>Ga0066477_1000121_pt1 | contig 26267 bp, 23 predicted proteins | sample LakWasM115_HOW13_2_FD_59554 | JGI IMG/M metagenome (GOLD analysis project Ga0066477, IMG submission 59554) | Freshwater sediment methanotrophic microbial communities from Lake Washington under simulated oxygen tension - Sediment Metagenome 115_HOW13 | ecosystem: Environmental > Aquatic >...
CCCGGGTGGCTGTCGGGGCTGGGCTTGCGCGTGGTTGGCCCAGATCACGTAGTCGCTGTCCTGAGGAGTGGCGCCCCAGGAGGTGTACACCGGCCCCAGGCTGGGCACATGGTCGCCGTAAAAGCACAGCAGGGTTTTGCGTGGGCGTTGTCTCAGGAAGGCTTGCAATCGACCCAGCATGGCATCGGCATGGGCGAGGTGGCGCAGGTACACCGTCAGGTCATGGTGGATCAGTCCGTCGGGGCTCTGGTAGAGCGCGGCGGCTTCGGCTGCGTTGGCGGCTTCCAGGTACAGCGGGCCGTGGTTCTCCATCGTGATGGCAAATAGGAACTGGGGCTGATCGTGGGCTTGCTCCAGTGTGTGGATCAGGTGGTCCGTGAGCGCTGCGTCTGACACATAGGGGCCTGCCCGTTCCGCCTTGGCGAAGTGCGCCTCATCTATAAATGTGTCAAAGCCCATCCTGGGAAAGACCTGACGGCGCCTGAAAAAGTCGGCCGGATAGGGATGCACGGCCGTGCACCGGTAACCCTTTTTTTGCAGGCTGCGAGGGAGGGCGGGCACGGCCTGGTTCACGAATGCATAGGGGTAGAAGCGGGCATAGCCCAGAGTTGCATTCGGGATGCCGGACAAAAACGCATGTTCTGTGCGCATGGTGTTGGCTCCCCAGGCAGGGGTGTCCAGCGCGCCGGCGCTCAGGCTCACACTTCGCAACTTATCAAAATGGTCTAACAGCCCTGGCGCCAGGCGCAGGCCCGTTTTTCGGATGTCGAAAAAGGACTCACTTTGAATCACCACCAGATCGGGAAGATCGAGCGCACCGGGTCCGGATTTCTTGCCGGTTTGGATGGCAATCGGCCCATAAGGCGATTCGTTCAATCGTTCGTGAATCCGGTGCCGTTCGGCTCGGCTCAGTCCGTTCAACAGGTAGGCAACAAAAGTGCCATAAAAGCCATGTTGTGCTTGATCCAGGACAGGATCAAGACTCAGCGACAGACCTTTAGCCAGATGCATCTGAATGCCGAGGAGCCCGCCCCACATCAGCCACAGTGCAGGGGTGGGCAGGGGGCTGTAGGTGGGATCGAACAAGATGACCAGGGTCAGCAACCCCAGGGCCACAAGGGGTGCCAGCAGGTGAAGTCCCGACACGTAAGGAAAGTACAGGCGTGGATGCCGGAGCGACTGGGCAAACAAAGCCAGATCTGAAAACACTACGGGCTCGCGCAAGGCCTTGACCTTGGCTTGGTTGATCGCGATCAAGCAGCTCAACAAGCCCAATGTGCAGACAAGAGCAGAGGCTGGACGCCCCCACAGGGACAGGAACACCAAAAAAAGGGCACTCACCGCTGCCAGATGCAGGCCCACAGATTTGGCCGAACGCTCCCGCCAGGGCCTCACCGAGGGCGCCGGCCATCTATCCAATGGCAGCGAAAGGAGCAACGTGGCCAGCCAAGTGGCCGTAAGCAATCCCTCCATCATGTCCGTCGCTGGGGTGCCAGGGTCAAAAGGTGCATCACCCGGTCAGCCCAGGGGTCGGGCAGCAGTTGCAGAAGTTTGATGCCCAGGCCCAGCAAGGCTGGAAACACCAGGCTGGCCTTTCGGGCGTCCAGACCCCGGCGGATGCGCAGGGCCGCCTGGTGTGCCGACATCAATAATGGCTTGCTGGCAGGAAAGGCGTCACTCATCTCGGATTTCACGAAGCCAGGGTAGATCAGGGTGAGTGATATGCCTGAGGCACTCAGCAAGGGGCGGACGGACTGGCCCCAGGCGTGCAGTGCGGATTTGCTAGCGCAGTAGGCGGGCGAGATGGCCATGCCCCTGAAGGCGGCCAGGGAGCTGACGATCGCAACATGCCCGGCACCCCTTAGACGCATGCGGTCGGCCACAGGGAGTACCGTGTTCAGGGTCCCCCAAAGGTTGGTGCTGATCACCTCGCTCAATTCGTTGGGCGTTTCCCACTGGTCTAGATGCGTGACGACGTGGGCGACGCCGGCATCGGCAATCAGGAGATCCACGGGGTGTCGGGTGTCATAGTTCTCCAGCCAGTTGCGCAGCGCGGTGGCGTCCCGAACATCCATCTCGCACAGATCGACTTCGGCCCCCTGCGCACGACAACGGTTGGCGGTGGCATGAAGTCGTTGTGCGTTCCGCCCTTGCAGCGCGAGGCACATGCCGGGTGCCGCGTAGGCCTCGGCCAAGGCCGCGCCGATGGCACCACTGGCGCCCGTGATGACCACCACCCGGGGGGGCATTGGCGTGGTCATTCGGGTTCCTTGAGCAGGCGAGGCACACAGGTGGAAACTGCACGCTGCCTGCCTGCGGGAGCGTAAAAATCTCCGGCAATCTGGCTGTGTGCCTGGATGTACGCCAGGAAGGCGGTCACGAAGCCTGGGTCGGGGGCTTGGGGGTGGCGCCAGAATGAGTCCAATGAGCCTGTGGCCGTGAGCCCGGGTTGCCTGTAGATGGCCTCTCCCAGGGCGTAGACGGGGCGGTTCAGGGCCAGGGCACTCAGCCCCACCGTGCTGTTGACCAGCACGACACCTTGCGCGTGGCGCAGTAGCAAGGGCAAGTCGCCTGCTTCGATGAACTGAACGCGCGCCTCCAGCCGCAGTTCACGCGTGCGCCGTTCGACATAGCGCCGGTAGCCGGCCAACCCGGTGTCCAAGGGGTGATTCTTTATCAGTAAAGTCATCTGGCCCAGGCCCGGGGGGAAGTCGGTTTTGTGAAAAGAGGTCAGCACAGTTTCGATGGCTGCAATGACGTCCGGGAATGGGGAGTGTGTCCGGATTTGCGAGTCGGCGTTCAATTGCAAGGGAAAAAGAAAGTAGTGCGTCTTGCAGGCCATGAGTTGCTTGGTCACGGCTCTGGCCTCACGGGCAAACCACCCGTTCAGACCAAAGCGCCGAGCCAGGCCTGCGTACTCAAGAATGCCGTTGTGAGGGCGGTGCGTCTGGTATTTTGGGAACAGCCAGCAGCAGGCGGTGTTGGCCAGGCGGTAAGCAATGTCGTACAAGCCCCTGATTGGGAGGTGGGAGCCCGTGGCCCCGGGTGGGGAGGCCGTGGCAGGGCCCGCAGGTCTTTGCTTGGCCCAGGCCAGGATGTCCGCGGGTGCCAGGGACATGTGGGAGTATCCGTTCACGCCATCCTCTTCCAGAGTGATCCAGTCCGGCCGCAGATACCCTTCTTCAAACACATGAATGCGGAGGCGTAGTTGACGCGCCACGGCGATGGCGGACCTGTGGATGCCACGGCAGTCGCCAAATAGCAGTAGGTCCGTGGCTCCCCATTGCTTCAGCTTTGGCATCAGCCAAGCCGGCAATTCATCGAGCGTGCCCGTGTAGTTCGAATGGGGTTCGGCCCAAGAAAACAACAGGTCCCCGCCACAGAAATTGATGCGATGGGTGCGGTGCCCCGCTGCCCGGAGCTGTTGGTTCAGTTCGGAAAAGAACGGTGAGGCAACGCCTTGCAGGCTGATGAAAGTGCGACGAGGCATGGGAGGTCGCTCAGCGCAGTGGGTCCAGGAAGGCATCCACTTGGGCGAAGTGGGTGCTCCATTGGGGGGCTTGGTAACCCTGCAGGCGCGCCAGTTGCGCGGCTCGCCGGGGGCTGTGTACCGTGGCGTAGTCTTGCACGGCGTTCAGCCAGGCCAGGCCGTCCAAGGGGTCGAGGTAGTCAGGGATGTCCTGGGCGATCTCTTTGAAAACGGGCAAATCGCTGGCAATCACTGGCGTACCCTCATTCAGTGCCTCGACCAAGGGCAGGCCAAATCCTTCGGCGTGGGACGGGAAGAGCAATGCTTGCGCATGTTGCAAGTAGCCCTGCAACTCGGCATCGCTGCAGTCTGGTTTCTCCAGCACGACGTCCTCCAAGGCCTCGCACCGGTCCAGCATGTCGAGTGCGCTCTCTGCCTCCCAGCCGCGCTTGCCGATCACCACCAAGCGCGCAATGTCCGGTCCGCCTTCCGCCCGCCAACGTCGCCAGACCTGAAACAGCAGCAAGTGGTTCTTGCGCGCTTCCAGGGTACCGAGCACCACGAAATAGGGGCCAGACAGGGGGCGATCTGGCAGCGTGCTGCTGCTCTGGCCCTGAAGTTCTTCGACCCCCAGCAGCGCCGTCACAGTGGGGGGCAGGGGCAGCCGCTCTTGCCGGGCGAAACCTTGCAGGGCCTGCAGCGAGGCTTGCGAATTGGTGATCACCCCGGCGCCGTGCCGGAGCACCGTGTGCATGCGAGCGACGTGGCGATCCAGGGCGCCGGGCACGCAGTACTCCGGGTGGGAGATGGGGATCAGGTCATGCACCATGAAGACCGGCTTGACCTCCAGACGCTGCAACCATTGGGCAAAGCCCGGCACGCCGATCCCCATGTGCCCCACGTTCAGGTACACCTGGCCGCGCACCGGGGACGCGCGTTGACGTCGCCACCCGCGCCGGACTGCGAATCCAGTCAACCATGGCCTGAAGTCAGGGCCGGGTTGAAGCAGGCGCTCGAACAGGACAACCGAATCGGCGCGAGACAGGATGCGGTTGTACGAGAAGATCCCGTGGCGCACCTGAATCACGGCCCGGCTGGTGTTTGCAAAATGGCGCACATAGGCCAAACACACCCGGTCAATGCCTGTGGGGCGCTGCCGGGCCACGGCCTGGATCAGCAAGCGTGTGACGTCTATCAAAAGCTCGCCAGGCCCGTGCGTCTCAGGCACCGTGGCGGGTGCTCCGTCGACGCTCAATTTCCCAGGGCCCGAAGGTTGTAGATGGGGAAGACCAGGGAGAACATGATGTTCAGGAACTTTTGCAGTTCCACCGCAGGGGCGTTGGCGATGTAGAGCACGTCCTTGTTGCGAATTGGAAAATTCTGGGCCACAAAGAACATCGCTGGATCGCGCAAGTCCGCCCGGTAGACCACTGGGACGCGACCGTCAGGTGTTGCACGCAGCGGCTGCCCCTGCGCGTCCTTGTCGCTCAGCAGCGCTGCAGGATCTTCAAAGCGAAAGATGAAGAGGCCTTGGGCGTCGGCGCGCTGCTCCTGCAGGCCACCAGCACGTGCCAACGCCTGCGCCAAGCTGATGCCTTGCGCTTCAAAATTCAACTCTTCGTTCTTGCCAGTGGCGCCGAGGACCGTGAAGCTCAAGGGCTGGTGCAAGGCCGTGACAACGTCACCCGCTTGCAGCGGAACGTTTTGCCTGGGATCTTGGATGACGGTGTCCAGCGGCAGGGATTGCACCAGTTGGCCCCGGGTCAGCTGCACCGTGGTTTTGCCCACGGGTTGACGCACACCACCAGCTGCAGCCAGCGCATCCAACAGCCGCTCACCCTTGGCGGTCAAGGGCATGCGCAGGCTCGCCGCCACTTCACCCACCACGGTGACGTTGGCGCTGGCGTTGCGAGTGACGCGCACCAGCACCTGCGGCTGGTTGGCCTTGGTCTGAAGCGCCCGCACGATCGCCGCCTCAATCGCCTGGGGAGTTTGGCCTCCAGCCTGGATCGGACCGGCAAAGGGCACGTTGATGGTGCCAGTGCTGTTGATCATCTGCTCGGGCAGTGTGGTCATGCGGGAGCCGGAGGCTCCGGAGCGTGCATCGATCACAGCCGAGCCAAACAAGTTGGCTGGAGGGGCTTCCCAAATGGAAATTTCCAGGACATCGCCTGGACCGACCAAGCCCGAAATCACCGACGGGCTCATCGTTTGAGAGAACAGGCTGCGTTGCTGGCTGGCCAGCACCTTGCGTGCAACAGCCTCGTCGATATCCACCAACTGAATAACGCTTGCCTGGGCCGGTTGGGCCGAGGCCAGGACCGTCTTGGCATTGGGGCCAGCCGAGGGCAGCCAGGACGAGTCTGTGGCGCACCCCGACAGGGCAAGCAGGCAGAAGGGCAGGGGAACTGCACAGAATTGCCGCTTCAGTCGATTTTGCCAGTGAGTTGAGGTTGAGTGCATAAAGCTGGCCAAGCCGCCCAGAAGTTACATTCTCATTGTATGGTGCAACCCATTGCGTCTGCATTTAGATCTCTCACCCTTTCGTACCCCCTGACCATGCTCAAACGTCTTTTCCGCTCTTCGAGTCAGCAAAATCTGCGTACGCACATGAAAAGGCAGGTCGGCAATTACCAGCTCACGCTGGCTGATTTGGCCGACCCAGCCAACCGTTCGTTGATCGAGGCCTATTGCATCTCCCGATGCAAGGTGGTCCCGGTGCTGGATGAGATGGCGGTTGCCGTGGTCTTGGGCAAGTATTTGACCTGGGTGGATTTGCGGGACAAAGGGCTCAGCCCCCATTTGATGCTGCAAGGGTACTGGGAAATGTGGATCAGCTCGGCCCTGGCGCGCTTGACCAAGCCTGGCACGCTGGCCCTGGATGTGGGCGCCAATCTGGGCTACTACACCCTGCTGATGGCTGAGGCCGTGGGCCCGTCGGGCCAGGTCCTGGCTTTCGAGCCCAACCCGCGTCTGGCGGGCATGGCGAGAACCACCGTGGGCCTGAACAACTTTGCCAACCGAGTCTGCGTGCGCGAGGAAGCCGTGGGTCACGGAACCGGTGGGACCTTGACGCTCGGGATCCCGCGAGCCAACCCCCAGAACGCGCTGATCATGCAGTCCGAGGCACAGAAACAGGGCTTTAAGACTGTGTACGGTGATCATGCCCAGTTTTTGCAGGTCCAATCCCTGTCCTTGGACAGCCTCGAATTGAGTCAGGTGGGCATGGTCAAGATCGACGCGGAGGGGGCCGAGTACGACATCTGGCGTGGCATGCAAAACACCATTCGCAACAACCCCGGAATCCAGATATGCCTGGAATTCAATGCCAGTCGAGGTTACCCGTGGGAGGCCTTCTTCCAGGACATGCAAGGGCAATTCAAGCGGGTGTCGCACATTGACTTTGATGGTCGCATCAAGCCACTGACGCGGGAGATGATCCAGAACGAGCGCCGCAATGAAGACTGGATGATTTACCTGACTCATGACTGAGGCCCTGACAATCGCCCTGGATGGGTTCAACCTGGGCTTGGCCAAAGGCACGGGGGTGGCGACCTATGGCAGAAACCTCAGTCGCACCCTTCAAGCCCTGGGCCACGACGTGGGGGTGCTGTACGGACGCAGGTCGGTCAAAAGCAATAACCCTCTGCTCACCGAGATTGCGTTTTTTGATGTCGCCGTCGGCCCATCCAAACGCTGGTTGCATGGCGCACGGCATTGGCTAGAGTCAAGCACCGCGTCCCTTGGCTGCGAGGTGAACACCGTGACGCTGACGGGGCGCGTGGTGGCGGAGTCCATGAAGGACAAACTGCCTGCCTTCGACCATCTTTGGAACAGCACCCAGGTTTACGAGCGATGCGCCACCAGCTTTCGCTGGTGGGGGCGGTTTGGGCAAGTGGCCCTCCCCGGGGTGGACATTGCCCACTGGACCTACCCCTTGGCCATCAAGGCGCGCGGTGCGTTCAACATCTACACCTTGCACGATCTGGTTCCGCTGCGTTTGCCCCACACCACGCTGGACCACAAGCGCCGTTACTACAAGTTGTGCAAGCAGATCGTTGACACGGCCGATCACATCGTCACCGTGTCCGAAGCATCGCGCCAGGACATCATCAACTTGCTTGGGGCGCACCCCGACCAGGTCACCAACACCTACCAGTCGGTGAACTTTCCACCCGAAGTGCTGGGCAAGAGCGAGGCGGTCCTGCGGGCGGAGCTGGCGGGTATCTTTGACCTGCGCTACAAAGATTACTACCTGTTTTTTGGCGCGATCGAGCCCAAGAAGAACCTCCATCGCATGTTGGAGGCCTACCTGGGCAGTGGCCTGAAAACCCCTCTGGTGATCGTGGGTGCACCTGGCTGGGAGTCGGAGGAGGAGCTGCGCTTGCTGACCCTCCTGAAGGCGCTTGGCCAGTCTGCACGGGTCATTCGCCTGGAGTACCTGCCATTTTCCCTGCTGATCAGTGTGGTCCGCGGCGCCAAGGCCACATTCTTCCCGTCGCTGTACGAAGGATTTGGCCTGCCGGTCCTTGAGTCCATGGCACTGGGGACGCCAGTGTTGACCTCCAACACCAGCAGCCTGATCGAAGTTGCTGGCAACGCGGCCTGCCTGGTGGACCCCTACAACACCCAGGCGATGGCTGAAGCCATGCGCGCCCTGGATGAAGACGATGCTTGGCGTGGCCGGCTGCAAGCACAAGGCCTGGTCCAGGCCAAGCGCTTCAATGAGGAGGCCTATGCTCAGCGCCTGCAGCGCCTGTATCAGTCGGTGATCGACAAACGCCAACGCTCGAGGGGCTGATCGGTGGCACAAGACGGGCTTGCGGCAAGGACCGGCCGAGGGTGACTGCTCAGCGAGTGTGAGCGGGCAGGGGGTGAATTTCCATCCGATGCACGGTCACGACGTTGCAGTCCTCCACCCACACCCGTACCTCCAGGTCAGCGCAATCGTCCTTCAGTTCAAAAGCGAGAACGCGTTCACTGTCCTCGTCCAGGCCGTGGCCGTAAAGGTCCAGGCGCGCCAGCCGGCGGTTGCCGCCATCACCCGTGACCTCCATGTTGGGGTTGGCGCCGCGCGGGCCTGCAAATCGCCCCAGGAGGCGAACTTCATAGCGGCCCGCTGCCAGAAAGACATACGGCCCGTACACCAGGTGGCCCGACTGTCCCGTGCTGTGTATCTGCCGTCCCAAGCGTTGCCCGCCATGGCTGTGGAGCCGGGGATCATCGCCATGCAGGCGCAACACGCCGTCGCTCACCCAGTCTTGGTGCCATTGCCCACCCAGCAGCACCTGCATCAGCTGTTCGGTGCTTTCCTTCCAGCTTTGCACGCGCAGAGGGGTGGACAAAGGCGCCCGTCCGCCAGTATGCAAGGCGAGCCAGTGGGTCACTGCATGGGCCAGTGTCTCGGGACTCAGGCCCGAGAAATAGGTGGCATGAGGGCCGGCCACTTCGTGGAACACGGGCAGATCCCGGGCGAGGATGGGCCGTTGATGGCGCGCCGCCTCGATCAAGGGCAGCCCAAAACCTTCACCTTCCGAGGCGGCCAGTAAGCAGGTGCATGCGGCGTAGATCTGGTCCAGGTATTCGTCACTCACCGGGTGGAGCCAATGCAAGCGTCGCCCCAGCTCCGGATGACTTTTCAGGCCTTCCACAAACGGCGTCATGTGCCAGCCATGCTGGCCCACCAGCACCAACTGGACCCGGTCTCCGCGTGCCCAGAGTTGCTCGAATGCCGCGAGTGCCTGGCGATGACCTTTGCGAGGCTCCAGCGTGCTGACCATCAGGAAGCTGGGTGCGGCGGCCAGGGCTGCCAGGACCTGGCGGGCGTTGGGCGGCAGACCTCGGGTGGGTGCTGATCCCGCCAGGTCCGCACCCAAATGAAACCAACCCAGCTTGAGCGGCCGCAGGCGCTGGATGGACTCCCCTGTCATCCACTGCGCCACCTCATCGGCCACGGTACGGGACACACAGACCAGGCCGTCAGCCCGCGCCAATCGGCCCAGCCAGCGATGGTGCGCCTCAGCCGTGCCTTCGGGGAAGTACTGCGGCATGTGGATCGGCAGCAGATCATGCACACCAAAAAACACCTTCACCCCCACGCCGCGCAGGTCGGCATAGGTGTCGGCCTGTGCCAAAACGACCTCGGGTTGCAATTCCAGGCGCAGGAAAATGTCGCCGGCATCGGGCTCAATCGGGCTGTCGACGGCGTCGCCGGCCGCCTGCGCCGTCGCACCCAGGAATGCCCTGGTGAACCGCCGGGCATAGAGATAGCCCTCCTGGTGGTGGCGAGCCCGCACGGGTTCGACGGTACAGCCTGGCGGTGGGTTGCTCATCAGCTGCATCAGGATGCTGCGCACCACCCTTTGTATGCCCGTGTGGTGATCGCGCTGCGCCAGTTCGGTGACATCGTAAAAAAACTGCATCGGGCGGCCTCACGCGGCGCCTGGGCATGATGCGGCCGGCAGCGGGCAGAACTGTCGCCAAAATGCCGCCAGCGCCGGTGAGCCCACGGCCGCAAATTCGGGGTTCAGCAGGGGGCGCTGCAAGCCATAGATCAAAGGCTGTCCATCCCCATCGAGTACGGCGCCACCAGCCGCCTCCAGCACACATTGCGCGGCTGCCGTATCCCACTGGGACGTGGGCCCGAAACGCGGGTAGAGGTCAGCCAGCCCCTCGGCAATGCGACAAAATTTCAGCGAGCTGCCGGCACGTACCAGGCAGTGTTCATTCGTCAGCTGGGCCAGCCAGGCTCCGAGCTGCCCGTCTCCGTGTGAGCGGCTGCCCAACACCCGCAGGGGCTTGGGGGGGGCCCAGGCTGCAGTCTGCAAGGCCTGGGCGGTGCCGCCGTTTCCCTGCTGCTTCCAGGCTCCCAGCCCCTGGCCGGCATAGAACAATTCCCCCGACACTGGCGCATACACGACACCCGCGACCGCTGCGCCCTGTTGCACCAGTGCAATGTTCACCGTGAACTCTCCGCTGCGTTTCATGAATTCCTTGGTGCCATCCAGTGGGTCCACCAAAAAAAACGTCTGGCACGCGAGGGCGCTGCTGTCGCCCTCGGTGCGCGACTCTTCGGACAGGATGAAGACGCCGGGAAAGTTGGCCTCCAGCGCTTGCCGGATCACGGCATCGGCTCGCAGATCGGCCTCGGTCAGGGGGCTGGCATCTTCTTTGTGCCAAACCGCTCCGCTGCCCTGGTGGTAAACCTCCAGGATGGCCTGGCCAGCGTGGCGAGCGGTGCGGCACAGGGTTGCCAGCAGTGTGGCGGTGACGGGGATGTTTGGCATTGGTCGGGCCTACCTCGGGGTGGGTGTGTTTCAGGAACAGGGGGGGCCATTGCCTTCGGTGGCAGGGTTGACCTTGGCGCGCGACGAAGGCACTGCGGTCCGGTGTGTTGTGTCAGCCGACAGGCACCCGCTGGTCATCCAGGACGAAGTGCGACACCAGCAAGGGGGCCGTGGTGACGACTTGGAAGCAGTTGTTGAGGCCGGGCAGTATCAGGGGGCGAAGCAGCCCTACATTCACATCGACCTCCGGTGGCAGGGTCACGGATTTGTCCTGCAGCCCATTGGCGCTCAAGGTCACGACCGTTGGCCCTGCGCCGGGGGTCGGGAGCGTTCGCCCGCAAACATAGAAGTTGCGCAGGCTGCGCAGCCCGGACACTTGCAACCAGGCCGTGTTGCCCAGCACATGGCCGTTGTGCAAAGGGCTCCACGAAAGGCCCTGCACCAGGCAGCGGTCCGCCACCATGGCATGGGGTTCGATTTGATCGAGGGTGCGTGCCCAGTAGTCTTCCTCTTGCTGCAGAACGTTCTCCGCGATCAATTGGGCCAAGGCGTGGGGCGTGGCCAGGACGTCGGTACGCCATTGCCCGTCCAGGCCCTGGTGGTGCATCGGGGGGGCAAGGCGCGTGAGCCGGGCATGCCACACGCGGGCGAGTTCGCGTTTGAACTCGCTGCGCCAACACGCCTGCAAATGCCGGCTGTTCACCTCATTCTGGGGACTGGCACGGTCGCGGCTCAGGCTCACATGGTGGGACACCACGCTGCGGTAGGCCATGGCGATGTGAAAGCCTTTCGCCTTGATATTCTGGCACAAATCAATGTCTTCGGCACCGTTGACAAAGCCTTCGTTGAGGCCGCCCACGCTGTCCAGCAACTCACGCCTCACCAGGCAGCATGCGCCGGTCACGGCGAACACCCGCGCAGACACCTGCCCAGCGCCAGGCCAGTCCTGCACATGGGCGAGCTTGCCTTGGTCGGTCATGTGGATGCCTGCGTGGTCCAGCGTACCGTCTGCGATGCGTGTTTGCACATTGCCCACGAGGCCAGCCTGAAGTGAGGGGTCTGACAAGGCCTCCAACATGGGTTCCAGCCAGCCAGGCGAGAGCACCAGGTCGTTGTTGAGCAAGGCCACCAGTGCGCCGCGGGCTCGCGCCAAGCCCGCATTCATGGCTTTGGCATAGCCCAGGTTGCACGGGTTGAGCACCCTCTGTATGGCCGGGTGGGTCAACTGGGCCAGCCATTCGCGGGTGCCGTCGGTAGAGCCATCGTCCACCACAATCACCTCGCAGGCCAAGCCCGGAGGCAGAGACGCGTGCAGCGAAGCCAGCATCGCCTGGGTCTGGGGCAGGTGGTTGTACAGCGGGACGATCAAACTGATCACGGGGTGTTGCATGGTGGGTTGTCAGGCGCTCAGCGGGGTTGGGCAGCGTGCGCCTGGCCTGTCGCCAGGACATGCTGGTACAAGGCCAGATCCAGCGCATTGTGTTCAAGGATGCAGTCGCGTGTCGCGCTGTCCAATTCCAGTGTGGGGCCCATCGTGACATTCTCCTTCGGGAAAGCTAGCGGGGGCCAATGGAGCATTGCGCCTAAGGCCGCCAGGAAATCGCTCAGGTTGTCCAACGTACCCACCAGCAGGTAATGCCGCTGCAGATTGTGCAGGGCCAAGTCCAGTAACCAGCGCTCATTGATCAACATCCCGGCATCGGGTGCAATGCCCGCAATGACCCGGCAGGCATGGTTGTTGGTCATTTCCGTGAGGCCTCGCTGCACAAACTCCCGCAGGCTGATCTGCTGTTGAAAATGATGGGCGAAGCGGGAGTCCGGCAGGCTTTTTTGATAGCGGTACAGCGAGACCACGCGATCAAGAGGGTGGCGCAACACGGTCGCATAAGTAGGCTGCAGCTGCAAAAGCCGGTGCACGCCATAGGAAAAATGGCCCATCAATACCGAGGGGGCGCCGCCGGGCCGGCTTCTGAAGGAGTTGACGAAATCAAGCTGGGGATTCAGGAGCGATAGTTCACCGTGGTAGGCAAAAACCACGTCGGGATGGCATTTCTCGACCAGTCGGCGCAAGGAGGTCCCCGCCGTTTTGGGAATGTGGGACAGGAGGAGGGTCATTTGAAACAGTCTCTCTCAGATCGCATGGGGTTCTGTGGTGCATGGCCCACTTATTCTCTCTGGGGCCACCGCCATAGCAGTGCTGCTTCAAAGCCCACCCACGGGAATCGGCGCAGAGGCGGCCCTGAGCATGCTTAAGTGGCTTGACGCGGCTCGCCCAACTGCCGGGTCAGTCGGTCTTTGGCGTAGTGGTAAACGGTGTACTCCAAAGCATTGTTCTCGATGAATTGATCGCGCACGGCATCGGGGACGGTTTCACTGCGTTCGGTCGCATTCAGATGCTCCAGCGCACTGGGGCTGAATGGCTTGTTGAGCTTGTGGGCGATGCTTTGCAGCGAGCCGTTCAAGTTCTCCATGACGCCAATCTCAATGAAGTACTGCTCGATGATGTCTCGGTAGTTGTCAAAAGTGATCACCCTCGGGAAGTAGTTCAGCATCACCGAGGGGGTGGTCCGGACATAGTTCAACAGATCGGGGTCCAGGGGCTCGGTGTGCTTCTTCCAGCCCTGTGCCACCTTCTGGATGTAGTAGTAGTGCGAGACCAGGCGCTCCAGGGGGTCGCGCATGATGGTGATGAACTGCTTGGCTTGCGGGTAATAGTCCTCGACACCAAAATGGCGGCGCCGATTGAAGTGGCCGTACACGGCAATCGGCCGCTGGGGGCGGTGCAGGTTGAAAATATCATGCCTGTCCGGCATTTCGCAGCTGGCTTCTCGGTAGTAGTGTGTCAGCAAACCATCGCCGAACCACTGCTTGAACAGCTCGTGGACCGAGGTCCCGGCGGTCTTGGGAATGTGGATGCAGATCAACGGGTGGGCTGGGTCGTAAGCGAGCATGCTTGTGTTCAAGAAGGTGGAGGCGACCTCAAGTGAGGGCGGCCGCGGTACCGGTGGAGGGCCGCGTGCCGTGGAGCCCGTGCTCCTGCATGAAGCTCGCGATGGCATGGTTGACCCGCCGCACGGCCAGGTGGACGCTCGGGTCTGCATGGGCAGCCAACTGTGACGCTGGGTCCAGGGCCGCGTGGTGGTGCAGCACCCAGGGTTCGTCCTTGAGCGGGGGCAGATCCAGGTGGGTCGGGTAGTTCCAGCGGTTTGTCAGGACCTGGGCTGGCAATCTCAGGTCATTGAGCGCCAGGCAGAATCCGATCTGGTCCACATGCTGGGCCCAGCGTTCCATGAGTTCGGTGCGAGACAGCAGCCATCGCACCCACACGCCCCAGCGTTTGCTCAGCTGCACCAGGGCGGTTCGAGGGATGCAGTAGAAGCCGCCATTGAAATTCCCGATCGCGGTGTTGAATACCTTGCTCACGCCTTGGCGGCTGTACCCATTGGAAACCAGGCCGAGCATGGGCACCCCGGCTTCACGGAATAGGTTTTCCAGCAGCTCCAGTGGCGGGTTTTCCATGTCCACGCTCTTGCCTGCCACCGCGTCGCGCAGTTCCTCAAAGGGGACGGGCGCCGTGAAAACGACGTCCACATCCGTCAGGACGACACGGTTGACCAGACCAAAATCGGTGTCCCCCTGGATGATCTTGTTCGCGTAGCTGTTGCGCTCATCGAAGCGCGAGACGGCGTGGGTCCGCACACCCAACTGACCGCAAAGTCGGCTCACGTCCGGTGGCAATTCGCACACATGGTGGACATGAATGTGCTCCGGCGCAATGTTGGCCAGGCGCGTGGCCGTGGCCAGCCAGGGCATCAGGCTGCGCCAGATGCCGGGGGTGTCATCCACCAGGCAGGACAGCGCCACCTCGCTCCGTGCGGCCTCCCGCATGGCCGCTTGCGCGGGTGGGGAGGCAGACACCCGCGTGCTTGGATCCAACTCAAAAAATCGCAGCGATTGATTGCGACAAGTGACGACCAAGAAGCGTGCACTGGGGTCGATGTCCAGCCCTTTGCCTCCACCTTCCAGGATGCGGTGGGCCTCCTTGACGGCCTGCTGCGATTTGTGAAAGGCGCCGAGGTCGATACCGAATGTCTTGACCGTGCTGTGGTGGATGTCCGATTGCCAATCGTCCCGGGTTCTAAAGGCATGGATGTAGCGCCCACCCGCATCCACGGCGTAGAGCGCCGTCCCATTGGGTCCAAAGCGCAATCCATGGGGAAAGTGCATGTCAAAGTCTGTCAGGGAACAAGCGAAGCGGAAATCGCCCGGCCCCGGCATCGGGGTTGAACGCTCTGAAGGGCGCCCCGTGTTGCGGTAGACCACCACCCTGCGGTGGTCGTGGTCGCTCAAGGCCATCAGGCGGCCATCTTCGCTCAGTGCAATGCCATCGACGACGCTCAACCCCTCATGGGCGATGACCACCCCTTCCTCGATTTGCAGGTCCTGTCCATGGCGCTGGCACCGGAAAGTGGAGACGGTGTTCATGTAATTGCAGGTCACAAACAAGACACCGTTGAACAGACGCACCGAGCCGGGTCCACAGAACAAGTCACGGTCCCGCAGCTTGCGGGTGACGCCGGTTCGACCGAACAAGGGAGACGCCACTTCGTGCACGGGCTGCAGCACATACCCGTCGTACCACTGGGAGGCTGGTGGAATCTGAAAGAAGGCGAGGCCGCCGTTGCGGCTTGCGACAACGACCATGTCCTCCCCCAGGAACTCGACACCATGCGGTATCAACAGGCTGGGCGAACGAAACTCCACCTGGGCCTCCACCACAATCGGACTGACCTCCAGGTTGACCGAGAAGAGCAAGAGGCAGCCATCCGTCGCGACCACCGCGAGGCGGCGTCCGGAAGGTGAAAATCGGACATCCTCGGAGCGGTAGTTGCTGTCAAAACTCCGAATTTCCGTGTGGGGTGCGAGTGTGATCATGGCTTGAGTGGAGGGTCGCTTCCTGGTCACGTGGACAAGGGCAGGCGCTTCGCATTGAGGCTAGCGCTTGGCCAGCAGTTCTTTGAGGAGGTCTAATTGGGCTTGGGTGCGGGTCAGGGCGTCCCGGTCTCTCAAGTGTTCGCGGTGCAGGCGTCCGGACTGGTCTTGCTGGGCCCGCACCTGCTGTTCAAGTGCGCGCAAGGGACCCATCAATGACACGGGCGGATCGAGAAGGTTGGGGCTGGCCGAGGGGAGGCTGGTCTCGCCGGCCTGGATGGCATGCTTGAGATCGGCAACCTCAGACTGCAGCAGTTGCACGTGATCGCATTTGGTGGCGAATTCTGCCTCCAGGTGCTGGTACACCAAGCGCTCCGCCCGAAGTCGTTGCTCCAGTTCTTCGGCATGTTGGTAGGCTTTGGCCAGTGCCTGCCGCGTGGTGCCGTGCTCGTCACGTTCGCGTTCGCGTTGGCGCTGGTAATCCTCCAGGAGTGGGGCATACAGGTGCTCCAGTTCACTCAGTTCCTGATGGATACGCTCGGCCAGATCGGCCAGGTCGGGTGCCCGGTGCAGCAAGGCCTCGTACAGGCGCATGGCCCACTGCGTGATGGCATGGGGCCGGAGTGCCTCCAACGCCTGCGGATCGGCCTGGTGGTGGCGCAAATCCTGGTCCAGAAAGTGCTCGATGGCCGATTCGGCCTGGGTGATTGGGGTGGGCCAGACGAGGTCCAACTCCTGGCGCAAGCGCTCCAGGGTACCGTGCCAATCCCGCATCAACTCGTCGTACACCACAATGGCGCAGGGCACGTCGGTGCTGTAGCGAATGGCATCGAGCACATGGCGCAGCCACAGGGACACCGACCGTTCAACGCCAAAGCCTTCTCTGCGCGCCAGGCTGGCCGCCACCTCCAGTGGGTGACGCACGGTGATGACGACCATGACGGCGCTTCGTTGTTGTTGCAGGGCCTCAATCCACAGCGGTAGGAGGCGTGCGATGCGGGGGTCCTTGATGACCAATGGGCTGTCTTGGGATGGGTACGCCTGGCGCAGTTGGTCGACTGCCTTGCGAAAGGACGCCTGCGTGGCTGCAGGGAGTGCCTCCAGGGGCAGCGCACGCACATCATCCCAGTGGGAACCAGCCTCCCTCAGCAGTTGATCGTTGATGGCAATCACATCGTTGGATTCCCAAAAGCCGGTCGGGTTGAATTGGCTGTGTGGTGCCATCAGATTGGCTGGCAGCGTGGCTCCCAGCAAATTGAGCAGCCGGGTGAGGGCCGAGGTGCCGCTGCGGTGCATGCCCGCCACCAGCAGGGTGGTGTGGCGGGTCGTCGGGAGGGGCTCGTTCATTCTGAAGCCTTGCCTTGGGGGGCTGGGTCGATGGAGGCGGGCAGCACAAGGCGCGTGACCAAGCCCAGCAGGTCCTGGCCCTCGAACAAGCAGCCCTCCAGCCCCGCTCGCTGGGCGGCTTCGATGTCCGAGGGCTTGTCGCCAATCAGGCGGGATCTGGTCCGGTCGATCTGAGGCCAGTCGCGCAGTGCTTGTCTGAGCATGCCGGGTTGGGGTTTGCGGCAATCGCAGGTCATGGTCAGCGCTGCCACCGTCCCCTCCGGATGATGGGGGCAGTAGTAGAAGGCATCGATGTGAGCCCCGAGCGCCTGCAGTTGGGCTTGCATCCAGCCATGCAGTTGCTCGACGGCGGCGGCATCGTAGTAGCCTCGCGCGATACCTGCTTGGTTGGTCACGACGATCACCAGCCATCCCTGGTCGTTGCAATGGCGGATGGCCTCTGGCGCACCAGGCATCCAGCGGAAGTCCTGCTCACGGTGGGTGTAGCCCGCGTCTTGGTTGAGCACACCATCGCGATCAAAGAACAGGGCCGGCCGGCGCAGGGGCAACTGGGCTTGGGCCCGTTTCAAATCCTCCGGGATGCCGATGTCGATGAAGTAGCGCGGGTAGGCGCGCCCGAACAGCCTGCCTCGGACCACCAGCTTGGGCAGGAGCTCGGTTTCCAGCGAGCAGGGGACCTTGACGATGTCCTGAAGCACATCCCGCCGCAACAGATAGACGCCGCCGTTGATCAGCCCTGGCCCTTGTGCCGCCTTTTCAGCAAACGAGGTGATTTGCTCGTCCGCCAGCCCCACCGTGCCATACCGTCCTGTATCGGCCAGCGGGCGCAAGGCGACCTTGCCAAGCCACTCCGCACCCGGGGCCAGCGACTGCAGATCCAAGAGGTTCAGGTCAAAAAAGGAGTCCCCATTGAGCAAGAGGAACTGCTCTTGGAGCGAATCGCTCACCTGCGTGATGGCTCCGGCGGTGCCCATAGGGCAGGGCTCCGTGACGCAGCGCACCCGTGCCTGGCATACCACCATGCCCTCAAAGGCCTCGACGATGTGCCCGGCCATGTGGCCACACAGCAGCACAATGTCGGTGATGCCATGCCGGGCGACCTCCTCAATCACTTGTTGCAGGAAGGGCCGCGCGCCGACCTCCATCATGGGCTTGGGCCGGTGGGCGGTATGAGCACCCAAACGCGTGCCTTTGCCACCCACCAGGATCAGTGCCTGATTCAAAGGCATGGCGTGCGGAGGATCGGCCGACGTGGACACCGTGCTCATGGCGCGGCCTCGATGCCACCGAACAGCGATTGCTCGATCAGACCGCACAGGATGTGTCCCAGCACGGCATGCCCCTCCTGGATCTTGGGGGTGTCTGTGCTGGGCACGGTCAGGTAGTGGTCACACAGCCTTTCCATGGGGCCGCCGCGATTCCCGGCCAGGCCAATGGTGATCAGCCCCAGTGTCTGCGCCTCCTGCAGTGCCAGGATGACGTTGGGCGACTGGCCCGAGGTGGAGTAAGCAATGAACACATCGCCCGGTCGTGCATGGGTTTGCAATTGGCGCACGAACACGCGCGCATAGCCCAGGTCATTGCCAATGGCCGTCAGAATGGAACTGTCGGTTGTCAAGGCCATCGCGGGCAAACCCGGGCGATCAAATGCAAATCGGCTCACCAACTCGGCAGCAATGTGCTGGGCATCGGCCGCGCTGCCGCCATTGCCGGCCAGCATGACTTTGTTCCCCTGCTCAAAGGCCCGTACGCAGGCCTGGGCCGCTGCCTCGATGCGGGTGTGCAATGCCTCATCTCGGGCCATGGCGGCCAGCACCCGGGCCGCCTCTTCCAGTTGGTGGGTGATGTGGCGCTTCATGCCAGTCTCCATGCTTGCGTCCCACTCTTGGTGAAATGGCAATTGCTCACCTGCCCGCCAAAGCCCTGGAGCGCGCGAACGACATCCATGCGCTTTTCGGTGGGCACAAAAAACCACATGAAACCGCCGCCACCCGCCCCCGACACCTTGCCCGCGAATGCGCCAGCAGCCATGGCAGCGTCGTACACCGCGTCGATGTCGCGGTTGGAAACGGTTTTGGCAGAACGTTTCTTGTTATCCCAGCCGACCCGCATGGACGCTACAAAGCCCGCAAAGTCGCCCCGCAAAAGGCATTCCTTCATCACAAGTGCCTCGCGCTTGATGCCTTGCATGGCCTCCAGGGCATCTGCCGCGCCAGCCTTCACGTTGTTGCTTTGATCAGAGATGATGTTGGCGGACTCGCGCGATACCCCGGTGAAGTACAGTATCAAAGAGGCCTCCAACTCGCACAGAATCCAGTTCTTGATCCGCAGCGGATTGATGATGGCCCGCTCTTCAGCGTAGAACTCCATGAAATTGAAGCCGCCAAAGGTGGCCGAGTATTGATCCTGCCTGCCCCCTTGCAAGCCACAGTCCACCCGTTCGATCTGGTGGGCAATCTTGGCCAGTGTGTAGTCGTCCAGTGGCAGGTTCAATAGCTCGGCAAAGGCTCGGATCATGGCCACCACCAAGGTCGATGATGAGCCCAGGCCCGATCCCGCAGGGGCGTCACAGAAGGTGCTCAGTTCCAGGGCGATCGGTACCCCGCCGTGGTAGTGGGCCACAATGTGGTTGTAGACCGCTTTGTGCAGGTTCAGCGATCCGTCCAGTGGCAGCTGGGCCGTGCAAGCCTGGACTTGCTCGGATTGCTGGTCGGTCGCAATCAAGCGGACGAGGGGCTCCTTCAGCGTTTTGATCACGGCATAGGCATACCGATCAATGGAGGCGTTGAGCACATAGCCGCCATGGATATCGCAAAAGGGCGAGACGTCGGAGCCTCCGCCGGCCAAGCCGAGGCGCAGGGGCGCTCGGGCGCGAATCACGGTCATGGTGTCATTTCGGTTGGTCAACAGGTTCAAGCCATCTGTTCTGGCATTTTCTAGCGGTTCAACGGAATCCGACCTTTGGCAATCTCATTGCGCCAGTGCTGGAGCAAATCGGCGAACATTTGCCGGGCCGGAATCTGGGGCGCCCAATCGATGGCAGAACGGATCTTGGTGTTGTCGAACATTTGGTAGTCGGCGTCGATCGGTCGAAAGCGCTCCTGATCGCTGAGCACCTGAATGTCTTGGCGCGTGCTCATGCCAAGCAGCAACTCGATCACCTCCGGCAACTGGAACGCTTCCTCGCCGGCGATATTGAAGTACGCCCCGCAAGGGATCTTGCCTTGGGCACTGGCCTCGATCAGCAAAAAGTAGGCTCTCACCGCATCGCGTGCGTCTTGAAAGGTTCGGGTGCTGGCGAGGTTGCCGACCCGGATCACTGGCTCTTGGTAGCCAGCCTCGATCAGTGCAATCTGCTTGGCCACCGTGCTTTCAAAAAAAACATCGCTGCGCCGCGGTCCCGAGTGGGTGCCCATGCGGGTGATGACCGTGCGCAGTCCATAGGCCTCGCCGTAATAGCGCCCCAGGTAGTCGGCACCGATCTTGCTGATGCTGTAGGGGCTGGCGCCATGGAACGGCGTATCTTCGGCCAGCTTGGCACCGGCCTTGGCCCGTCCGTAAACCTCGCTCGACGAGCAGACATGGATCACCGGGTCATAACCATCGGCCTCTCTTTGCTGCCGGACGCACTCCAGCAGGTTGGCCGTACCGATGATGTTGGTTTGCAGTGTTTCGAGAGGGATGTCGACCGAGGTCTTGGGATAGGACTGTGCCGCCAGGTGCGAAATGCCATCGGGTCTGACGCTTTTGATCATGCGACTCAAGGCCGCGTAGTCGTTGAGGTCGGCGTAAAACAGGCTGATTCTGTCCTTGCGGTTGATGCGCTGTGTCAGGTGATAGAGGTTGTCCATCGGCTCCTGCCAACGCATCATGCCCACCACGTCATAGGCAGAGTTCTCCAGCAGGTAATCTGCGAGTTGAGAGCCAACCTGGCCTGTCACGCCGGTGATCAGTATTTTTTTCTTCATCAATTGGCACGGCTCCTGTTGAACTGGGGAAACTCCAGGCGCACCGCCTCCTCCACTGAGCGAGGTGATCGATCCAGCAGGCGCGCCAAAACCGGGGAGGTCATGGCGATCACGCGGGGGCGCTGTTTGAAAAAATCGTCGGGGGGCTGCGTCACCTGCAGTTGCAGGTCCGGAAAGCAGTTTTTCTGGAGACAGCTTGCCAGATCGACCCGCGACACACAGTCGGGTCCACCAAAGTTGATGACCGACTCAGGCGTGGCATCCCAGCGCTCTGCCAGGGCCAGCGCACCGGCGACCACATCATCGCGATGGATCATGGCGCGCAAGAACGGATGGAACAATTCGACAGGCACCTGGCGCTGCGCACAGCCGGTGATGTACGAGGTGAACTTGTCCTCGCGCGAGAACACATGCGACAGGCGAATCGACTTGAATTGGGGTTTGTCCGCAAAGTGCTGTTCCACCTCATGCTTCATCGCGGCATAGTCACCGGCGGGTTGGCAAGGCGCCTGCTCATCAAAGGCTTGTGCGCGCTCGCCGTAGACCGTGTCGCTTGAGAAAAAAACCACCCTAGCACCCTGTCGGAGGGCGTTGTCAATCAAGACCATGGTGCCGGTCACATTCACCGTTTTGGCGCGCTCAGGTTCCCGTGCACACACATCGGGCGCAGAAATGGCGGCAGTGACGAAGACCACATCTCCAGTTTGGATGCGGTTGTAGTCAAAATCTTCGGGTGCCTCCAGCCTCAGGGGCCATGAACCACCCTGGCCACTGGACGAGGTGCCCAGGGCTGGGCCTCGCATTTTAGCCTGCTGGAGCAAGGCCTTGCCAATGTACCCTGCGGCACCAATGACAAGCAAGTTCGGTTGGGCATTCATCGCTTTGTGAATCATGGGATGGATGGTCTGGTGTTTTCAAATGAATTTGGACAGAGCGGTGAAATATTCCAGGTCAGCGGGCACACCCAAACCGTACATGCCCGCCCGGTCTGCCCCAATGTTGTAAATCCCGATGTGCCCGCCTTGTGCAATCATTTCGTTATAGGCCGGGGCGACATAGAACTCTTGATTGACCCGCAGGTTCTTTGAAATCATCTGCTCGGCTGCCGCGACAAAATGATTTCCATGCCGGTAATTGTAGATTCCGACCGTAGCCTCATCTGAGACTACGACCTTCTCGACCACTTCCGAAACCAGGCCCTGGCTGTTCAATTTGACGAATGACCATTTGGGATCGGCGGCCTTCATGGTCATGATCAAGCCATCCAGGTCATTGGATTGCAATGTCAATAGATAATCGTCGATAGCCACGTCAATGTACTGATCGCAGTTGGCGATCATCAGCGGAGCTGGGGTGTCGATCAGGTCTTTGGTCAGCAAGACGGTGCAGGCTGCTCCATCGGTAACCTGGTCAACCGCCCTGACATGGCATCCGGGTGCCCATGCTTGTAGTTTCTCGGCCAAGGCATGTTCACGCAGATGCTGCTGTAGACATATGAAAATATAGCGGTGGGCTTGTCGAGGTCGCAGGTTGTCTATCACGACCTTGATCATGGGGACCCCATTCACAGGGATCAAGGGCTTGGGGTCTGGGTAGCCAACTTGCCTGAAACGGCTGCCGTGCCCTGCCATCGGTATCACGATATTCAACACGACGCCTCTCCCGGGAACTTGTCATCCAACACCCCTGGGACCTTGACCACCACGGTCATGGCATCAGTGATCGCCTGGAAATCAGTGCTTTCGTTGGGGGTAATCGTCACAATATCACCGGGAAAAAAGTCCTGGCCATTCATCCGGACTTGGCCAGACAGGATGGTCGTGATCTCGGTTGCTATTTTGTGATGATGCCGTTCCTCCTGCGCTCCCGCGGCATAGTGCTTGACACCCACTTCTGCAGCCTGGGTCTGGAAAACGGTTGGGTTGAAATCTCCAACAAACCACCCTCGGTGCATTTCGGCTAACTTCGCCACTTTCATGTGTAAACCTTTGGAGTGTTGATCAGTCAGTGCCATTTTTTAATAAGCATCCGGGCGTCGACCGGCTTCGTATTCGGCTATCTTTTGGGGGGAGTAGAAGGTAATGTAGTCACCAGGCGGCGTGGGAACTGCTTTCAAATTTCGATTCAGCAAAATGAGTTCATTCAGAACGGACGAGACATAGAATAGACCCTCGTGATTGGCATTCTTGCTGATTGCATTTTTGGCACCTTGAATGTAATCGCAGCCACGGCTGAAAAGATAAACTCCAGCAATCGCATGCTTGCTGATGGGGCGCTTTTCTGCCGCTTCGATCAATTGTTGGTCTTGGTTGAGTCGCACATAGGACCAACGGGGATGGGTTGACTGGAAAGTGATGCAGCCACCATCAATTTCTTGATGCATCAGCTGTGAAACACAGGCCGGCAAGCTGGTTTCAAAAAACTGATCGCCATTGGAGATCATCAAAGGATTCTCATTGTCGATCTCGTCAATGGCTAGCAATGAGCTGCATACAGCGCCTTGGGTCTCACCCCGGATGCGGCGCACCACTGTACCCGCCTCGGTCAGAAGGCAGATGGTTTCATCCAAATGAAATCGCACGCAATCTTCGTCTCGGAGCAAGAAAATAAATCGCTTCTTCTGTTGTATCGAATTGAGGTTGTGGATCAAGTGCTCAATCATTGACTTGCCGCGGATTTCCGTGAGCGACTTCGGAAAAGGATAGTCTTTGGCATCAAAGAACGGCGTGGGCCCTGCCAGAGGAATCAAGATATTAAGCATGGCTGGCCTCGACGCGCTGAATGAACTCAGTGATGTTCATGTAGTTGACATCATTGGTGTCACGAACTTTGAGAACATGCGCTCCTGAGTCTTGTGCGGCCTTGATGCCGTTGAGATTGTCTTCGATGATGAGGCATTGTGTGGCAGGCAGGCCGAGACGCTGAATGGCCTTGGTGTAGATTTCAGGATCGGGTTTGGGCTTGATCACATCCTGATTGGATAGATAGAAATCCATATAATCCAAAAGTCGGGCTTTACCCAGCATGATTTCAATGGTTTTGCGTACCGAGTTCGAGCAAACGGCCAGCTGGTAGCCTTCTGCCTTCAAATGCGATAAGGCATAGTGATGGACAAAGGTTGGCTTGCAGCGGGCGTGGGTCAATTCCATTGTGTAATCTTGCTTGAGATCATTGATGAAGTCATGCAAGGCTGTGGGTAGGCCCCGTTCAATCGAGAGCATCTCCAGTTTTTTTCTGGTAGGCAACCCGTCATATGTCACCAGATGATCATATTTGCTGATCTCCATGCCGAACAGCCCCAGTGCCCGGTTCAGTGCTTCATAATGCCATTCTTTGGCGTCAATCAAGACGCCGTCCATGTCGAAAATAATGGCCTTGATTTTTTTATCAATATTCATCTTGTGAATTGAAATAGTCATGGGCTGCATCAGGGTAGTCTGTGCACAACGACAGCAATGGATGGCGGCCTAGACCCCAGGCTTTGAGTTTGGCCCAATGGGTTTGATGCCCTCGTCGGTGCAGTTCTGGCGAAACGATGCACACGGCTTTGCCCTGCGATGTCCAAGGCTCGATCGTGGCTGGGTCGTACCATTCTTCTTCAAAGGCATCCAGCCAGATGCCTCTGGCTTGAGGCAGCAGCTTGGGGGCAGGGATTTCGTATTCACTGCATCGCAGGTAAACAGACAAGCCCTGGCGCAGGTAGCCCAGGGTGTCCGGTATGGACATGTCGAACAGAAAGTAGTCCTCGGGAGACCAACCCGCCAAGGCTTGGGCCATCAGCGTGTGCAGGCCATCGGATTTGATGTTGATGGCCAAGGGGATGTTAGGTTTTTTTTCCCGGAAGCGCATCAAGAAGTCCAGCCCAGACAGGGCCGGCGGCATCGCTGGGTCGTGAGAGATGACCAGTTGCCCATGCATGTCCCGCAAGTCGGTCTCGATGCTGTATTGCCGCGCCAAGGCGGCGTCAAAGGCTGCCGCGGTATTCTTCTCGTCGGGATGCGACCACATGCCGCGATGTGCAATGATTTTCATGGTCGGTTGGTATTGAGTTGGGTCTGCAACAGGTTGTTGGCCCTGCGCAGGAGGTTGATCTCATCTTCCAGGGCCTTCGTGAGTGGCGTCCCGGTTTGCTGCTGGGTCCACTGCGCTTTGGGGCCGTCCAACTGCCACAGTGGGCCGTTGTTCTGTAGGCATTTCCCGCCGACGCCAGGCAGCACGCTGTTCATTTTGATTTGAAAATCGAGCGCTGATTTTTCAATCCAGGCCAACCGCTCCGGACTGGCAAGAGGTTGACGCAGGATGTCACTCAATGCTGCTTGGAAAAGGTCGCCAAATGTGGATCGCCGGTATTGACCAGCCAGGATGCCCTTGGCGAACTGGGTGCTCGAGAGCGCATTGTTCATGGCATTTGAATGGTGTGACACATGCTTGTTGTCAATCGGCGCCCACAGCAGTTCTTCCAGTGTGCACTGAGCCAATTGTTTTGGCACATCGATGGCTTGCGGCTGTAAATCAGAAAACCATGCATCAATGATCAGCATGTAGAGCGCCAAGGCATGCTGGTAGCAGGCGGAGGATTGCAGCAGTTCAAGATGCACGCGGGTCTTTTCGGCATCATCAAATATCAGGCCAATATTGCATCGCATGTAGCGATCAATCCAATCCGATCCGAAACCCCAATGCCCCCACATCAGTTGTTCAGGCGCCACCCTGTTGTATCTAAGGAGGGTGGTGAAGGAGAGTTCAGTGTTCTTTTTCAAGTCTGCGGCGAGGCCGCAGTAGATCATGTCATTGATGTAAAACGGGTGAGCCGGGAAGTGACCCAGGATGTAGATCCGGCGCATCGGGGCCGGATGCAAGAAAGGCAGTGCTGCACATTCTTGTGGTTCGAGCGCCATGAAGGCCCGGTAGGTATCGATGTCTGAGAAGTCAGGGCGCCCTTTGTAGACGAAAACGTCATCTGGAATGATGGCCAGGGGAAAATCAAGTGCCGCGATTTGGTGCAGTACGTGGCCTGGGAGGATCAGATCCGGTTGTGGTTGCTCCAGGATGTGCGCACCCAGATGGGCCAAGGCATCTTGCACCGCCGGGTATTTTGCAAGCTCTCCTTGCCAAGTCGAAAAGTAGAGCGAAGGCCTGCTGCTGGCTGGCTGGCACTGATAAAAGTCCAGAAAATGGATGAATTTGGCTTCATCCCGGATCAAGCCTGTAAATACCACAGCCCGTTGCGTCATAGGATTGAATTCGAATAATTGATCAATAAAG
>Ga0066477_1000126_pt1 | contig 25315 bp, 22 predicted proteins | sample LakWasM115_HOW13_2_FD_59554 | JGI IMG/M metagenome (GOLD analysis project Ga0066477, IMG submission 59554) | Freshwater sediment methanotrophic microbial communities from Lake Washington under simulated oxygen tension - Sediment Metagenome 115_HOW13 | ecosystem: Environmental > Aquatic >...
CCGTTCTTGATCATGTCGCCGGTGCGCTGCACCGAAGTGGGTTCGCCCACGATGCAGAAGTCGAGCTTCTCGCCGCGTTCCTTGAGGGTACGGCAGACCACCACGGTGCCGTCCACCGAGGGGCCTTCCTCGTCACTGGTGATCAACAACGCCAAGGCCAGGTCCGGTTGGGGCTGGGCCGCCAGAAACTCTTCGGTGGCCACCACAAAGGCCGCGATCGAGGTCTTCATGTCGCTGGCCCCTCGGCCATACAGGCGCCCATCGCGGTGGGTAGGGGTGAAGGGGTCGCTCTTCCACTGCTCCAGCGGGCCGGTGGGCACCACATCGGTGTGGCCGGCAAAGACCAGGGTGGGGGCCTCGGGCGTGGCGCCGGGGCGCTTGGCCCACAGGTTGGTGACGCGGAAGTTCTCGGGCCCGCTGACCAGGGTTTCGCAGACAAAACCCAGGGCTTCCAGGCGCTCGCGCAGCAGGGCCTGGCAGCCGGCATCGTCAGGCGTGACGGAGGGGCGCGAGATCAGTTGTTCGGTGAGGTGCAGGGTACGGGACATCAGTGCTTCACGTCGAGGACGATTTCGGTGAATGAGGGTTCGTCCTCGGGCTCGGCCCGGGACTTGGCGGCCTCGGCTGCGGCCTTGCCGGACTGGTCGAAGTCGTTTTGCAGGCGCCACATCAGGTTGGTGGGCGAATCGGCATGGGCCATGCCCTCCTTGCGGTCGATCAGGCCCGCGTGGATCAGGCGGGCAATGTCTTCCTCGAAGGTCTGCGAGCCTTCGGCCATGGATTTCTCCATGGCTTCCTGGATGCCGTTGAAGTCGCCTTTTTCGATCAGGTCGGCAATCAGCTTGGTATTGCGCAGCACTTCGCAGGCCGGGATGCGGCCCCCGTGGTTGCTGCGCAGCAGGCGTTGCGACATGATGGCCTTGAGCGCCGAGCTGAGGTCGACCAGCAGGGTCTGGCGCACCTCCACCGGGTAGAAGCTCAGGATGCGGTTCAGCGCCTGGTAGCTGTTGTTGGCGTGCATGGTGGCCAGCACCAGGTGGCCCGATTGGGCATAGGCCAAGGAAGCCGACATGGTTTCACGGTCGCGGATCTCGCCGATCAGGATCACGTCAGGGGCCTGGCGCAGCGCGTTCTTCAGGGCGATCTGGAGTGACTGGGTATCGGTACCCACCTCGCGCTGGTTGATGATCGACTTCTTGTTCTTGAACAGAAACTCGATCGGCTCTTCGATGGTCAGGATGTGGCCGGTGCTGTGCTCGTTGCGGTTGTCCAGCATCGAGGCCAGCGTGGTGCTCTTGCCGGAGCCCGTGGCGCCCACCACCAGCAACAGCCCGCGCTTTTCCATGATCAGCTCGGTCAGGATGTCGGGCAGGTTGAGCGTGGCCAGCTTGGGGATCTCGTGGCTGATGTAGCGGATCACGGCGGCCACGCTGCCGCGTTGGCGCATGGCGCTGATGCGGAAGCGCCCGATGCCCTTGAGCGCGTAGCCCACGTTGAGTTCACCGGTCTCCTGCAGCTCTTCCATGTTGCTGGCCGGGAGGATTTCGGCCAGCAGGCTGCGAGGGGCATCAAAGGGCAGCAACTGATTGTTGATGGGCACGCAGGTGCCATTGATGCGGATCAGGGCAGGGGCATTGGCCGACAGGTAGACGTCGGATGCCCCCTTTTCACCCATCAACCGCAAGATGCGTTCCATCATGCTCATGTTGGCGCTCATGGACTGGCTTTCGAAGTGCGGGGTGGATTGGTGGCCCAGGAGTGCCGGGTTCAGCGGCTGCGCGACTGGACGAAATTGACGATGCGCAGCGCCGCTTCGACACATTCGGCTGCATCGGCCACCAGGGCCATGCGGATGCGCTGAGCACCCGGATTGACTCCACCCACCTCGCGCGCCAGGTAGCTGCCGGGCAGCACCGTCACGTTGTATTGGGCCAGCAATTCGCGCGCAAAGCCCGTGTCGCTCAGGTCCAGGGCCTCGGGCACGCGGGCCCAGAGGTAGAAACTGGCATCAGGCAAAGCCACATCGAGCACGCCGGCCAGGATGGGGGTGACCTGGGCGAACTTCTTGCGGTACAGCACCCGGTTCTCGACCACATGGGTTTCATCGTTCCAAGCCGCGATGCTGGCGGCCTGCACGACCGGGCTCATGGCGCTGCCGTGGTAGGTGCGATAGAGCAGAAACTGCTTGAGGATGGCCGCATCGCCAGCCACAAAGCCGCTGCGCAGGCCCGGCACATTGCTGCGCTTGGACAGGCTGGTAAAGGCCACCAGGTTGCGGAAGTCGTCGCGGCCGAGCTTTTTGGCGGCTTCGAGGCCGCCCAGCGGGGGCTCATCGCGGAAATAGATCTCGCTGTAGCACTCATCCGACGCGATGATGAAGCCATGGCGGTCGCTGAGCTCGAACAGCTTTTTCCACTCGCTCAGGGGCATCACCGCACCGGTGGGGTTGCCGGGCGAACACACGAACAGCAGCTGCGTGCGGGCCCAGGTGTCGGCCGGCACGCTGTCCCAGTCGACCGCAAAGTTGCGCGCCGGGTCACTGGGGGCAAAGTAGGGGTCGGCCCCGGCCAGCAGGGCCGCGCCTTCGTAGATCTGATAGAACGGATTGGGGCAGACCACCGCCGGCGTGGGCCAGCGCGGGTCGATCACGGTCTGGGCAAAGGCAAACAGGGCTTCGCGCGAACCGTTCACCGGCAGGATCTGGGTAGCAGGGTTCAGGTCGAGGTCGTAGCGGCGCTTGATCCAGGCGGCCATGGCCTCGCGCAGGCGGGGCTCACCCGCGGTGGCCGGGTAGCCGGCCAGGCCCTCCAGGCTGTTGACCAGGGCGGTCTTGATGAACTCGGGCGTGGGGTGCTTGGGCTCGCCAATGCCCAGGCTGATCGGGCTGTGGTAGGGGCTGGGCGTGACGCCGGCAAAAAGTTGCCTCAGCCGCTCGAACGGGTAAGGCTGCAGTTTGGAGAGCAGTGGGTTCATGGGGCCACATTATCCCGGAGTGCCGCCGACCTCTGTTCAAACCGGGCTGGAATTCGCCAAGTCGCTCTGGTTTGAGGGCCATTCAAGGGGACGGAGCTGACGGGGCCATGGCGGCCTGCCGGATCAGCTCAGGGGCCAGCTGTCGCAGGCTGGCGGGCAGCTCGCCCTCCATCACCAGCGGCTTGGCGTGATCCCGGGCCGCCGCCACGATGGCCTGCAGCAAGGCCTGGGCGGCACCAGGGCCCGTGGCGGCACCCAGCAGGGCCGGGGCCAGCAGCCATTCGTGGACTGGCCACCGAGGCAGCTCCAGCACCCCCGGGTAGCCCAGCCCCACGTCTTGCAGGCACAGGCGAAAGCCTGCTTCCCGCAGCCTCTGCAGACGACGCAGGGCGCTGGTGGGGTCGTTTGCGGCCCAGCCCAGGTCGTGGGTGCTCAGGGCCAAACCCAGCGCCTGCCGCTGGATCGGGTGGCGCTGCAGGCAGTCCTGCAGCCACTGCGCCGCAGTGTCTTGTTGCAGCAGGGGCGTGACCAGGGCCAGCGTCAGCGGCAGTGCGCCGGAAGGGCCCGAGGCCGGGTCGGTGCCTTGGCGCTGACATCGGCAGACCCGGGCGATCAACTCTTCGTCGAGTTCAAAACCCAGATCGGCGCGGCGGGCCACCTCCTGCAAAGGTGGGCGTGGGCCCGATGCCTGAGCCCAGCGCAGCGCCGCCCAATGTCCGCAGGCCTGGCCGTCGGGCCGTTGACGCTGGCGCAGATCCAGGCGCAGCAACGGGGCCAGGGCGGTGAGACCGAGATCACTGCGGGCGAGCAGCCTTTGCCTGGCCTGCTGCCCCAGCCCAGGGGCATACCAGCAGGGCCGCCCCGGTGCTTCATGGCGGGCCTGGCGCACAGCCAGACTGGCGCGGCGCATACCCTGGGTGAGCGGATCTTCCTCGTCGCCGGCCAGCACGGTGGCCCCCAACAACAGCCGGACTTCGCTCAGGGGGCGCGTGGGGCGGCCGGTGTAGCCCGTCACGGCCTGGTGCACGCGCCAGGCTCAGGCCTCGACCTCAGTCGGCGTCAGGTGGGCCGGCAGCAGGGCCACGAATTCGCTGCCGCCCAGTCGAAAGAGGTCGGGGCCCGCCTCAGGCAGGTGTTGACGCAAGGCCTGGCCCAGTTGCTGCAGGCAGGCATCGCCCGCCTGCGGGCCGCGAAATTCATTGAGCTGGCCCAGGCCGTCGAGCTTCAGCATCAGCAGGTTCCAGGTGCTGCCCGGCGCCGTCTGGACCTGCATCAGCCGATCTTGCAAGGCCGCACGCTTGGGCAGGCCGGTCAGGGCGTCCACATACACCAGGCGTTCGATCTGGTCGGCGGCCCAACGGCTGGCGGTGATGTCTTTCTTGAGTTCGAACCAGTGGGTGATCTCGCCATTGGCGCGACGGATCGGCCCGATCTCGACGTCTTCGAGCACCCGCTGACCATCGGGCAGCAGCAGGGATTGCTCGCCACGCCAAGTCTGCCCCTGGGCCATGGCCTGTTGCAGGCTGATGCGTTGCTGGGCGCTCAGGCCCGGGGTGGAGAGCAGTTCTGCGGGCAGGTTGCGGAATGCTGCCGCGTTCAAACCGGTCCGACCGATGAAGGCCGGGTTGACGTACTCGATGCGGCGCTGGGTGTCGGTGATCACGATGCCGATGGGACATTGCTCGATCAGGCTGACCAGCTTGTGCAACTCCTCGTCTTGCGCCTGCCAGGCCTGGCGAGTGGCCTGGGCTTGCAGCAACTGGCGTTGGTAGCTGCGTCGCGACAGCAAAGCGATGGTGAGTGCCACGGCCATGTTGGTCAACACCACCAGGTGGGGCGCCAGCTCGCGCTGAAAGCGCGGCTGGGGCAGCCAGCCCTGTGCCTCAAACCACGGCAGGGCCAGCATGTAAGCGGTGTTGAGCAGGCCCACGGCCAGGGCACTGCGGGGCCCCAGCAACCAGGCCGCGCTGGCCACCTGGATGGGAAAGCTGAGGATCATGGGGCCGTTCAGGCCGCTGTTGTGGAAGACCACCTCCAGTGAGATCAGCCATTGCCCCCAGATCAACACCTGGGCAGCGGCCTGCACCTGCCCCAGGTTGACCAGCAGCAGGCAGCTCGGCAGCACCAGCAGGATGGCCAGGCGGATGCGGGCGATCTCCTCGAAGAACCGGGTGTCGTACACATAGCTCATGGCCAGGCATGAGGAAACCATCAGCAAGCCCGTGATCCAGATCATCAGGACCGTGTCCTGACGGGCGATGTCAGCCTCGGGCTGGAGGCGGGGAGGTAAATCAGACATGAGACAGCGCAATGAAGGAGGGCCCACTTTAGAAGGGGGCCCTCGATGTCAGGCTTGCCTTTGGCTGGTACTGAACAGTTACTGGCGCTCCGTCGCTCGGCCGCTCACGCGGCGGGTCAGCCCTTCTGGAACAGCCGGATCACGCTCGAGAAATCCAGCGCACCTTGGCCGCCCAGGCTGTGGGCGGCGTACAGGCTGCGTGCCAGCCCACCCAGGGGGGTGCTGGCCTTGACGGCGGTGGCGTTCTCTTGTGCCAGGCCCAGGTCCTTGAGCATCAGATCGGTGCCGAAGCCGCCCGCGTAGCCTTTGGAGGCGGGGGCCGTGTCCATCACGCCGGGCATGGGGTTGTATTTTTCAAGGGCCCAGTTGCCGCCCGAGCTGCGCCGCATGATCTCGGACAGCACCTTGGGGTCCAGCCCGTTGGCCACGCCCAGGGCCAGGGCCTCGCTGGTGCCGATCATCAGGATGCCCAGCAGCATGTTGTTGCAGATCTTGGCCGTCTGGCCCGCACCCGCCGCACCGGCGTGGAAGATGTTGGCGCCCATTTTTTCGAGCAGGGGGCGGGCCAGGGCCAGCGCCGCATCGTCGCCGCCCACCATGAAGGTCAGGGTGCCGGCAATGGCGCCGCCGGTGCCGCCCGACACCGGGGCGTCAATGCTGGGCAGGCCCAGCGCCGCAGCCGCCTGGGCCACTTTTTGCGCGCTGGCGGCGGCGATGGTCGAGCAGTCGATCACCAGCGAGCCGGGGCTCAACAGCCTCAGCAGGCCGGCCTCGCCCAGGTACAGCGACTCGACATGCTGGCTGGCGGGCAGCATGCTGACCACGGCCTGCGCCCCGCGCACGGCCTCGGCGGCGCTGGCCGCAATCGTCAAACCCTCTGCCGCGAACTTGTCGCAGGCGGGCTTGGACAGGTCGAAGGCCTGGACGTCGTGGCCGGCTTTTTTCAGGTTCAGGGCCATCGGGCCGCCCATGTTGCCCAGGCCGATGAAGGCGATGTTCATGTTCTTGTCTCCTTGGGGTGAAAAGGGGGAGCTCAGCGGATCGCGTCGGGCGCGTCGCCGTCTAGCATGCGGCGCGAGATGATCACGCGCATGATTTCGTTGGTGCCTTCGAGGATCTGGTGCACCCGGGCGTCGCGCAGCAGGCGCTCCAGCGGGTACTCGCGGATGTAGCCGTAGCCGCCATGCAGTTGCAAGGCCTCGTTGCAGACCGTGAAGCCCACATCGGTGGCAAAGCGCTTGGCCATGGCGCAGTAGGTGGTGGCGTCGGGGGCGCCGGTGTCGAGCTTGAAGGCGGCCAGCCGCACCATCTGGCGCGCGGCCACCAGCTCGGTGGCCATGTCGGCCAGCTTGAACTGCAGGGCCTGGAAGCTGGCAATCGGCTTGCCGAACTGCTGGCGCTCCTGCATGTAGCGCTGGGCCTGGGCCAGCGCCCCCTGGGCCGCACCGACCGAACAGGTGGCGATGTTGATGCGCCCGCCGTCCAGGCCCTTCATGGCGATCTTGAAGCCCTCGCCCTCGGCGCCCAGCAGGTTGTCGGTGGGGATGCGCACGTTGTCAAAGCTGATGGTGCGCGTGGGCTGGCTGTTCCAGCCCATCTTGTGCTCCTTCTTGCCGTAGCTGATGCCCGGTGCATCGGCGGGCACCACAAAGGCCGACACGCCGCCCGCGCCCGGGCCGCCGGTGCGGGCCATCAGCACCAGCACATCGGTGCTGCCCGCACCCGAGATGAAGGCCTTGCCGCCATTGATCACATACTCAAAGCCCACCCGCTCGGCCCGCGTCTTGAGCGAGGCGGCGTCCGAGCCCGCACCGGGCTCGGTCAGGCAGTACGAGGCCAGCTTCTGGCCGCTGCACAGCAGGGGCCCCCAGTGGTCGCGCACCGCGGGCGTGGCCCAGGTGCCCAGCATCCAGGTGGCCATGTTGTGGATGCTGATGAAGGCCGTGGTGGAGGGGTCGACTGCGGCCATCTCTTCGAACACCAGGGTGGCATCGAGCCGGGGCAGGGCCAGGCCGCCCGCCGCCTCGGGGGCGTACAGGCCGCAAAAGCCCAGCTCACCGGCCTTGGCAATGGCTTCTTTCGGGAATATGCCGGCCTCGTCCCAGTGCGCCGCGTGCGGTGCGAACTCGGCTTCGGCAAAGTCACGCGCGGTTTGCGCGAAAGCGCGCTGCTCTTCGCTCAGTTCAAAATCCATGGAAGACTTTCAGAACCCAAAAGACTGTTTTACTCCTGCAGCGACCGGAAAACGGCGGGCGAACCGCCGTTTTCCTGCGCGGAGGTTCCAACAGCGTGTTCTCATTTCAAGCTGATGGTGGTGTTGACGCCCTGGCTTACCGTGCTGTCGTCGAACCAGCGCGCCGTGATGGTCTTGGTCTGGGTGTAGAACAGCACCACCTGCTTGCCGTAGGGGCCCAGATCGCCCAGCTTGGAGGCGCGCGAACCGGTGAACGAGAACATGGGCACGGGCACCGGGATCGGCACGTTGATGCCCACCTGGCCCACGTCGATGTCTTCCTGGAACTTGCGTGCCGCCGCACCGCTTTGCGTGAAGATGGCGGTGCCATTGCCGTTCGGGTTGCTGTTGATGAGCTCGATGGCTTCGTCCAGGGTGTCGGCCCCGGCCAGGCACAGCACCGGGCCAAAGATCTCCTGATCGTAGATGGCCATGCCGGGCTTCACCCCGTCAAAAATGGTCGGGCCCACGAAGTTGCCTTGCTCGAAGCCCGGCACCTGGGGCTTGCGGCCGTCCAGCACCAGGGTGGCGCCATCGGCCACACCGCGTTCGATCAGGCTTTCCACCCGGTCGCGGGCCGCACACGACACCAGCGGGCCCACATCGGTGCCTTTTTCGGTGCCGGCGTTGACCTTCAGGGTCTTGGCCTTGTCGGCCAGGTCGTTCACCCACTGGCGGGCTTCGCCCACCAGCACCACCACCGACAGGGCCATGCAGCGCTGGCCGGCGGCGCCGAAGCTGGCACCGGCAATCGCGTTCAGGGTCTGCTCCTTGTTGGCGTCGGGCAGCACGATGGCGTGGTTCTTGGCGCCCATCATGCACTGCACCCGCTTGCCGGCCAGGCTGGCGCGGTTGTACACATGGGTGCCCACCTTGGTCGAGCCCACGAAGCTGATGGCCTTGATGTCCGGGTGATCACAAATCGCGTTGACCACCTCTTCGCCGCCGTGCACCACGTTCAGCACACCGGCCGGGATGCCGGCCTGCAGGGCCAGCTCGCACAGGCGCATGGTGACCATCGGGTCTTGCTCGGAGGGCTTGAGGATGAAGGTGTTGCCGGTGGCGATGGCCATCGGGAACATCCACAGCGGGATCATAGCCGGGAAGTTGAACGGCGTGATGCCGGCGCACACGCCCAGCGGCTGCAGCAGGGTGTAGGTGTCCACGCCACCGGCCACGTTGTTGGCCAGCTCGCCCAGCTGCAGGTTGCCGATGCCGGCCGCGTGCTCCACCACCTCCAGGCCGCGGAACACATCGCCCTCGGCGTCGGGCAGGGTCTTGCCTTGCTCGGCGGTCAGGATGGCGGCCAGCTCGGCCATGTTCTCGCGGATGAGTTGCTGGTACTTCAGGAAGATGCGGGCCCGGGCCCCGATGGCCGTCTTGCGCCAGGTCTTGAACGCGGTCTTGGCGCTGGCCACGGCGGCGTTGATCTCGTCAGGGGTGGCAAAGGGCACGCGGGCCAGCACCTCTTGCGTGGCCGGGTTGACCACATTGCGCCACTGGGTGGTCTTGGACTCGACGAATTCGCCGTTGATCAGCAGCTTGACGGTGGGGGCGGTCATGGAGGTCTCCTGGTGCATAGTCATGATTGAATGGCGCATGCTAGCGTTGCGAATTTGTTTTATCAATGCACAAAAATGCGCTCAAACATTGCAAAAATGCAGATTGCTTGAGATCGATGCCGCATTGCTTTAGGCTGTTACATGTAACTCTGGAGTCCCTCATGAGCCAATCCGTGAACGAGCGGGTGCAAAAGCGCCGCGAGGCGCTGCGCAGGGCGGGCCTGCGCCCCGTTCAAATGTGGGTGCCTGACACCCGGGCACCCGGGTTTGCGCAGGAGTGCCTGCGCCAGAGTGCCCTGGTGGCCCAGGCCAGGGAGGAGGCTGATCTGCAGGCATCCCTGGAGGCTTCTGCCAGCACCGAGGGCTGGACTGCGTGAGAGGCGACTTGGTCACGGTCGCCTTGCAGGGCGATCTGGGCAAACCGCGGCCTGCCTTGGTCATTCAGTCGGATTTTTTTGCCGGGCATGGTTCGATCTGTGTGCTGCCGATCACCGGCAGTTGTGTCGAGGCTTCGTTGCTGCGAGTGGATGTGCAGCCTTCGTTGGCAAACGGCCTGAACAAGGCATCGCAGGTCATGATCGACAAGCCGGTGGCCGTGGCGCGTGAGCGGCTTGGGCCCGTCTTTGGCCGCCTGGAGCCGGAGCGTCTGGTGCTCGTGGACCGTTTGCTGGCCGTTTTTTTAGGCATCGCCTCCTGAGTCGCCATGGACTGGAACAATCTGCGTTATTTCCTCGAACTGGCCCGCACCGGCACCCTGGTGAATGCGGCGCGCCGCCTGGAGGTGGACCACACCACGGTGGCGCGGCGCCTGCAGGCGCTTGAAAAAGAGGTGGGCACGCCTTTGTTTGCCCGCGAGGCCGGCGGCCACCGGCTGACCGAGGCCGGCCGGCAACTGCTGCCCCAGGTCGAGGCGATGGAGGCGGCGGTGGCCCAGGTGGAGCGGGCCTCCTTGTCGGCGGCCGAAGGGCCCTCAGGCCAGGTGCGGCTGGGCACCACCGAGGGTTTTGGCACCGTGGTGCTGGCCCCCCAATTGGCGCGGCTCAGCCGGCAGTACCCGGCCTTGTCGATCGATCTGCTGGCCCTGCCGCGCCTGGTGCACCTGTCGCGGCGCGAGGCCGACATCGTGATCTCGCTGGAGCGGCCCAAGCGGGGCCCGGTGGTGGTCACCAAGCTGACCGACTATGTACTGCAGCTCTACGGCTCGCGCGACTACCTGGCAGGCCAGCCCGCCATCGAAAGCCGCGACGACCTGCGCTCGCACACTTTCATCAGCTATGTGGACGACCTGCTGTTCACCAAAGAGCTGCAGCTGCTCGATGAGCTGTACCGCCCCGAGCGCTTTGCCCTGCGCAGCACCAGCATCCTGACCCAGTACGAAGCGGTGAAGGCCGGCGCCGGCCTGGCCGTGCTGCCGGCCTTTGTGGCCGCGCGCGACCCGGTGCTGGTGCCGGTCTTGCCGGGGCAGGCCCGCTTTACACGTACCTTCTGGATGTCCATGCCCGCCGAGGCCAAGCACCAGGCGCGCATGCAAGCCACCTGGGCTTTTTTGCGCGACACGGTGCAGGGGCTGCAGGATTGGATCAACCCGGTGGCGTGACCCCGCCGGGTGTTCATGACGGCCCGCCTAGCCTCTGAGCGTGAGCACGCTGAGGAACAAGGCGTGAGCGGGGCGTTGTGATATCCAGTGGGCGACGGCGGGGTCGGGGGCTTTCCGCCGCAACTCGGACAGCACGTTGGTGTCCAGCAGGTAGCTCACCAGGGAATCTCCGGTACGGTGTTCTGTTGCCGTGTCAGGTCCAACTCCAGGTCCGGAAACGGCGCCTGCTGCATGAACTCAACCAGAGACTGATGTCGACCTGAGAGCGATTCATATTGCTTTTGCGACAGCAAAACCGCCACCGGGCGCCCGTGCAGGGTGATGTCCTGTGGGCCTTCGGTTTCGGCCTTCTTGACGACTTCGGAGAAGCGGGCTTTGGCTTGTTGAACTTGCCAGATCGACATCGGCGCCTCCGTGAATTCTGACCAGACGGGTCATAGCTTATCGCCATGCCATGGGCAGGCGCTTTCGGTGCCGTGTCCGCCGGTCAGTTCGTCAGCCCTTCAGCTTGTGCGCCGGCAAGCGTGCCGCCAGACGCTCGCCCATCTCCGCGCCCAGTGCCTGCAGGCCGCTCAGCGGTCGCACCATCACCTCAAACTCGGTGATCAGCCCTTGGGCGTCGAACTGGATCAGGTCGATGCCCTTGAGTGCCTTGCCGTTCACGTTCGCGCTGAACTCCAGCACCACGCTCAGGCCATCGTCGCTGGCCAGTTCGCGGTGGTAGGCGAAGTCTTCAAACACCTGCATCACGGTGCCCAGGATCAGCTCAAGTGCTGCTGCGGGCCCGTAAGGCGTGTGCGCCATCGGCGAGCGGAACACCGCGTCGGGGTGCAGCAGGGCGCTCAGGCCGCTGAGGTTTTTGGCTTGCACCATGGCGTGCCAGCGGGCCAGAGAGGCTTGCACGGCGGGGTTCAGGTGGGTCAGGGTGTTGATCATCACAGTCTCCTTGGGGGCTTCAGATGCGGGCCGCCAGGGTGGTGCCCTGGTGAATGGCGCGCTTGGCATCGAGTTCGGCGGCCACATCGGCGCCCCCGATCAGGTGCACGCTGCAGCCGGCGGCCTGCAGGCCTTCGAGCAGCTCGCGCTGGGGCTCCTGTCCGGCGCAGACCACCACGTTGTCCACCGCCAGCAGCTGGGGCTGGCCATCCACGGTGATGTGCAGACCGGCGTCGTCAATCTTCTGGTACGCCACTGAGTTCGTCATGGCCACGCGGCGCGCCTTCAGGGCGCTGCGGTGGATCCAGCCCGTGGTCTTGCCCAGTTGGTCGCCCACCTTGCTGTCCTTGCGCTGCAGCAGGTGCACTTGGCGGGGCGAGGGCTCGACCTGCGGGCGGGCCAGGCCGCCGGCCTGGGCATAGCTGGGGTCGATGCCCCATTCGGCATAGAACTTGGCCGGGTTCTGGCTGGCGCTGTCGCCCGCATGGGTGAGCACCTCGGACACATCAAAGCCAATGCCCCCGGCCCCGATCACCGCCACCGAGCGGCCCACCGGGCGGTGATCGCGCAGCACGTCCAGGTAACCCAGCACCTTGGGGTGGCGGATGCCCTCGATCGCCGGGGTGCGCGGCACCACGCCGGTGGCCAGCACGATCTGGTCAAAGCCCCCCGCCTGCAGGCTGGCCACGTCGACACGGGTGTTCAGGCGCAGATCCACCTTCTTCAGCTCAAGCTGGCGCTTGAAATAGCGCAGGGTTTCATGGAACTCTTCCTTGCCCGGCACCTGCTTGGCGATGTTGAACTGGCCGCCGATCTCGGCCGCGGCGTCAAACAAGGTGACCTGGTGGCCGCGCTCGGCGGCCGTCACCGCAAAGCTCAGCCCGGCCGGGCCGGCGCCCACCACGGCGATCTTCTGCGGCTGGGCGCTGGGGGTGATGAGCAGCTCGGTCTCGTGGCAGGCCCGGGGGTTGACCAGGCAGGAGGTGATCTTGCCGCCAAAGGTGTGGTCCAGGCAGGCCTGGTTGCAGCCGATGCAGGTGTTGATCTCGTCGGCGCGGTTGTCGGCCGCCTTCTGCACAAAGAAGGGGTCGGCCAGCAGGGGGCGGGCCATCGACACCATGTCGCAGCAGCCCTCGGCCAGCAGTTGCTCGCCCACCTCGGGCGTGTTGATGCGGTTGGTGGCCACCAGCGGAATGCCCACATGGCCCTTGAGCTTGCCGGTCACCCAGGCGTAGGCCGCGCGCGGCACCTTGGTGGCGATGGTGGGGATGCGGGCCTCGTGCCAGCCGATGCCGGTGTTGAGGATTGTGGCCCCGGCGGCTTCGATGGCCTGGGCCAGGGTGATCACCTCGGCCAGCGTGGACCCGCCCTCGACCAGGTCCAGCGCCGACAGGCGGTAGATGATGATGAAGTTCGGGCCCACGCGCTCACGCACCTGCCGCACGATCTCGACCGCGAAGCGGATGCGGTTTTCGTAGGCGCCGCCCCATTCGTCTGTGCGGTGGTTGGTGCGCGCCGCAATGAACTCGTTGATCAGGTAGCCCTCCGAGCCCATGATCTCGACCCCGTCGTAGCCGGCCCACTGGGCCAGGGCGGCGCAGTTCACAAAGTCGGCAATGGTCTGCTCGACCTCCTCACCGGTCAGGGCCTGCGGCACAAAGGGGTTGATGGGGGCTTGCAGCGCGCTGGGAGCGACCAGGTTCTTCTGGTACGAGTAGCGGCCAAAGTGCAGGATCTGCATCGCAATCTTGCCGCCGGCGGCATGCACCGCCTCGGTCACCGTGCGGTGCTGCAGGGCTTCGGCTTCGGTGCTGAGCTTGGCGCCACCCTTCATGGGGCGGCCGGCCTCGTTGGGGGCAATGCCGCCGGTCACCATCAGGGCCACGCCACCGCGCGCGCGCTCGGCGTAGAAGGCGGCCATGCGCTCAAAGCCGTTCGGAACCTCTTCGAGACCCACGTGCATCGAGCCCATCAGCACGCGGTTTTTGAGGGTGGTGAAGCCCAGGTCCAGGGGCTGCAGCAGGTGAGGGTAGGGGTGTCTCATCGGGTGTCTCCGTTCTAATTGCAACTGGTTGCATAAAATTCTAGAGGCAAAGCCGATCTTTGTGCAACCGGTTGCACAAATGCTTGTAAACCCAAGGCCCTGGCCGGCTTGAGGCAGAATCTTCTCCATGTCGCTGCCCCATGCCTTGCTCACCGCCCTGATCGAGCGCCCCAGTTCGGGCTTTGACCTGGCGGCGCGTTTCGACAAATCCATGGCCTATTTCTGGCAGGCCTCGCACCAGCAGATCTACCGCGAACTGGCGCGGCTCGAAGAGGCGGGTTGGGTGCAGTCCAGCGTGGATGAAAGCGCCCGGGGCGGGCGCAAGGTCTATGAGGTGCTGGCGGCCGGGCGCGAAGAGCTGCGCCGCTGGGTGGCCGAGCCCGCCGACCCGCGCCCCCTGCGCGAGGAGCTGATGGTGCGCCTGCGTGCCGATGCCGCCGTCGGCCCCTGCGGCCTGCAGCACGAGATCGCCCGCCGGCTGGCCCTGCACCAGGCCCAGCTCGCGGAGTATCAGGCCATCGAGCAGCGCGACTTTGCCGCCGGCAACGAGCAGCGGGCCCAGCGCCTGCAGCACCTGGTGCTGCAGGCGGGCATCCTGATGGAGGCCATGTGGTGCGAGTTCTCAGAACGCGCCCTGGCCATCCTCAATGAGCCTGAGCCTGAGGGCGGCGCGGGCTCCCCTGCCGCAGATCAGACGCCAGGCCCGGCTTCCTCGTGAACAAAGGGGATCGCGTGTTCCACCGTGTCCCAGATGAAGCGGCCTGAGGGCGATTTCTGCTCTTCCACGATGTGGGCCACCAGGCCGGCGGCGCGTGAGATCACGGCAAAGCCGCGCATCACGGCGGTGGGCACGCCCAGCTCGCCCAGCAGGGCGGCCACGGCGCCGGTGGCGTTGATCGTGACGGGGCGGCCCCAGACCTGGTCCACCGCTTGGGACAGGGTCATCAGCGCGTCCAGGTGGGCGCCTTTCAGCTCGGGCTCGGCCCGGCCCAGCTCGATGAGCTTGTAGGCGCGTGGGTCCACCGGCTTGTGCAGGTGGTGGCCGAAGCCGGGCACGGCCTGCTTGCGCGCGCGGTGCTCGCGGGCGATGGCCAGGGCTTCGGCCTGGGCGTCGGGGGCGGCCAGAATGCGGTCCAGCAGGCGCGAGCCGTTTTCCATGGTGCCCACAAAAGAGCTGCCCACGGCCAGCAGCCCGGCGGCCACGGCGCCTTGCAGGTTCTCAGGCGCGCTCATGTAGATCAGGCGGGTGGCGATGGCGCTGGGGGTCAGGCCGTGCTCCATCAGCACCACCAGCACCACGTCGGTGATGCGCACATCCACGGGGCGCAGCGGCCGCCCCAGGATCTGCATCAGCATCACCTCGGTGAAGCCTTTGCGGCCCATCAGGTCCTCCACCAGATCGGCTTCGCGGTAGTGCAGGCTGGTCAGGGTGTGGCGGCACAGGCGGGTGGTCGGGGTGTTTTGCGCTTGGGGGTTTGTCATGGGGATTCCTTGGGGAGTGGTTCAGGCGGCGGCGCTCAGCGCTTGCTGGCGCACCTCGGTCTTGAGCACCTTGCCCACGGGCGAGCGCGGCAGGCTGGCATGGAAGTGGATGCGCTTAGGCGTCTGCACCGGGCCCAGGCGCTCGCGCACAAAGGCAATCAGCTCGGCCTCGGCGGGTGGGGGGGCGGCTTCGGGGCGCAGTTGCACCGCGGCCTGCACCGATTCACCCCATTTGTCGTCCGGCACGCCAAACACCACACACTCGTGCACGGCCGGGTGCTGGCCCAGGGCGTTTTCGACGTCCACCGGGTAGACATTGAAGCCGCCGGTGATCACCACGTCGCGCAGCCGGTCTTTCAGGAACAGGTAGCCCTGCTCATCGATCAGGCCCCGGTCGCCGGTGTGCAGCCAGCCGTCCACCAGGGTTTCGGCCGTCTTGTCGGGCAGGCGCCAGTAGCCGCTCATCAGCAGGTCGCCGCGCGCCACCACCTCGCCGATCTCGCCAGGCGGCAGGATCTCGCCGCTGGGCGACATGATGGCCACGTCGCTGAACCAGGCCGTGCGCCCCACGGCCGCCCAGTGGCGCTCGTCTTCAAAGTCGTCGGGGCGCATCACCGTCAGGATCTGGGGTGCCTCGGTCTGCCCATAGGTGGTGCCCAGCACCGGGCCGAAGAACTGGCGCACCGCGCGGATCTTCTCCGGCGGCATGGGGGCGCCGCCATAGATCAGCTGGCGCAGCTGCGGGTAGTCGGCCCGGCTGCTGCCGGGCAGGGCCATCAGCATGTAGACCAGGGTGGGCGGCATGAAGCACACCGTGCCGCCGCGCTCGCGAAAGGCCTGGCGCACCGCCTCGGCCCCGCCCTGGGCCAGCAACACATGGCAGCCCCCCTGGGCCAGCACCGGCAGCAGGTAGGTGGAGGTGCCGTGCGTGATCGGGGCGGCCACCACATAGCGGGTGTGCTGGTCAAAGCCCCAGGCCTGGATCTGGTTGACGATGTTGGCCATCCAGGCGCGGTAGGGCTGCATCACGCCCTTGGGCAGGCCCGTCGTACCCCCGGTGAACTTGATGGCCTGGGTGGCCTGGTCAGGCTGCTTGAAGCGCGGCTCGGCGGCCTGGGTGTGGCGCTGGATCAAGTTGGCCAGCTCAGGCCCGTCCAGGGCGATGCGGTGGCCCGGGGCATCCCCCAGCAGCGTGGTGCCGGCCTCGTCCAGCACCAGCACGCTGGGCTCGGTGGCGTCCACGATGCGGCGGATCTCGGGGGCGGTGCTTTTTGGGTTCAGGGGCACCCAGGTCTTGCCGCTGGCCAGTACGGCCAGCAAGGCCACGATGTGTGCGGCGCTGTTGTGCGCGCAGATCGCCACCCGGCTTTGCTCTTGCGGGTCGGCGGCCTGCAGGGCGGCGGCCAGGGCGCGCACGCGGCGGGCCAGCTCGGCATAGGGGATGCGCTCATCCGGGGCATCGATGGCGATGCGCTCGGGCCAGCGCCGGGCGGCGCGCCAGAAAAAATCGATGGGGTACATATTGGGTTCTCGTGAACAGGGATCGATGAGCAGGGCTCGATGAATGGGGCTCAGTCGGCCTTGGCCCCGGAGGCCTTGACCACGTCGCGCCAACGCTTGATTTCGCTGGCGATGGTTTGGCGCATCTGCTCGGGCGTGCCAGGCAGCGGGGTGGCCGCCATCTCTTGCAGGCGCTGGCGCAGCTCGGGCTGGGCCAGCGATTTGTTCAGGGCCTGGTTCAGGCGCTCCAGCACGGCAGCCGGGGTGCCGGCGGGCGCGGCCAGGCCGAACCACGACTGCACCTCGAAGCCCGGGTAACCCGATTCGGCCAGGGTGGGCACGTCGGGCAGCAGAGGGGAGCGCTGGGCGCTGGTGACGGCAATGGCCCGCAGCCGGCCGGCACGCACATGGGGCAGGGCCGAGGGCATGTTGTCGAACATCGACTGCACCTGCCCACCGATCAGGTCACTGATGGCCGGGGCGCTGCCGCGGTAGGGCACGTGCAGCAGGTTCAGGCGGCTTTGCATCTTGAAAATCTCGCCCGACAGGTGGATCGACGAGCCGCTGCCCGACGAGGCAAAGGTGATGCCGTCCTTGTTTGCCTTGGCAAAGCGCTGGTAGTCCTCCACCGACTTGATCGGCAAGGTGGGGTTGACCACCAGCACGTTGGGGATGCTGGCGATCAGGCCGATGGGCTCAAAGTCTTTCTGCGGCTCGTAGCCCAGGCGCGGGTACAGCGAGGCGTTGATGGTGTTGGCGATGGTGAACACGTACAGGGTGTAGCCATCGGGCGGGGCGTGGCTGACAGCCTCGGCCCCCACATTGCTGTTGGCGCCGGTGCGGTTGTCGATGGTCACCGGCTGGCCCAATTGCTCGCTGAGGCGCACGCCCACCTGGCGTGCGATCAGGTCGGTGGCCCCGCCGGCCGAATAGCCCACCACGAGGCGGATCGGCTTGACGGGCCAGGCCGGGGCGGGACTGGGGGAGCCCGGTTGGGCAAGGGCCAGGCTGGCCAGGCTGGCCTGAGCGATGAGGCCGATCGCCAGACGGCGGGAGGGCTGGGGTTTCATGGTTTGTCTCCAAGGGGTCAAAGGGGCCGCTGGCGTGTCTGGGGCACACTGCGCGGCTGGGTTCAACACCGGATTGTTCTGAATGTCCACCAAACGCACGCATGAAAAAGTACACCCAGCGGACGAAATGACCGGGCGACCCCCCGCTAAAGGGCCAGGTGGCACCCCGTCCGAAGAGGCGGGCAACCGCACGCTGCGGCGCGGCCTGCAGGTGCTGGACCAGGTGCTGGCGGCCAGCCGTGAAGGCGTGCGGGAAGGCGTTCGCTTGGTGGACCTGTGCCGTGCCACCGGCCTGGAGCGGGCCACGCTCTACCGTTTGCTGGGGCCCTTGATCGAGGCGGGCTATGTGGCCCGCCAGGGCCGCTTCCGCTACCAGCCCGGGCTGCGCCTGGCGCCGTTGCAGCCGCAGCCCGGCAGTGCCAACTGGGCGGTGCGCCTGGCGCCGGTGCTGGCCCAGGTCAGCGCCAGTGGCGGCGATGCCACCTTTGCCATCGTGCGCGAGGGCGCTCTGTCACGCTGCATTGCCCGCCATGTGGGCACCCACCCGGTGCAGATCCTGGTGATCCAGGTGGGCACGGCCCAGCCGCTGGGCGTGGGGGCGGCCGGTCTGGCGCTGCTGGCGGCCTTGCCCGAGGCCGAGGTGGAGGCCTGCATCGCGGCCAATGCCGACCAGTTGCCGGCCTATGGCGGCATGAGCCCCGAGCGTCTGCGCCTGCTGGTGGCGGCCAGCCGCGAGCGCGGTTGGTCTGTGGTGGGCAACCACGCCACCCGCGGTGTGCTGGCCGTGGGCTGTGCGGTGCGCAATGCCCTGGGCGAGCCCGTGGCCGGCATCAGCGTGGCCACCACCCTGGCCCGCCTGCCCAAGGCCCGCCAGCAACTGATGGCCCGTGTGATGCAGGAGGCCTTGCAGCAGCACCTGCCCGGTGGCTTGTGAGCAGCCCCCCTTGGCCCAGCTCAGGGGCTCAGCAAGGCCTGTGGGCCACGCAGACCGCGGGCGAGCTTGAGCAGATCGACCCGTCGCAGCACGCGCTCATCGGCTGCAATACCGACCATCACCCGGTCCTCGCGCTCGCCGGCGGGCAGGCGGCCGTGCTCGATGTTGACCAGGGCGGGCACCTTGAAGCCCAGCCACTGTCCCTCGTCGTGCAGCACCAGCACCTGTGCGGCTTCGGTCGGGTCTGTTGGCAAACCCAGCAGTGGCGCCAACTCCAGCACCGGGATGGCGCGACCCCGGCTCATCAGCAGGCTGCCCTGTCCCAGGCCGTGCACGGCGGCCTTGGCCTCCCAAGGCAGGATTTCTGCGATCTGCGGCAAGGGGCTGGCCACGTCGATGCCCAGGTGGTAGATCAGCAAGGGCCCGCTGTCGCGGTGCTGCGCCGCCTGGGGCCCGGCCCCGCGCTGGTGCTGACCACCCGACTGGCTCAAGCGGGTCAGATCCAGCAGGCGCGCATCGGTCTGCAAGGACTGGGCGTCGAGCAGCATGAAAAACCCGATCGGCGTCTGGTCGTGCTCGCGTTGGCTGGACACCAGGGCCTCCACCGGCAGAGAGCCCGCAAACAGGTGTGAGCCCGCCAGGCTGTAAGGGGGCAGGGGTACGCATTGGCGGCTGTCGGCTGCCGCCACATCGGTGATGCTGTCAACAAGGCAGGCCACCAGGCCGCCCGCTGTGGGCACCAGAAAGGCCTGCTGATCGGCGCTGGTCTGCTGGCCCGGTTGGGGGCTCAGGCCACACAACTGCCCCAGGTTCACGGCGGGCACATCTTGCCCATTGAAGCGCATCATCCCCAAAAAGGCGCCTGAGGCGTTGCGCACGTCCAGCAGCTCCGGGTTGACCACCGTGGTGTGCACAGCTTCGGTGCCCACCGCCATCGGAATGCCCTGGCAGCGGAACAGCATCAGCGGCTGCGCGTTCTCAAGCGTTGCGGCTGGGCCACCAGGGGGGCGCTCTGCCAGCCCAGCGTCGGATGTCGTGGACAGGTCTGTGGGCGGTTCACTGGCTGGCCAGGTCATGGGCAGATGAGGTTGGCGGATCAGGCTCTGCACATTCAGCAGGCTGACCTGGCTGCCGTCATCGGGGCGCTCAAAGCCGCCTTCGAGGACCGAATCGCTCGCCGGGGCCGGGGCCAGCCGGCGCAGTTGGTCGGGCGGCAAGGCATAGACGCCCACCACCCCATCGGTGGCCAGGCCGAGCAGGCGCTGCTCCCATTCCATCACCACCACATAAGGGGCCGGCAAGGGTTGCGCCCCGGGTTGCAACACCAGCCGCAGGTCCATCACCGGCACCATCACGCCACGCAGCGAGAAAGCGCCCAGGATGCTCGGGCACTCGGTGGGCAGCGCGCTGAGGGCCCCGGTCTGCACCACCTCCTTGAGGTGATGCTGGTACAGGGCCAGTTGCATGCCCGCCAGGTGGAACACACCCACGTGCAGCGGATCGGGGGCGGCCGGGGTCATGCTTTGGCGGCTGCCGTCAGCTCATGGATCAGGGTGGCGACGCCGTCGGCCAGTAGCGCCTGCGCCTCGGCCGATTGGGCGATGCTTTCCACCCGGCTCACGGTATGGGTCACGCTGTCCAGAATGCCTTCAAAGCTGGTCGAGGCGGCACGGCTCACTTCGGCGCCTTCATTGACCTCGCGCGACGACTGCTCAATCAGCGTTGTGATCTCCTTGGCGGCCCCGGCGCTGCGCTCGGCCAGCTTGCGCACCTCGGCCGCGACCACCGAAAAGCCCACGCCATGGGCACCGGCCCGGGCTGCCTCGATGGCCGCATTGAAGGCCAGCAGGTTGGTCTGGCTGGCGATGTCGCTGATCACGCGCACGATTTCCCCCACCTTGGCCGAGCTGGCCTCGATGCGGTCAATGGCGCTGATGGATTTGCGCAACGAGTCATGGCCCAGTTCGGCGGCCCGGGCGGTTTCGGTGGCACGCTCGGCGGCCACCCGGGTGTTGTCGGTCACCTGCTGGATGCTGCTGAGCAGGCTTTCGATGCGCTGGTTCATCTCGTCCGCGCGTTTGGCGATGCTTTGTTCGAGCTGGATCTCCTTGGTGATGTCAAACGCGTACTTGACGATCTTCACCACCTTGCCATTCAGATCAAGAATCGGGTTGTAGGTGGACTGCAGCCAGACATCGCGCTGGTATTTACCCACCCGGTGAAAGCGCCCTGACAGGAATTTTCCTTCGCCCAGGCGCAGCCAGAAGTCGCGGTATTCCAGGCTTTGTGTGTACTCTGGCGTGCAGAACAGGCTGTGGTGCTGGCCCTGGATCTCGCGCAGGGTGTAGCCCATGGCGGCCAGGAAGTTGCGGTTGGCGGTCAGCACATTGCCATCCAGGTCAAATTCAATCACCGCCTGGCCCTTGTCGATGGCCGCCACCTTGGCTTCGTACTCAGAGGTGCGCACTTTGGAGGCTGTGATGTCCGAGGCGAACTTCACCACTTTCACCGGCCGCCCCAGGGCATCGAACACGGGGTTGTAGGTGGCGTGGATCCAGACCTCTCGACCCTGGTTGCCGATGCGCTTGAACACGTCGGTGATGTATTCGCCGCGGGCCAGGCGCTCCCAGAGCTGGTGGTATTCGGCGCTGTTGGCGGTGGCGTGTTCCACGAACATGCGGTGTGGACGGCCCTGGATGTCATCCAGCGTGTAGCCCATGAGGTCCAGGAAGTTGCGGTTGGCCGTGATGATCTTGCCCCCCAGCTCGAACTCGATCACCGCCTGGGCCCGGTCGATGGCCACCAGCTTGGCATCGGCTTCCAATTGGCGGGACTTGCTTTGGGTGATGTTGTTGGCCTGCACGATCACCTTGGCCAACTGCCCGTCCAGCCCCAGCACCGGGGTCAGGGTGGCCGCCAGCCAGACCTCTTTCTCGGCCAGGCCTTTCCAGCGTGTTTCACCCGACCAGCTCTCACCGCGGCGCAGGGTGGGCCAGATCTCCAGGCGGGCCGGGCTTTGCTTGTCTTCGTCAAAGAGCAGGCTGCTTTCCTGGCGGCCGATCAGCTCTTCGCGCGGGTAGTCCAGGGCGTTGAGCATGGGCTGGTTGGCGCTCAAGATCACCCCCTGGGCGTCGAAGTCCATCACGCAGGTGGTCTTCTGCAGGGTGTCCATGCGGGCCTGGATGTCGAGCGCCTCCAGCTTCTCGGCCGTCACATCGTTGCAGAACTTGATCACCTTGATGGGCTGGCCATCAAGGTCGAAGATGGGGTTGTAGGTGGCGCGCAGCCAGACCCGTTTGAGGTTCTTGCCGATGCGCAGGTACTCCCCACCCTCAAATTGACCTTGGCCCAGCTTTTGCCAGAACGCGCGGTAGGCAGCAGGGTTGAAGCTGTCGTTGTCGACGAACATGCGGTGGTGCTGCCCGATGATCTCGTCGAGGGTGTAGCCCATGAGGCTGAGGAACTGCTCGTTGGCGCTCAGCACATGGCCTGCCATGTCGAATTCGATCGTGCCGTGCGAGCGCGTGATGGCACTGACCTTGCCATCGTCTTCGAGCGACTTGAGCTTGGACTGGGTCACGTCGGTGGCAAATTTGACCACCCGCACCGGCTTGCCGTCGAGGCCCAGGATGGGCGTGTAGGTGGCCTGCAGCCAGACGGGCCGGCCCTTCAGATCGCGGCGCCGGAACGACCCGCTCTGGGCTTGGCCCGCACGCAAGGCATCCCAGAAGGCCTGGTACTCGGGACTGGCCACAAAGGCCTTGTCACAAAACAGGCTGTGCCTTTGCCCGATGACCTCATGGCGGCTGCATTGCATGGCCTGCAGGAACAGGTCGTTGGCCTCCAGGACCTCGCCCTCCATGTTGAACTCGATCACCGCCTGGGTCTGATCGACGGCCTTCATGCGGGTTTCGGCCTCGATCGCTTTGAGTCGGGTGCTGGTGATGTCGTGGGCGAATTTGATGAATCGCTCGGGCTTGCCATCCTGACCCAACACCGGTGCGGCAATGCCGTAGATGTGCAGGCGACGCCCCTGTGCGTCGATGCGCTCGAATTCACCGCACACAGAACGGCCTGCATGCAGTTCCTTCCAGTAGTGATCGTAGGTCGGGCTTTCGATCAGCTCCGGTGGGCACATCACCTGGTGGTGCTGGCCTTTGAGCGCGTCCAGCTCGTAGCCGTACAGAGCCAGAAAATGGTCGTTGGCCTCGGTCAGAAAGCCCTCGCGGTCAAACTCGGCGAGCGATTGGGCTTGGTCAATGGACTTACCCAGGCTGATCAGCTCACGGGCCTCAGCCGGGTTGAGGCTCTCACCTCGCATGAGTTTTTCGGTCAGCAGGTCATAGAACGCGTTCTTGAACATTCAGGGCTCCTTGGATCACAGCACAGGGGCCAACGCCTTGCGCCCGGATCATCATCCTGGAGCGAATCTATCATATGGTTACATATCTATCAATAAAAATGTTTTACATGATGGGTTGTGACGCATATTTACTGATATTGGATTTGTTCGCGGGCCGGAGCCGCCACGCCAGGGCCTGCAATATTTGCCGAATTGCGCCTATGTGCTTGGGCATGAGTGGTTCAACCCAGAAGCGCCAGCCGGCCCCATGGTGCCCACGGGCCTCAATCCAGGCTGATGTTGGCCTTCTTGATCAGGGCCTGGTATTGCTGCGACTTGGCCTCGGCGCTCTTCAGGATCTCATCCACCGACCAGTTCAGTGGCTCGAAAGCAAAGGTGTTGAAGCGCTCGCGCACCTCGGGCTCGGCCAGCACCTTGAGCACATCGGCATGGATCTTGGCACGCACGGCAGCCGGCACCCCCTTGGGGCTGAGCAGGCTGACAAAGGAGTTCACGTCCAGCCCGGCCGGGCCGCCGGCTTCGGCCACCGTGGGCACTTCGGGCAGCTGGGGGATGCGCTTGGGCGCGGCCACCGCCAGGTAGCGCAGCTTGCCGGCCTTGTACACGCCCTGGCTGGACGGGATGCTGGCAAAGCTCCAGGCCACATCGCCGTTGGCCACCGAGGTGTAGAGCTGGCTCACCTCCTTGTAGGGGGCGTGCACCATCTGAACCTCGGTCAGTGACTCCAGCCACTCGGCCCCCAGATGGCCCGGGCTGCCCACGCCCCAGGAGCCGTAACTGATCGAGCCGGGCTTGGCCTTGGCGGCGGCCAGCAGGTCGCTCATGTTCTTCCAGGGGGACTGGGCGGACACGGCCACCATGAACGGCGTGCGGAACAGCGGGGCCACTGGGTCAAAGGCCTTGAGGGTGTCGAAGTTGCGCGACTTGTAGAGGTAAGGCAGGGCGGCCAGGTGCTCGCTGTCGAGCTGCACCAGGCTGTAGCCGTCGGCCGCAGCACGGCGCGCCGCCTCGATGGCGATGAAGCCGCCGCCGCCGGGCCGGTTGTCCACCGTCACGCTTTGCTTCCACTGGATGGCCAGCCGGTTGGCCACCAGGCGCAGCACCGCGTCGGGGCCGCTGCCCACGGCGAAGGCCGTGTACACGGTGACGGGCTTGGTCGGGAAATCCGTGCCGCCTTGGGCAGCGGCCGGTGCGTTCAGGCACAGGCCGGTCAAGGCCAGGGTGGCGCCCAGGGCGCTGCGGCGTGAGATGGGGTGGGTCATGTTTGTCTCTCTTGTTTCTCTTCGTGTTGGGGGCTCGGGTGGGCGATGGGTCTCAGCTGGCGTCGGGCTGGCGGCCCGGCGCGGCCTCGGCAAAGGCCGGCAGTTGTGCGCAGGCTGCATCGATGGCGCTGATCAGGGGCCAGCGCGTCAGGTCCACCTGAAACCGGCGTGCGCTTTCGATCTGCGGAACCAGGTACACATCGGCCAGCGTGGGCGCATCGCCATGGCAGAAGCGGCCGCGCCGGGTGTCGGCCGCCAGCAGGGCTTCCAGCGCGTCAAAGCCGTCGGCGATCCAGGTGCCACACCAGGCGTTGATGGCGGCCTCGTCGGCCCCGAAGCGGTGGCGCAGGGCTTCGAGGATGCGGCGGTTGTTCACCGGGTGGATGTCGCAGCCCACGATGGCCGCCAGGGCCCGCACACGGGCCCGGCCTCCGGCATCGGCCGGCAGCAGCGCGGGGCTGGGGTGGGTTTCCTCCAGCCACTCGATGATGGCGGGCGACTGGATCAGCACCTGTTCATCGTCCAGCACCAGGGCAGGCACCAGGCCCTGCGGGTTCAGGGCCTTGAAGCCGGGGGCCAGGTGCGCCTCACGGCGCAGGTCCACGGCCACGTAGTCGGGCTTCAGGCCCTTCAGGTTCAGTGCAATGCGCAGCCGGTGCGAGGTCCCACTGCGAAAGAAGTTGTAGAGCTTCATGCGCGCTCGCTCAGGCGGCGGGGCCCACGTTCAGGGCCACGCGGCCCACGCCGGCCACATGGCCCTCGATGCGGTCGCCCGGCAGCACGGCGCCCACGCCCTCGGGGGTGCCGGTGTAGATCAGATCGCCCGGCTGCAGGTGGTAGAACTGCGACAGGTCGGCGATGATTTCGCGCAGGTTCCAGATCAGCTTGTCGACATCGGATTTCTGTTTGATCTCGCCGTTCACGCTCAGGGAGATTTCACCTCGCTCGATCACCTGGCCGGGCAGGGGCACGATCTCGCCGCACACCGAGGATTCCTCGACGTCCTTGCCCAGGTCCCAGGGGCGGCCCTTGTCACGCGCCACCAGTTGCAGGTCGCGGC
>Ga0066477_1000135_pt1 | contig 24484 bp, 20 predicted proteins | sample LakWasM115_HOW13_2_FD_59554 | JGI IMG/M metagenome (GOLD analysis project Ga0066477, IMG submission 59554) | Freshwater sediment methanotrophic microbial communities from Lake Washington under simulated oxygen tension - Sediment Metagenome 115_HOW13 | ecosystem: Environmental > Aquatic >...
GATTCCCTTGCCCAGGGAAGACACCACACCGCCGGTGACGAAGACAAATTTGGTCATGTCGGGGGGTCGGGAGCAGTTGTCCCGGGAGGTGGTAAACGGAGATTATAAAGGTGCCGCCGGTGCGACACCTTCATGCAGCAGGGGTGACTTGGCTGGGGTCTGCAGCGCAAACCCGCCAGCCAGCGATTGTCGCAGGTGCTGCACCAGGGCGCTGACGGCTCTGGGCACGTGGGCCGAATAAGGGCGAATCGCGTACAACTGCCGGGCAAACGGGCCGGCATTGGCCCAGTGGGCCAGCACCTGCACCAGTTGCCCATCGCGCAGGCCGGCCTGCGCGCTGAAGTCGGGCAGCAGCGCGATGCCGATGCCGGCCAGGGCGGCATCGCGCAGGGCCTCGCTGTTGTTCGCCGCCAGGGGGCCGGCCACGGGCACAGTGACCCGCTCGCCAGGTAAACCGGGGGCGCCGGAGGGGCTTTGGGGGGTGGGCGTTTCGAAGGTCCAGGTGGGCGTGTCGCCACGGCGCGGGTAATGCAGGCAGTCGTGCTGGCGCAGGTCTTCGGGGTGGCTGGGCGTGCCGCGCCGGGCCAGGTAGGCGGGGCTGGCCACCAGCACCGAGTGGGTGGGGCACAGGTTCCAGGCCACATGGGTTTCGGGCACGTGGTCGCTGTGGCGGATGGCCAGGTCCAGCCCTTCCATGGCCAGCGAGGCCATGCGGTCTGACATGTCCAGTTCCAGCCGCACCTCGGGGTACTGCTGCAAAAAGGTGGCCAGGCGGGGCACCAGTTGCTGGCGGGCCAGGGCCACGGGCGCGGTCAGGCGCAGCAGGCCGCGCGGGGTGCCGGCCAGATCGCGCACGCTGGCAAAGCTGTGGGCGATGGCGTCAAAGGGAGCTTTGGTGTCGTCCACCAGGCGCTGGCCGGCCTCGGTCAGGCGCACGCTGCGGGTGGTGCGCTGCACCAGGGGCACGCCCGCGAGCTTTTCCAGCTCCGACACGCGCTGGCTCATGGCCGCTTTGCTCACGCCCAGCCGGGCGGCCGCGGCGGTGTAGCTACCTTGCTGGGCCAGCACGCCCAGCCAATGCAGGTGACCCCAGAGGGTGTGGATTATTTGGTCGTCCATGGTTGCATTGTTCACCAATTCGAACAATGAGTTCAGCGGCCGGTGCTAGGCAGGGCCCAGGGGGCTGCCTAGACTGCAGCTCTGAATTTCACTCTTTCTACTGCGAGGCACCATGAGCCAGACCCTTTCTTCCGCCGACGTCGGTCATTACATCGGTGGCGCCGCCACGGCAGGCGTCAGCACCCGCCGCCAGCCGGTCTACAACCCCGCCACCGGTGAAGTGGCCCGCCAGGTGCTGCTGGGCAGCACGGCCGACGTGGCCGCCGCCGTGGCCGCCGCGCAGGCCGCCTTCCCGGCCTGGTCCGACATGCCGCCGATCCGCCGCGGTCGTGTGATGTTCAAGTTCCTCGAGCTGGTCAACCAGCACAAGGACACCCTGGCCCGCATGATCACGCTGGAGCACGGCAAGGTCTTCACCGACGCCCAGGGCGAAGTCAGCCGCGGCATCGACATCATCGAGTTCGCCTGCGGGATTCCTCAGCTGCTCAAGGGTGACTACACCGAGCAGGTGTCCACCGGCATCGACAACTGGACGATGCGCCAACCTTTGGGCGTGGTCGCCGGCATCACCCCCTTCAACTTCCCGGTGATGGTGCCGATGTGGATGTTCCCGGTGGCCATTGCTGCCGGCAACACCTTCGTGCTCAAGCCCAGCCCGACCGACCCCAGCGCCAGCCTGTTCATGGCCGATCTGCTCAAGCAGGCCGGCTTGCCGGACGGCGTGTTCAACGTGGTGCAGGGCGACAAGGAAGCCGTGGATGCGCTGCTCGAGCACCCCGATGTCAAGGCCGTGTCCTTTGTCGGCTCCACCCCGATTGCCAACTACATCTATGAAACCGGCGCCCACCATGGCAAGCGCGTGCAGGCCCTGGGCGGCGCCAAGAACCACATGGTGGTGATGCCGGATGCCGACATCGACCAGGTGGTCGACGCCCTGATCGGAGCCGGCTATGGCTCGGCAGGCGAGCGCTGCATGGCCATCTCGGTGGCGGTGCTGGTGGGCGACGTGGCCGACAAGGTCATCCCCAAGCTGCTGGAGCGCGCCAAGAGCCTGAAGGTGCTCGACGGCATGAACCTGGACGCCGAAATGGGCCCCATCGTCACCGGCGCGGCCCATGCCCGTATCAGCGGCTACATCGATGCCGGCGTGAAGGAAGGTGCCCAGTTGCTGCTGGACGGCCGCAACTTCGACGGCAAGGTCGCCGGCCCTGGCTGCGACAAGGGCTTCTGGCTGGGCGGCACCCTGTTTGACCATGTCACGCCCGACATGAAGATCTACAAGGAAGAAATCTTCGGCCCGGTGCTCTCTTGCGTGCGCACCAAGGACTTTGCCGAAGCCGTGAAGCTGATCAACGACCACGAGTTCGGCAACGGCGTGAGCTGCTTCACCCGCGACGGCAACGTGGCCCGTGAGTTCAGCCGCCGCATTCAGGTGGGCATGGTCGGCATCAACGTGCCGATCCCGGTGCCCATGGCCTGGCACGGCTTTGGCGGCTGGAAGAAGAGCCTGTTCGGCGACATGCACGCTTATGGCGAAGAAGGCGTGCGCTTCTACACCAAGCAAAAGAGTGTGATGCAGCGTTGGCCCGAAAGCATCGGCAAGGGCGCCGAGTTCGTGATGCCCACCGCCAAGTAAGCGGCAGTCGTCCACTCCACACACAGGCCACCTTCGGGTGGCCTTTTTGATGGCCGCCCGTGTGACCCGAAAGGCGATGCCAGTCTGCTACATTGCCGCATTCTTTGCCAACCGGGCCCGCTCAGCCGGGCCCTTGTCACCATGGACCTCCAGGGAAAACACATTGTGCTCGGCCTCACCGGCGGGGTGGCCTGCTTCAAATCGGCCGAACTCTGCCGCGAGCTGATCCGCCAGGGCGCCACGGTGCAGGTGGTGATGACCGAGGCTGCCTGCCAGTTCATCACGCCTGTCACGATGCAGGCCCTGTCGGGCCGGCCGGTGTACACCTCGCAGTGGGATGGCCGCGAGGCCAACAACATGCCCCACATCAACCTCGGCCGCGAGGCCGATGCCATCGTGCTGGCGCCCTGCAGCGCCGACTTCATCGCCCGCCTGGTGCAGGGTCGGGCCGATGAGCTGCTGAGCCTGCTGTGCCTGGCCCGCCCCATCGAGCGCGTGCCCCTGCTGGTGGCCCCGGCCATGAACCGCGAGATGTGGGCCCACCCGGCCACGCAGCGCAACCTGGCCCAGTTGCAGACCGATGGCGCTGTGCTGCTGGGTGTGGCGCGAGGCGACCAGGCCTGCGGCGAGACCGGCGACGGGCGCATGCTCGAGGCGCTGGAGATCACCGAAGAAGTGATTGCCTTCTTCCAGCCCAAGACGCTGCGCGGCCAGCGGGTGCTGGTGACGGCGGGCCCCACCTTCGAGGCCATCGACCCGGTGCGCGGCATCACCAACCATTCGTCGGGCAAGATGGGTTTTGCCATTGCCCGGGCCGCCCGCGAGGCCGGGGCCGAGGTCACGCTGATCGCCGGCCCGGTGCACCTGCCCACCCCGCGCGGGGTGCGGCGCCTCAACGTGGTGTCGGCGCGCGACATGCTGGCCGCCACGCTGCCGGCCAGCGAGCAGGCCGATGTGTTCATTGCCACGGCGGCCGTGGCCGACTGGCGCCCGGCCAGCGCCAGCGACCAGAAAATCAAGAAAGACGGCTCGGGCCAGACGCCCCAGCTGAGCTTTGTCGAGAACCCCGACATCTTGCACACGGTGGCCCAGGGCGATCGGGCCCATAGCGGGGCCCTGTATTGCGTTGGGTTTGCGGCAGAAAGCCACGATCTGGTGGCCCATGCCCAGGCCAAGCGCGCGCGCAAGGGCGTGCCGCTGCTGGTGGGCAACATCGGGCCCACGGCCTTCGGGCAGGACGACAATCAACTGCTGCTGGTGGATGCGCAGGGCGTCCAGGAGCTGCCCCGGGCTTCCAAGCTGGCGCTGGCGCGCCAGCTGGTGGCCGAGATTTCCCGCCGCAAGGCCTGTTGAAGCGTATTGAAGCCTGTTGAATTTACCCAATGAACATCGACGTCAAGATCATCGATCCGCGCATGGCGGATCAACTCCCGGCCTACGCTACCCCGGGCAGCGCCGGCCTGGACCTGCGTGCCTGCCTCACCGAGCCGCTGACCCTGGCCCCCAATGCCTGGCAACTGGTGCCCACGGGCATCGCCATCTGGCTCAAGGACCCAGGCTATGCCGCCATGATCCTGCCGCGCTCGGGCCTGGGCCACAAGCACGGCATCGTGCTGGGCAATCTGGTTGGGCTCATTGACAGCGACTACCAGGGCCAGCTGATGGTCAGTGCCTGGAACCGCAGCGATGTGGCCTTCACCATCGAGCCCATGGAGCGCATCGCCCAGTTGGTGATCGTGCCGGTGCTGCAAGCCAGCTTCAACGTGGTGACTGAATTCCCGCCCACCCAGCGTGGCGAGGGCGGCTACGGCTCGACCGGCAAGGGCTGACCCGCTCGCCCTGCAGGCATGAAAAAAGCCCGCGGCCAGTTTGGCCGCGGGCTTTCCTTTTTTGGGGCGGGCTCAGTGCAGTTGCTGATTGCCGGGCGCCATGGGCTGCACGCGGAAGAAGCCGGTGCCGGCGGTGCCGCTGCCGATTTCCTCTTCGGTGGCCTCGCGCACCGCGTGCACCTTCAGGTGCAGGCGGATCGCGATGCCGGCCAAGGGGTGGTTGCCATCGAGCACCACGTGCTCGGGGTAGATCTCGGTCACGGTGTAGAGCGCGTCACGCGGGGCGTCCGGGTTGCAGCCGGCGGGCAGGGCGGCGCCGTCGAAGGTCATGCCTTCTTCCAGCTCTTTGGGGAACAGCGAACGCGGCTCCAGGAAGATCAGGTTTTCGTTGTACTCGCCAAACCCTTCTTCGGGTTCGATCTGCAGCTTGACGCTGGCGCCGGGCTCGTGGCCTTGCAGCACCTCTTCGATTTTCTTCAGCAGATCGTCGCCGCCCACCAGAAAGTCAACCGGCTCGTCGAGCACGTCGAGTTCTTCGTTCAGGGTGTCGGTGAGGGTCCAGGTCAGTGCGACCACGCATTGTTCAGTGATTTCCATGGCGTCCGCCTTGATAGATGCGGTGAAAAGGGGGATGGGGCGGGCTCGTTGCGGGCGGCCCGGGGCCGGGGGCGCCGGCTCTGCAGGTGCTGCAGGGCAGGGGGCGCGACCGGCGTCGAGGGCCCGAGTGTATGCGACAGGCCTGAGGGTGGCGCGCAAGGCGTGACTAGCCTGGGGGTTTCGCACGCCAGCCACGAGGCGGGGCTACCATGGCGAACGGCGCAGGTGGCGTGCATTCCACGCTCTTGCCAAGACCATTCACCACAGGGCCGTCCCCTCCACCAGCTGATCTGTGCATGTTCAAGGGTTTTTCTTTTCTGTCTGGGCTCGGATGTCTGCTGGGCCTGCGTGGCCGCAGTGTGCTGGCCCTGCTGTGGCTGCTGGCCGCCCCTTGGTCGAGCCTGGCTTCGCCACTGCTGCTGGAAAACCTGCCGCAAGGGCAATCACTGAACGGCCAGGTGCAGGTGCTGGCCGACCCGAGCGGCCAGGCCGATCTGGCGGCCGTACAGGCTTCGCAGGGCTTCACCCAGCCTGGCCAGGTGCTGCGCACGCTGGGGCACCAACAGGTGCTCTGGTTGCGCGTGCAGGTGCTGCAGCAAGAGGCGCAGGGCGACTGGCTGCTGCTGTTCCCGAGCACGGCCATGCATGCCCTGGCCTTTCATGGACCCTTCAACCCAGCCGGTGAGGCCCTGGCACCCCCGGTCTACACGGGCTTGAGTCAGCCCTATGACAGCCGTCCCCTGGCCAGCGAGCGCTATGCGCAGCGCCTCAGGCTCCCTGCGCCCGGCGTCTACACCGCCTACCTGCGGGTGCAGACCAACACCGCCAAGACCCTGAACCTGCAGGTCTGGGACACGGCCCGCTACCTCGCCGCCCGGCCGCAGAAGCTCTTGTTCGATGGCCTGTGCTACGGCGTGTTGCTGGCCTTGGTGCTCTACAACCTGGCCTTGGTGCGGGGCTGGCGCGATCGCAGCACGGTGTATTACGTGTTGACCGGCGTGGCCGCGTTTCTGACCTTAGCCACCTACAACGGCCACACAGCCCACTACCTCTGGCCAGATTCGCCCTGGTGGATCGAGCGCAGCTATGTGCTGGCGCCGGCCCTGTGGGTGGGCTTCAGCGCCCTGTTCGGGGCCACATTCCTGGCGGATGGGGCCCCGGCCCGCTGGCGCTGGCTGGAGGCGGTCGAGGCGGGTTTGCTGCTGTGCGCCGGGGCCATCCTGGTCGGCGGTGTGATGGGTTGGATGGAGCTGGCACAGAACATCCTCGAGGCCTCAGCCGTGGCGGGTGTGCTTCTGCTCACCGGTCTGGCCTTCGTGCGCTGGCGCAGCGGCTTTCAACCGGCTTTCTGGTACCTGGCGGGGCGCCTGGTGCTGTTTCTCTTTGTGCTTCTCACGGTGGCCATCAGCCGGGGCTGGCTCAATCTGCCGTTCTGGCTGGCCAATGGCATGCAGTTCGGTGTGTGCGCCGAAACCGTGGTGTTTGCCCTCGCCCTCAGCGCCCGGGTGCGCGAGCTGCAGATGCAGCGGGCCGAACTGCGCATCCATGCGGAGCAGATGGCCCTGGTGGCCGCCACCGACCCCCTGACCGGTCTGGCCAACCGCCATGGTCTGGAGCAGGCCGCCTCGGGTTTGCTGGCCCGTCCGGGGCAACAGGCGGTGCTGATGATCGATCTGGACCGTTTCAAGCCCATCAACGACACCCTGGGTCATGAGGTGGGAGATCGGGTGCTGGTCGAGGTGGCGTCGCGTCTGCGCAGCGCGGTGCGTGAGTCGGATGTGGTGGCCCGGTTGGGCGGCGACGAGTTTGTGTTGCTGCTGGCCCAGGTGCTGGATCTGGCCCAACTGGAGGCTCTGGCGCGGCGTCTGGTGCAGGCGGTCTCGCAGCCCATGGTGTTGGGGGAGGCCCGTGTGCAGGTGGGCGTCAGCGTGGGCGTGGCCTTGCCACCCGGCGACGGGCGGGCGTTGAAGGAGTTGATGCTGGCGGCTGACCAGGCCATGTACCAGGCCAAGCGCCTGGGCAGCGGCTACGCCTTTGCCGCTCACTGAGGCGGTCATGGCGCTTCCTTGCGGCGCGTCACGGAACGCCAGGCCGGTTCCGTAGGAGAATCGCGCCACTTGGAGCAACCATCCGGCCTGACCGGAGCTTTTTTTCTCATGGACATCACCCAACCCCTCACGCTGCTCGGCGGCCTCACCCCGCAGCAATTCATGAAACGCCATTGGCAGCGCAAGCCTTTGCTGGTGCGTCAGGCCGTGCCGGGCTTCCAACCCCTGCTGGACCGGGCCGAGCTGTTCGAGCTGGCTTCGCGCGAGGAGGTGGAGTCGCGCCTGGTGCGCCAGACCCACCCGGGCTGGGATGTGCGCTCAGGCCCCTTCGCCCGGCGCAGCCTGCCGGCCCTGAACCAGCCCGACTGGACCTTGCTGGTGCAGGGCGTGGACCTGCACGACGAAGCCGTGCACCACCTGATGCAGGGCTTTCGCTTTGTGCCCGACGCCCGGCTGGACGATCTGATGATCAGCTACGCCAGCAACGGCGGCGGCGTGGGGCCGCACTTTGACAGCTACGACGTGTTCCTGCTGCAAGCGCACGGCAAGCGCCGTTGGCGCATCGGCCGCCAGACCGACCTGAGCCTGCGCGACGACACGCCGCTCAAGGTGCTGGCGAATTTCGAGCCCGAGGAAGAGTACGTGCTGGAGCCCGGCGACATGCTCTACCTGCCGCCGCGCTATGCCCACGATGGCATCGCCGAAGGCGAGTGCATGACCTATTCGATCGGTTTTCGCTCGCCCAAGCGGGGCGAACTGGCCCGCGAGGTCTTGCAGCGCCTGGCCGAGGATGCCGATGACCTGGCCGGTGAGAGCCTGTACCGTGACGCCAGCCAGCCCGCCGTGGCCGACCCTGCGGCCATTCCCGAAGGCCTGCATGAATTTGCCGCCGATGCCCTGCAGCGCGTGCTCAACGACCCCGACGCCCTGGCCCGCGTGATCGGCGAAGCCCTGACCGACCCCAAGCCCCAGGTCTGGTTCGAGGCGGCCAGCACCGACGCCGACGTGTCGGCCGGTGTGCGGCTGGATCGCCGCACCCGCATGTTGCACGACGAGCGCCACATTTTCATCAACGGCGAGGGCTTCCGCGCCGCCGGGCGTGATGCCACGCTGATGCGCCAACTGGCGAGTCTGCGTGTGCTGGGCGGGCGTGACGTGGCCCGGCTGAGTGCCGGGGCCCGTGATTTGCTGACCGAGTGGTGCGAGGCCGGCTGGCTGCACCCCCTGCCCACCGGGTTGTGAGTCGCATGGCTGGCGATCAGGCTCCAGACCAGCCGAGCGCCAACCCTGCCGGGGAGGTTTCGGTCTGGCCCTTCGAAGGCCGCTTCGAGGGGCGTGAGGCCTTTGCCGAGCGCATTCGCCAGGCCCTGGCCGTGGCCGCCCGTGAAGGCTGGCGCGAGCTGTTTCTGTGTGACGAGAACTTCGAGGACTGGCCGCTGGGCGAGCGCAGCGTGATCGATTCGTTGTCGGCCTGGTCACGCGGCGGCCGCCGCATGCTGCTGCTGGCAGCCTCCTATGAAGAGCTCAAGCGGCGTCACCACCGCTTTGTGCACTGGCGTCAGACCTGGGATCACCTGATCGAGGCCCGCGCTTGCCGCAGCCGGTCTGTTTCCGAGTGGCCCAGCGCCCTTTGGTCGCCTGCCTGGGCCCTGCAGCGCCTGGATCTGCAGCACAGCACCGGCATCTGCAGCTTGGCGCCTGAGCGCCGGTTGGCGCTGCGCGAAGTGCTGGACGAGTGTTGGCGCCGTGGCTCACCGGCTTTTCCGGCTTCCACCTTGGGTTTGTGAGGGTGGAAATGATCAAAATCTGAGGAGAGTGATGCGCGCGTTGGCGGCAGCTCAGGAAGGTTTTTCTGCTTTACCTGCCGGATACATATGGCCACTGAATTGCGCTTGTCAGTATTTGTTGGGATTGACGTTTCCCTTCTATAATTTCAAGTTGAGTGAAAAAGCGCGGCTAAAGCAGCGCACGCTCAGTCAGAGCCGTTCGTAGGGATGGTCTGACGCAACGGAATTCTCTCTGTCCAACAAGGAAACTTGAAATGAAGAAATCGCTCGTTTTGGCGACCCTGATCGCTGCCGCCGCCCTCGCCGCTTGTGGCAAGAAGGAAGAACCGGCTCCTGCTCCGGCACCGGCTCCTGCTGCTGCCCCCGCTCCGGCTGAGGCTCCTGCTGCTGCTCCGGCCGCCCCGGCTGCTGACGCTGCTGCTGCCGCTCCGGCCGCTGCTGCTGCCCCGGCTGCTCCCGCTGCCGACGCTGCTGCTGACGCTGCCAAGAAGGCCGCTGAAGACGCTGCTGCCAAGAAGTAATTTCTCATTGCTTCAAAAAAGCCACCTTCGGGTGGCTTTTTTTCGTCCCTGCCGTTTTTGACGTTGCCGCAATCCGGTCGTTGGCCGCCGCCCGTCAGAGGCTGTACCAATCCGAGCCGAGTGTCGGGCTGGCGATGCCGATGGCTTCTTCGGGCCAGTCCAGGGCCTGGGCCAGCGTCTGCCGCACCAGGCTGGCCTGGTTGTTCTGCTCGCTCAGGTGGGCCGCCACCACATGGCGCAGTGCCGGGTGCTTGAGTTGGGCCAGGGCCTGGGCGCTGGCCTGGTTCTCCAGGTGACCCCAGGGGCCGCTGATGCGCCGCTTGAGAAAGGCCGGGTAGCGTGAACGGCTCAGCATTTCGGCGTCATGGTTGGCCTCCAGGTACAGGGCCTGGCAACCGGCCAGCTGCGCCAGCACGTGGGGGGTGATGTGGCCAAGATCGGTCAGCAGACCCAGGCGCGACTGGCCGTCTTCACAGCGCAGTTGCAGGGGCTCGCGTGCATCGTGTGGCACGGTGAAGGGGTGCAGGCTCATGCTGCCGAAATCGATCACCTGCTGATCGCGCGCCAGCCGCAGGCAATCCCCCAGGTCGGGCTGACCCAAGGCCAGCCAGGTGCCCTCGCTCATCCAGACCGGCACACGGTGCCGCGCCGACAGGCTGAGGGCACAACCGATGTGGTCTGAGTGCTCGTGGGTGATGAAGATGCCATGCAACTCACTGACAAGCAGGCCCGCCTGGGCCAGCCGGGATTCCAACTGGCGTATGCCCAGCCCGCAATCCACCAGCAGCCGGCGACAGTCGCTGCCTTGGCCTGCTTCCACCACGGTGGCATTGCCCGTGCTGCCGCTGGCCAGATTCTTGAATCGCATCGGAAAAATGAAGGTGCTGAGGCGCTTGGCCGGCCCCGGTCTCGGGCGGTAGACAAAAGAAAGGGCAGGTCACCCCGACCTGCCCTGCTGTCGTGCCGACCAGAGGGCCGGAGGGTTTTATTTCAGATCGTCGACCAGCACCTTCACGATGCGCTGCGCCGTCGTGCTGGTTTCCGGGGCGCCATTGGCATCCAGCACCGAGACGGTGGTGGCATTGCCTTCGCTGCGCACGGCGATCTGGTACTTCACGGGGGCCGTGCTGGTGTCCGAACTGCTGAACAGTTTGCCGATGAAGCTGGGTTCCTTCTTGTCGGGGTTGGGGGCGATGTAGCGCACAAAGTACAGGCCCTTGGCGCGATCACGGTCTTCCACCGTGAAGCCGGTGCGGTCCAGGGTCAGGCCGACCCGGCGCCAGGCGCGTTCGAAGCCTTCGTCCATTTGCACCACCGGCAGGTTGTTGACCTGGGCGGCGCGGGCCAGCGGTGCGGGGGCTGCTGCAGCGGTCTGGGCGCGGGCCTGTTCAGCCGTACCACCACCGAGCTTGACCATCAGGCGGCGCAGGAACTCGGCTTCCAGCTCAGGGTCGGCAGGGCGGGGCTGCCAGGCGGTCTGGGCCGTGTCCTTGTTGTTGGTGGTGTAGGTTTCCACCATGCCGCGGTGGCTGATGTAGATCTCGGTGCTGCCATCGGCGCCCCGCTCCAGGCGGGTGCGGAAGCGATCCCGCTCGCCGGTGTCGTACAAGGAGTCGATCACCTTGCCCAGGGTGTTGCGGATCCAGTCCTGGGGCAGCTTGGCGCGGTTTTCGGCCCAGTCGGTTTCCATGATGCCCAGGCGCGAGTCCTCGGTCACCAGGCTGAAGCCGCTTTCCACCCAGAAATCATGCACCGGGGTCCAGAGTTGGTCGGCCGAGCGCTTCACCACCAGCCAGCGCTGGTTGCCCGAGCGCTCCACGCGCACGTCACCCAGGTTGCTGGCCGCCGTCTGGATGGCCGACACAGGCTGCTTGCCCATGGCCGCCTGGAAGCCGGTGGCCGAGACGCTGCTGCCGCCGCCCAGTGCGTAACGCGTGTCACCACTCAACTGCGTCAAGTCGGGTGGCACTTCCAGCGTGGGCGCCTTGGTGGCGCTTTTGTAGTTGATCTTGTCGCTCTCCAGCGACGAGCAGGCGCTGAGGGCGACAGACAGGGTGAGCAGGCTGAGCAGGCTGCAAGGGCCCAGTCGGGTGGTTGGGGTCACGGGAAGTCCTTCCAAGGCAGGAATAGGGTGTCGGTCGACGGCGGTCAGATCAGGCCGGCAGCGCGCAGGGCGGCTTCCACCACCGGCTCGTTGGCCGGTGTCAGCTCGGTCATGGGCAGGCGCATCGCGCCGCCGCACAGACCCATGCGCTTCATGGCCCACTTGACGGGGATGGGGTTGGCTTCAACGAACAGGTGCTTGTGCACCGGCATCAGCTTGAACTGGATCTCCATGGCGCGCCGCACATCGCCAGCGATCGCGGCCACGCACAGCTCGTGCATCAGGCGCGGTGCCACGTTGGCGGTCACGCTGATGTTGCCTTGGCCACCGCACAGCATCAGGGCCACGGCGGTCGGGTCATCGCCCGAGTAGACGGCAAAGCCCTTGGGCACTTCGCGGATCAGCCATTGGGCGCGTTCGATGTTGCCGGTGGCTTCCTTGATGCCGACGATGCCGGGCACCTGGGTCAGGCGCAGCACGGTGTCGTGGGCCATGTCGGCCACGCTGCGGCCGGGCACGTTGTACAGCACGGTGGGCAGGTCGCCCACGGCTTCGGCAATGGCCTTGAAGTGGCGGTACTGGCCTTCCTGGGTCGGCTTGTTGTAGTAGGGCACGACCTGCAGCTGGCAGTCGGCGCCCACGCCCTTGGCGAACTTGGCCAGTTCGATGGCCTCGGCCGTCGAGTTGGCGCCGCAGCCGGCCATGATGGGCACGCGCTTGGCGGCTTGCTCCACCGACACGCGAATGATCTCGCAATGCTCTTCGACGTTGACCGTCGGTGATTCACCCGTGGTGCCCACCACACCGATGCAATCGGTGCCTTCGGCGATGTGCCAGTCGATCAATTTGCGCAGCGTGGGGTAGTCCACGCTGCCGTCTTCGTGCATCGGAGTCACCAGGGCGACGATGCTGCCTGTAATAGGGCCGGTTGGGGAGGTCATGTCCGCAGTCTCAAACGGTAAAAGAGCATTCTAACTAGGCTGCCGGGCCCCCGGGCGTGGCCGGGGCTCAGGGCAGGGCGCTCAGCGCATAACGCGGCTGACCCGCATCGGGTTGTCCGGCCTCGCAAATCGCCACGATGCGCTGCACGAAACGGGCCGGTTCGGGCAGGAATCCGTCCTCGTAGGCCACCACCCGCAACTGGGCGCAATGGCGCAGCAGTTCGCCGTTTTGCAGCAGAAAGTCGGGCCGGGCGGGTTTGCCCACGGTCTCATTGCCTTGGGCAAAGGTTTCGTAAATCAGGACCCCGCCCGGGGCCAGGCTGGCCAGCAGGGTGGGCATCAGGGGGCGCCACAGGTAGTGGGTGACCACCACGGCATCAAACACCCGGCCCGTGAAGGGCCATGGGCCGCCTTCGATGTCGGCGCACACCACCTCGCCCAGCCCGTTGAGGGTAGCAAGGGCCTCGGCGTTGCGGTCCACCAGGGTGAGCGGATGGCCGCGGGCGGCAAACCAGCGAGCATGCCGGCCGCTGCCGCAGGCCACGTCCAGCACGCGGCCACCGGGCGCCACCAGGTGGCTCCAGCGTTGCACCCATGGGGATGCCTGACCTGAGGCATGGGGGCTGTGGGGCAGGGGCGACGCCATCGTTCAATGCCCCGGTCGCACGTCGTCGTGCAAGGCCTTGAGGGCCATCTTTTCGACCAGGCCCGGTGCCAGCAGCTTCAGCCAGCGCCCCAGCTTGCCCTGCAGGCTCATGACCACTTCGCGATCGCGCCGGGCCAGGCCGCGCAGGATGAGGCGCGCACATTCCTCGACGGTCATGGCCTTGTCTTCCTTGAGCCCGCTGCGCCCGGCTGCCTTGCCCTGGGCGTTGAAACCACGGGCCCGGATGTCGGTGGCCACCACGCCGGGGTAGGCGGTGGTGACACTCACGCCGCTGTGGCGCAGCTCGGCCCGCAAGGCCTCGAAGAAGCCGGTCATGGCAAATTTGCTGGCGCTGTAGGCGGTGCGGCCCGGCACACCCACCAGGCCCGCCAGCGAGGACACGGCCACGATGCTGCCTTGGGTGGCTTTCAGGTGGGGCAGGGCGGCATGCGTGCACCACACGCTGCCCCAGAGGTTGATGCGCATGAGGTCTTCATACCAATGCAGATCGTTGTCGGCCACGTCCTCGAACAAGGCGTGGGCTGACATGCCGGCGTTGTTGATCAGCACATCCAGGCGGCCGAAGCGGGCCACCGTGGCTTCGATCAGGTGCCTGCAGGCTTCTTCGTCCGACACATCGGTGCGCACCACCAGGGTGTCGCAACCATGGCTGGCGCACTGCAGGGCCACTTCGTTGAGCTTGGCGGCGCTGCGCGCCGCCAACACCAGGGCCAGGCCCCGGCCGTGCTGGCGCGCCAGCTGTCTTGCCACTTCGGCCCCGATGCCATCGGAGGCACCGGTCACAACCATGGTCTTCATCCTGTTCCCCTCTTTCCCCTCTGAATCATTGGCGTTGCCTGGGCCCGGCATCCACCGGATGCACTCAGAAACAGGCCCAGAGCTGGTTGGCGAGTGTCAATAAGAAATCACCTTGAGCATAGAGGGCAAACACCGCTGCCAACAGGCCCGCCACCAGCACCCAGGCGAGTGCATGGGCGGCACGAGCCCGCCAGGTGTGTGGCGCTGTTGCTTGGGTTGGGGTGGCTTGCATGACCCGGTGTTCAGGCCATGGCGGGCCGTTGGATGGGGGCTTCGCGCACCGGCAGGTTCACCAGGCCGGCGAAGACGCCCAGAGCAATGGCCAGGTACCAGACGATGTCATAACTGCCGGTGCGGTCATACAGGTAGCCACCCAGCCAGACCCCCATGAAGGAGCCGATCTGGTGGCTGAAGAAGACAAAGCCCCCCAGCATGGACAGGTGCTGCACCCCGAAGATCTGGGCGATGGCGGCATTGGTGGGCGGCACGGTGGACAGCCACAGCGCACCCATCACAGCCGCGAACACATACACGCTGGCAGGCGACAGCGGCACCAGCAGGAAGATGCTGATCACCACGGCACGCGCGAAGTAGATGAAGGCCAGGATGTTCTTTTTGGCCATGCGCTGGCCCAGGGTGCCGGCAATGTAGGTGCCGAACACATTGAACAAGCCAATCAGCGCCAGCGCATAGCTGGCCACCTGGGGCGACAGGCCCTTGTCCTTCAGGTAGCTGGGCATGTGCACGCCGATGAACACCACCTGGAAGCCGCAGACGAAATACCCCGCCATCAGCAATTGGAAGCTCGGGTATTTGAAAGCTTCGGCCAGGGCCTGAACCACCGTCTGCTGGCGCTTGACGGGGGCGCCGCCCTGAAAGCCCGGCTCACGCAGGCCGAAGGCCAGCGGCACGATCATCAACACCATCAGGCTCAGGGCCAGCAAGGCTTCCTTCCAGCCCAGTTGTGCAATCAGTTGCCCTTCCACCGGCACCATCAGGAACTGCCCGAAGGAGCCTGCCGCGGCGGCCACACCCATGGCCCAGGAGCGTTTCTCGGCCGAGATCTGCCGGCCCAGCACGCCGTAGATCACGGCATAGGTGGTGCCCGCCTGGGCAGCGCCGATCAACACGCCGGTGGTCAGTGCGAAGGTCAGGGGGCTGGACGACAGCGCCATGCCTGCCAGGCCCAGGGCGTACAGCAGGGCCCCACCCAGCAAGACCTTGAAGGCGCCCAGTCGGTCGGCCACCATGCCGGCAAAGATGCCGCACAGGCCCCAGGACAGGTTCTGGATCGCGATCGCCAAGGCAAAGGTCTGGCGCGGCCAGCCCTGGTCCTGGGTGATGGGTTGCAGCCACAGGCCAAAGCCATGGCGGATGCCCATCGACAGGGTGACGACAGCCGCTCCGCAGATCAGAACCTGGGCCATCGATAGATTTTTGGGTTGTGAGCTCATGCGAGAAATGTAGCCAATTCAACGTTTGCTTGCAGATCACCCTGGGGACGGTGACAAAGTGCCGGCATGGCTCCCTGTATGCACATCCAGTTTGGGCTGCTCTGCACACTACAATCCGCGCCATGGCAGTCAAACCTACGACCGAATATTCCGAAGGCTCGATCCGCGTCCTGAAGGGGCTTGAACCCGTCAAGCAGCGGCCGGGCATGTACACCCGCACCGACAACCCGCTGCACATCATTCAGGAAGTGCTGGACAACGCCGCCGACGAGGCCCTGGCCGGACACGGCAAGAAGATCAAGGTCACCTTGCACGCCGATGGCTCGGTCAGTGTCGAGGATGATGGCCGCGGCATCCCCTTTGGCCTGCACCCCGAGGAAAATGCCCCCGTGATCGAACTGGTCTTCACCCGCCTGCATGCGGGCGGCAAGTTCGACAAGGGCAAGGGCGGGGCCTACAGCTTCTCGGGCGGCCTGCACGGGGTGGGGGTGAGCGTCACCAACGCCCTGGCCGTGCGCCTGGAAGCCACCTCGTACCGCGAAGGCAAGGTGGCCAAGCTGGTGTTTGCGGCCGGTGATGTGATCGAACCCCTGGTCACCCGCGCGGCCGGCGGTGCGGCCGAAGGCGACCGCAAGCAGGGCACCACGGTGCGGGTCTGGCCCGATGCCAAGTACTTCGAGTCGCCCAATTTGCCCATGGGCGAGCTGACCCACCTGCTGCGCAGCAAGGCGGTGCTGATGCCCGGCGTGTCGGTCACGCTGGTGAACGAAAAGACCAAGGAAAGCCAGAACTGGCTCTACAAGGGCGGTCTGCGCGACTACCTGATGCAGACGCTGAACACCGACCCGGTGATCCCCTTGTTTGAAGGCGAGGGCTTTGCCGACGGCGGCAACGACAGCTTTGCCGACGGCGAGGGCGCGGCCTGGGCCGTGGCCTTCACCGAAGAAGGCCAGCCGGTGCGCGAGAGCTACGTCAACCTGATCCCGACCAGCAATGGCGGCACCCACGACAGCGGCCTGCGCGACGGCCTGTTCAATGCCGTCAAGAGCTTCATCGAGCTGCATTCGCTGTTGCCAAAGGGCGTCAAGCTGCTACCCGAAGACGTGTTTGCGCGGGCCAGCTATGTGCTCAGCGCCAAGGTGCTCGACCCTCAGTTCCAGGGCCAGATCAAGGAACGCCTGAACTCGCGCGATGCGGTGCGCCTGGTGTCGAGCTTTGTGCGGCCGGCGCTCGAGCTGTGGCTCAACCAGCACGTTGAATACGGCAAGAAGCTGGCCGAGCTGGCCATCAAGGCCGCCCAGACCCGCCAGCGCGCGGGCCAGAAGGTGGAAAAGCGCAAGGGCTCAGGCGTGGCCGTGCTGCCCGGCAAGCTGACCGATTGCGAAAGCCGCGACATCGGCCACAACGAGGTGTTCCTGGTCGAGGGTGACTCGGCCGGTGGCAGTGCCAAGATGGGCCGCGACAAAGAAAGCCAGGCCATCCTGCCCCTGCGTGGCAAGGTGCTCAACACCTGGGAGGTCGAGCGCGATCGCCTGTTTGCCAACACCGAAATCCACGACATCTCGGTGGCCATCGGGGTCGATCCGCATGGCCCCAATGACAGCCCTGATCTGTCGGGCCTGCGCTATGGCAAGGTGTGCATCCTGTCGGACGCCGACGTCGACGGCTCGCACATCCAGGTGCTGCTGTTGACCCTGTTTTTCCGCCATTTCCCAAAGCTCATCGAGGCCGGTCATGTGTTCGTGGCGCGCCCGCCGCTGTTCCGCGTCGATGCCCCGGCGCGCGGCAAAAAGCCGGCCTCCAAGGTGTATGCGCTGGACGAGGGCGAGCTGGCCTCCATCCTCGACAAGCTGCGCAAGGAGGGCGTGCGCGAAGGCAGCTGGACCATCAGCCGCTTCAAGGGCCTGGGCGAGATGAACGCCGAACAGCTGTGGGACACCACGCTCAACCCCGACACGCGCCGGCTGCTGCCCGTCCAATTGGGTGACCAGAGCTTTGCCGACACCGAGGGCCTGATCACCAAGCTCATGGGCAAGGGCGAGGCCGCGGCGCGTCGTGAGCTCATGGAACTGCATGGCGATGCGGTCGAGATCGACATCTGAGCCGCGCCGCCTGGCCCGGCTGCTGCTGATCGCCCTGGCGCTGGCTGCCGGCGGGCTGGCGCCGGCCCGCGCCGAGGTGTGGGGCTATGTGGACGCCCGTGGCACCCCGCATTTCGCCGCCGAGCGTCTGGACGATCGCTACGAGCTTTTCTACCGGGGCAATGCCGCGCAAGAGGGCGAGTCGGCCCGGGCCGACACGCCGCGCGCGGTGGCCGTGCCCACGCTGCAGCCCCGGCTGCTGGCCTTTTTCGAGGTGTCGCCGGGCTACAAGCGCGTCAAGCTGCAGATGCGCGAGGCCGCTCAGTTGCACCGCGTTGACTTCGAGCTGCTGCAGGCCCTGATCGCCACCGAGTCGGGCTTTGATGCCAATGCGGTGTCGCCCCGTGGTGCGGTGGGCCTGATGCAGGTGATGCCGCCCACGGCCGAGCAGTACGGTGTGCTGGGCGACGCCCGCCAACCGATCGAAAAGCGGCTGACCGACCCACGCGTCAACCTGCAGGCCGGCACGCGCTACCTGCGCCACCTGCTCGACCTGTTCGACAACCGCCTTGAGCTGGCCCTGGCCGCCTACAACGCGGGCGTGAGCGCGGTGCAACGCGCCGGGCAGCAGGTGCCCAACATCCGTGAAACCCAGAACTATGTGCGCACCGTGACCCAGCTGTATGCGCTGCTCAAGCCGCCGCCGCAGGTGCTGGAGCAGCGGCGCAGCCAGGCCCGGCCCCGCCTGGAGTGGCTGCCGGTGCCCGGCGGCGCCATCGGCCGGGCCAACATGATTGAACCCCGTCTTTCCCCGGGCCTGAACGAGTTGTCGTTCGCGCCCCCGCAACCGTCTGCCATCGAGACCCCATGAGTGACCAACCGACCCTAGATTTAGCCTCCGGCGAGAGCGATGACGGCCTGAGCCTGGCCAATTACGCCCAGCGCGCCTACCTGGAATACGCCCTCAGCGTGGTCAAGGGCCGCGCCCTGCCCGACGTGTGCGACGGCCAAAAACCTGTGCAGCGCCGCATCCTGTATTCGATGGACCGCATGGGCCTGGGCTTCAGCGGCAACACCGCGGCCAAGCCCGTCAAGTGCGCGCGCGTGGTGGGCGATGTGCTGGGCCGCTTCCACCCCCACGGCGACCAGGCGGCTTACGACGCCCTGGTGCGCATGGCGCAGGATTTCAACCAGCGCTACCCCTTGATCGATGGCCAGGGCAACTTCGGCAGCCGCGACGGCGACGGTGCCGCTGCCATGCGGTACACCGAGGCGCGCCTGTCCAAGATCACTGGCCTGCTGCTCGACGAGATCGACGAAGGCACGGTGGATTTCATCCCCAACTACGACGGCTCGACCCAGGAGCCCACGCACCTGCCGGCGCGCCTGCCCTTTGCCCTGCTCAATGGCGCCAGCGGCATTGCCGTGGGCCTGGCCACCGAGATCCCCAGCCACAACCTGCGCGAGGTGGCCGACGCCTGCGTGGCCCTGATCCGCAACCCACAACTGACCGAAGCCGAGCTGTTCACCCTGGTGCCCGGCCCCGACTACCCGGGCGGCGGCCAGATCATCAGCAGCAGCGCCGACATTGCCGACGCCTACCGCGGCGGTCGCGGCTCGCTCAAGGTGCGGGCACGCTGGAAGATCGAAGACCTGGCGCGCGGCCAGTGGCAACTGGTGGTGACCGAGCTGCCCCCCGGCGTCAGCAGCCAGCGCGTGCTCGAAGAGATCGAAGAGCTGACCAACCCCAAGGTCAAGGCCGGCAAGAAGGCCCTCACACAGGAGCAGACCCAGCTCAAGGCCACGGTGCTGGCCGTGCTGGACGCGGTGCGTGACGAATCCAGCAAGGACGCCCCGGTGCGCCTGGTGTTCGAGCCCAAGACCAGCAAGATCAGCCAGCCCGAGCTGATCACCAGCCTGCTGGCCCACACCAGCCTGGAGACCACCGCCCCGATCAACCTGACCATGATCGGTCTGGACGGCCGCCCGGTGCAGAAGTCGCTGCGCCAGATGTTCGAAGAGTGGATCGAGTTCCGCCAGGGCACCATCAAGCGCCGTTCGCAGTACCGCCTGGACAAGGTGCTGGACCGCATCCACATCCTCGAGGGGCGGCAACTGGTGCTGCTCAACATCGATGAGGTGATCGCCATCATCCGCCACAGCGACGAGCCCAAGGCCGCGCTGATCGCCCGCTTCAAGCTGTCAGAACGGCAGGCCGAAGACATTCTTGAAATCCGCCTGCGCCAGTTGGCGCGGCTGGAAGCCATCAAGATCGAGCAGGAGCTGGCCGAGCTGCGCGGCGAGCAGCAAAAGCTCGAAGACATCCTGGCCAACCCGGGCTCGCTCAAGCGCCTGATGATCAAGGAGATCGAGGCCGATGCCAAACAGTTTGCCGACCCGCGTCGCACCCTGATCCAGGCCGAAAAGCGTGCCGTGGCCGAAGTCAAGGTGATCGACGAGCCGGTCACCGTGGTGGTGTCTGAAAAGGGTTGGGTGCGGGCCCGCAACGGCCACGGCCATGAGCCCGGCAGCTTTGCCTTCAAGGCCGGTGACGGCCTGTATGGCACCTTCGAGTGCCGAACGGTCGACCTGTTGGTGGTGCTGGGCAGCAACGGGCGCGTGTACTCGGTGCCGGTGTCTACGCTGCCGGGCGCGCGGGGCGACGGCCAGCCCGTCACCACCCTGATCGAGCTCGAAGCCGGCACCCAACCGGCCCATTACTTTGCCGGGCCGGCCCAGGCCACGGTGCTGCTCAGCAGCTCGGGCGGCTACGGCTTCCTGGCCACGCTGGAGAACCTGGTCTCGCGCAACAAGAGTGGCAAGGCCTTTGTCACGCTGGGCGAAGGCGAGACCGTGTGCAAACCCTCGCACGTGGCCCACTGCAGCGGCAGCCAGGCCTTGCTGCCTGCCACCCATGTGGTGTGTGCCTCCACCGGTGGCCGCATCCTGACCTTTGAGATCAGTGAACTCAAGAACATGGAGAAGGGCGGCCGTGGCCTGATGTTGATCGACCTCGAGCCCAAAGACACGCTGGCCGGCGCTGCGGCTTACACCCGCAGCATCCGCATCGCCGGCACGGGGCGCGGGGGCAAGCCCCGGGATGAAACCCTGGAGATCCGCTCGCTCAACAATGCACGCGCCTTGCGGGGCCGCAAGGGCAAGGCTGCTGACCTCGGCTTCAAACCCGAAGTGATCACAAGAGTGGAGTGAAATTAATATTTATCAATAAATTTCGATAAATATGATTACAATAGGCGCTGTTAACAAGGTGTAAACCCCGATCTTCACCTTGGCAAGGCCATGAGTCTGATTCTTGGGCCTATGCTCACCAGAAGGTCGGCGCACCGGACTCTGAGGAGCGGAACATGAAGATTGCCAATTTGAAGATGGCCACCAAGTTGTGGCTTGCGGTGGCCTTGATCATCGGGGCCTTGTTGGGCGTCATCGGTTTCTCGGCCTACCGCTCTGCAGCGGTTCAGGCCGAGAGTGATCACCAGTCGGCGGCTTATGCAGCCCGCGTCGACCAGGCCACGCGTTGGGCGGGCCTGACCCAAGCCAATTCGGCGCGCACTTACGCCGTGCTTTTGAGCGCTGATCCGGCACTGGCGGTGGCCTTGAAGGACGCGATTGCCAATACCTCTGCACAGATCAGTGAGTTGCAGAAGGCAATTGAGGCGGTCGCCGAGGAGCCCTCGGATAAGGCCCAGATGGCCAAGATTGCAAGCAGTCGCAAGGCCATGCTCGAATTGCGTGAGCAAGGGCGTCAACTGCGTGTCTCTGGGCAGGCCAGCGAAGCGGTCCAACTGGCTAACGGGCCTTTCAAGACGGCGCTGACCACCTATCTGGATGACCTCAACGGGTTCGTGTCGCTGCAGCGTCAGCATGCTCAGGAGAGCCAACAGCGCATTGCCGAATCTCGCCAACTGACGGTGAAGGTGGCCGCAGTGTGCATTGCCCTCATCGTGATCTCCATCCTGTGGGGCGCCTACGGTCTGATCCGCAGCATCGTGAAGCCCCTGAGCCAGGCCAACCGCCTGGCATCACGCATCGCCGAAGGCGATTTGAGCGCCACGCTGGAGACGGATCGGCAGGACGAATTCGGTGAGTTGCTGCGTTCTCTGGTGGCCATGAGCCAGTCGCTGGCCCAGACGGTGTCACGGGTGCGCCAGAGCACCGACAGCATCGCCCTGGCCAGCAGCGAGATCGCCGCCGGCAACAACGACCTGTCGATGCGCACCGAGCAGACCTCCAGCAACCTGCAGCAAAGTGCCTCGGCGCTCGACAACCTGACCAACACCGTGCAGCACAGCGCGCAGTCGGCCCAGCAGGCCAGCAGCCTGGCGGCCAGCGCCTCGCTGGTGGCCGAAAAAGGCGGCGCCGTGGTGCAGCAGGTGGTGTCCACCATGGACGAGATCCAGACCAGCAGCAAGCGCATCGCCGACATCATTGGCGTGATCGACGGGATTGCCTTCCAGACCAACATCCTGGCTCTGAATGCTGCGGTCGAAGCCGCCCGCGCCGGCGAGCAGGGCCGGGGCTTTGCCGTGGTGGCCGGTGAGGTGCGCAGTCTCGCCCAGCGCAGCGCCGAAGCTGCTCGTGAGATCAAGACCCTGATCAGCGCCTCGGTCGAGCGAGTCGAAAACGGCACCCGCCTGGTCACCGACGCGGGGCAGACCATGGGCGACATCGTGAGTTCGGTGCGCCGCGTGACCGACATGATTGGCGAGATCACGGCCGCCGCCAACGAGCAAAGCGGTGGCATCGCCAACGTGAACCAGGCCGTGGCCAGCCTGGACCAGATGACCCAGCAGAACGCCGCGCTGGTTGAACAGAGCGCCGCTGCCGCCCAAAGCCTGCGTGAACAGGCCGAGCAACTGGCCCAGGTGGTGGGCACCTTCAAGGTGGCCGGGCAAGCCGCCAGCTTGGCCCCGCTGCGAAGCGCGCCGGTCAGGGCGCCCAACATTCAGGCTCCCCAGGCTGCCAAGCCCCTGGCCCGTTCGGCCCCTGCGCCGGCCTTGTCGGCAGCCAAGACCGCGAAGGCCCCGGCGCCCGCTGCGCCCCGCATGGCGTCGGCTTCGGCTGGCGGGGCTCAGGATGATTGGGAAAGCTTTTGAGCCGATCAGGGCTGGGGAAACTACAAAAAAGGCGGCCGAAGCCGCCTGTTGGATGTGCCTGCGTGGGATCAGTCCTGCTGTGTGAGGCCGGTCCAACTCGGCGGGATTTCTTGAACCCCACATACATCGGCTGACACCTGCTGGGCCAGCCTTGCCATGCCCACTTCGTCAAGGCCTACAGCCAGAGGCGCTCGGGCCTGATTCGCCATGCGTTCAAGCGCGTCCAACTGGCTGTTGGAAATGGGCTGGAAAAATGCGCGTACGGCTTCAAAGTTCATGGCGTCACCTTGATGCGATTATCTTGCAGGTACCGGTTCAGGACAATCCAGGACGAAGCACCTTCGGCCAGGTCGAATTACAACTGGCAGTAGTCCCCATGGCGTGTCCAGGCCAGGGCACCTCCGGGTTTTGCCAGCACCTGTGAGACCCGTTGGTGGGGATAAAGCACCTGCAGCTTGTGTAAAGGGATGGGGCCATCAAAACCGAGCAGAGGCCACACCAAGTAGCCGTTCAGATAGTCCCTTGGATGCTCGGGATCCAGTGTGCTGGCATTGCCGGCGGCAGACACCGCCACATGGGCAAATTGTCCGGTTCGTTGGGCCTCATAGAGCTCAATGGCCAGGCTTCGGACGCCGATTTTCTGGCGCTGGAGTTCCACCGGAAGTTCAAAGACCACGTTCTGGATGAACAGTGAAGGCTGGGTGGTGTGCGCATGTTGAAGAATGCGACGCACCATCTCACCGCGGATGAAGGGACCTGTCGCGACCAGTTCGAAGCCGACGCCCTTCCAGTACGAGACCGTGACCGTGGATTGTGTGGGTGCGCCTGAAAGCCGTGCAATGCGGAGCAGGTCTCCGTCAAACCAGTGGGTGACGGTCTTGTCTGTCAGGTCTTTGATGGTGACCGTTGTGGCGTCGAAATACTGCTTTGTCAGGGCGTCCAACGATGCTGCTCCCTCGTGAGAAGCGCAGTCTAGGGAGTTGCGATCCTGGTGACGGCACGCAACGGTTCTGATTGAACAAAGGCGCACGATGGCACCTGGCGGATGCTGCTTTTCGATGCTGAATGGCGCGATAGGGCGAAAAAAAGCCGGCCGCTTTCACGGGCCGGCTTCTGATGGTTGGCTCGCTTACTCGATCTCGGCAATCAACTCGATCTCGACGCAGGCACCCATCGGGATCTGGGCCACGCCGAAGGCGCTGCGGGCGTGGGCGCCGCGCTCGCTGCCGAACACTTCTCCCAGCAGTTCGCTGGCGCCATTGGTGACCAGGTGCTGTTCGGTGAAGTCGGGGCTGGAGTTGACCAGGCTCATCACCTTGACGATGCGCTTGACCTTGTTCAGGTCGCCCACGGCGGCGTGCAGGGTGCCCATCAGGTCGATGGCCACGGCACGGGCGGCGGCCTTGCCTTCTTCCGTACCGATGTTGCGGCCGAACTGACCGACCCAGGGCTTGCCGTCTTTCTTGGCGATGTGGCCCGAGAGGAAGACCAGCTTGCCGGTCTGCGCAAAGGGCACATAGGCCGCAGCCGGGGCGGCCACGGGCGGCAGTTGGATGTTCAGCGCTTGCAGCTTGTCGTAAATGCTCATGGAAAGGCGTCCTGAAAAGGGTTGGGCGGGCCGGCCGAAGCCGAAAGACGCATTGTGCCGTCTTGCCGCTGCAGCCGCACCGTGAGCCGGCCTTCTGCGCCTTGAAAAGAAGTGATTGAACTTCCAGGCGCGTGCTGACGATCTGCCGTGGGTTCAGGCGAGATCGAAAACACCCTCCAAGGGCTCCACGGTCACGGCCA
>Ga0066477_1000145_pt1 | contig 24056 bp, 30 predicted proteins | sample LakWasM115_HOW13_2_FD_59554 | JGI IMG/M metagenome (GOLD analysis project Ga0066477, IMG submission 59554) | Freshwater sediment methanotrophic microbial communities from Lake Washington under simulated oxygen tension - Sediment Metagenome 115_HOW13 | ecosystem: Environmental > Aquatic >...
GACACCCTGATCAGCAGCCGGGCGCCGGCCGACACGGCGCTGAGCACCGCCATCTGGACTGATGCCCTGGCCGCATCGCTGCGCCGCAGCGCCGATGCCAATCAACCGATCAATCGCTATGCCGTCAGCCCCATTTTTCGGGGGTCGGGCCGCGTGGCTGTGCCCGACGGCACACGCCGCATCGAGGCACTGTTGTGCGGTGGCGGTGGCGCGAAATTCGGCGGTGTGGCGCTGCATGAGATCCCGGTGGTCGGCACGCCAATGGATCTGGTGGTCGGAGCAGGCTCAGCCGGCGACTACGGCGGCATCACCAGCGTGAGCGTGCACGGCACCCTCTATGCCCAAACGGGTGGCGGCCGCCTCCAGGCCACAGCGCTGTTCATCGGCGTGCCTTTTGAGGCTGGCGGGGGTGGAATGTACGGATGGCATGAAACGGACGCCTGGGATCGTCCATACGAGGCATGGGACCAGGGCGCACCCGGCGCCTCGCTCACCGGCGTGAGCATCTGGGGTCTGACCGGCTGGCCAGGCGGGCCAGGTGCCAGGGCCTATCAAATCAGCCGGGCCAGCGCCGCTGCAGGCGGCGGGGGCGGCGGCCTGCTGGGCCCAGGTGGCGCTGCCAGCCCCAACAAGGCCGGGGCCGGCGGCGACGGCGGGGGCGGCCGGGGCCAGGGCGGCAACGACGGCTCGGTCGTCGGTGGCAACGGCTTCGCGCAGTTTCGGTATTTCTTCTGAGGACCAGCATGGACACCACACACCCCGCCCCCCTGCGCCTGGCTTTAGTACAGGGCAACGCCGTGCAGAACATTGTGATGGGCAGCACCGACTACCAGCAGGAACAGGCCCCGAACTGGCAGGCGGTGCTGGAGGCCCCTGCCGAATGCGAGATCGGCTGGCCCTACGACCCGGATACGGGCCAGATTCAGCCCCCTGCAGATGAGGCGCCAGAGGCAGAACCCGCCCCGCGCACACGCATCAGCGTAGGCGCATTCTTCGACCGCTTCGGCGCGGCCAAATGGCCCATCTTGGCCGACACCAGCCCCTCGGTGCAGGCCCTGATCAAGGACTGCTCGGTGCGCACCTTCATCGACCTGGCCCGGCCAGATCTGCCCGCCGCCCTGGGCCTGCTGGTGCAGGCCGGCCACGCGGTCGATCCTGACGCCATCCTGAGCGCGCCCGTGCTTGAGGCCGAGCTGCCATGACCGATCGCCTGCTGCTCTTGCTGCTGTTGCCCTTGATGCTGCTGGCCATGGCGGCCGCGCTGCTGCGCTACCTGTGGGCCGTGCCCACCCACCCGGGCCGCGCCTGGGGCATTGCCCGCGCGTTTGACCGCGTGTTCAACGTGGCGGCCAACGGCAGCGAGCTGGAGACCCTGAGCAGCCGGGCCGAGCGCGCCCGTCGCGAGGGCCGTGCCTGGGGCTGCTGGCTGTGTCGCCTGCTGGACCACATCGAACCCGACCACTGCGAGCGCAGCCGGGGCATCTGACACCCCCAACCATCCCCTGATTTTTCAACCTGGAGCCCATGACCATGTACACGTCCAATCAACACCACGGCGCCCGCGTCATCGAAATTTCTGAAGGCATGCGGGCACTGCCCGTGGTCTCCACCTCTGTGATCGGCCTGGTGGTCACCGCGCCCGATTGCGACCAGGGGCACTTCCCGCTCAACACGCCGGTGCTGGTGACAAAAATCACCGAGGCGATGAGCAAAGCCGGCACGCAGGGAACCCTGAGCGCTGCACTGCGTGCCATCCATGACCAATGCCGCCCGGTGCTGGTCGTGGTTCGGGTGGAACCCGGCGGGGGCGCAGACCGCGAGAGCTACGAGGCCGACCAGAATCCCAAGGTCATCGGGTCCGTGTCCAATGGGCGCTACACCGGCATGCAGGCCCTGCTGGCAGCCCGATCGCAGTTGGGCGTCACTCCGCGCATTTTGGGCGCCCCTTGGCTAGACACCCAACCCGTGACCGACGCGCTGGTATCGGTGGCGCAGAAACTGCGCGGGTTTGTCTACGCAGCGGCCCAGGGCAGCGATGTGAGCGAGGCTACCGCCTACCGCGACCATTTTGGTGCCCGCGAGCTGATGATGCTGTGGCCCAACTGGCTGGGGTCCGATCCGCGTGGCCTGGGTGTGATGGAGAGTTCCGCCGTGGCCACCGCCCTGGGGCTGCGCGCACGCATCGATCAGGAGTACGGCTGGCACAAAACGCTCAGCAACGTGCCCGTCAATGGCGTGCTGGGCATCAGTCGCGATGTGTTCTGGGACCTGCAGAGCCCCGACACCGACGCGGGTTTGCTGAACGCAGCAGGCGTGACCACGCTGATCCAATCCAACGGCCATCGATTCTGGGGCAGCCGCACCACCAGCAAAGACCCGCTGTTTGCGTTTGAAAGCGCCACCCGCACCGCCCAGGTGCTGGCCGACACCATGGCCGAAGGCCACATGTGGGCCGTTGACAAGCCGCTGCACCCCAGCCTGGTGCGCGACATCCTGGAGGGCATCAACGCCAAGCTGCGCGAACTCAAAACCAGCGGCTACATCCTGGACGGCAAGGCCTGGTACGACGAAGAGGTGAACAGCACCGCGGCCCTGAAAACCGGCCGCCTGGCCATCGACTACGACTACACCCCCGTGCCACCGCTGGAAGACCTGACCCTGGCCCAGCGCATCACCGACCGCTACTTCGCCGATTTCGCGGTGCGCGTGGCGACGGGCAACTGACCACGCCCACCCCTTTCACTGATCACTGGAGAACCCTATGGGACTGCCCAAGAAACTCAAAAATTTCGCGCTGTTCAACGACGGCGTCAGCTACGTTGGCGAGGTTGAAGAAGTGACCCTGCCCAAGCTCACCCGCAAGATGGAAAAGTACCGCAGCGGCGGCATGGCCGGCGAGGTAGAGCTGGATTTCGGCGCCGAAGCCATGGAGATGGACTGGAAGTGCGCCGGCTGGATCGAAGGCCTGCTGGCCCAGTGGGGCACGCCCAAGCACAACGGCGCCCTGCTGCGCTTTGCCGGTGCCGTGCAGGCCGACGACAGCGAGGGCGTGGACGCCCTGGAGATCGTGGTGCGCGGCCGCCACAAAGAGTTTGACCCCGGCAAGGCCAAGGCCGGCGACAAGACCGAGATCACCATCAAGACCGCCATCAGCTACTACAAGCTGACCCTCAACGGCAAGGTACTGATCGAGATCGACGTGGTCAACATGATCGAAGTCGTCAACGGCGTGGACCGGCTGCAGCAGGTGCGCGCTGCGCTGGGGATTTGACGCCCCACCCCGGGCGGCCCCTGGCGGGCCGCCTGCCATCCCATCCACACATGCCCCTGAAATCCCATGACCATCCCTGAATCCACCACCCCCATCGCTGAATCCACCGCCGCCGCCACCGCCGCCGCACCCCAGCCCGACACCGCCGTGGTGCCCCTGGAAACGCCCATCAAGCGAGGCGAGCAGACCATCACCTCGCTCACCCTGCGCAAGCCCAAGTCCGGTGAGCTGCGCGGCCTGTCGATTTCGGCCCTGATGCGGGTCGACGTCGACTCGCTGCAGGTGCTGCTGCCCCGCATCAGCTCGCCCACCCTCACCAAGTTCGATGTGGCCAACATCGATCCGGTCGACCTGGTGGCTCTGGGAAGCGAGGTGCTCACTTTTTTGCTGCCGAAGGATCAGGTGCAGGCCTTCCTGAACGTGTAGAGAGCGCCATGGCCGATCTGGCCGTGGCCTTCCACTGGCCGCTGTCGGAGTTGACCTTGATGACCGTGGCCGAGCTGATGGCCTGGCGAGAGCTGGCTGTTGAGCGCATGAACCCTGACGACTGAACCCCAAGGAACAAACAACATGGCCGCAGACATGCTGCGCCTGCGCGTGGTGCTAGACCTGGCAGACCGCGCCCTGGCCCCCCTCAAACGCATTGCCCAGGGCAGCAAGGCCACGGCACAGGCCCTGGCGGCCACCCGCAAGGAGCTGCGTGACCTGAACGCCCAGCAGGGTGCCATCGACCGCATGCGTGCCCTGCAGCAGCAGCTCGCCGCCACAGGGCAACAGACCAAGGTAGCCCGCGTGATGCTGGAGCAGCTGCGGCAGCAGACCCCCGCCACTGCGGCTGAGCAGCGCAAACTGGCCCAGCAGGTGGCCGGCGCCGAACGCGAGCTGCAGCGCCTGAACGCCACCAGCGACACCCAACGCCAGCGCCTGGTCTCACTGCGGCGCGCAATGAAGGAAATGGGTATTGGCAACGTCACCGAAGCCGAGGCCCGGCTGCGCACCCAGATCGACGCCACCACCCGCTCGGTGGAACGCCAACAGGCCCAGCTCTCACGCCTGGCCAAGATCCGTGAGACGACTGGGCGCCAGGGCATGAAGGCCGGCGTGGTTGTGGGTGCAGGCATGGCCATGCAGGCAGCCGGCCGCAAAGGGCTGGACGTGGGGATGGAGCCCGTCAAAGACTTTGCCAGCCACGAAGACGCCATGCTGGGCATCGCCCGCCAGGTGCCCGGGGCTCGCGACGAAATGGGCCGGCTGACCGAGGTTTACCGCCTGGCCGAGCAGCAGGTGCGCGATCTGTCGGGCCAGATTCCCCTGGCCACCACCGAGATCGCGGCCATGATGACCGCCGCGGCCCGCATGGAAGTGCCCACCGACGAGCTCAAGGAATTCACGCGGATGGCCAGTGAGATGTCCACCGCGTTTGACGCTGTGCCCGACCACGTGACCGAGTCCATGGGCAAGGTGGCCAAGAACTTCAAGATCCCGCTCACCGAGATCCGGGGCCTGGCCGATTCGATCAACTACCTGGACGACAACGCCATCAGCAAGGGGGCCGACATCATCGGCTTCTTGAACCGCACCTCGGGCGTGGTGTCCACCGTGGCCATGACGGCCAAGGATGCCGCAGCCCTGGGCAGCACCCTGCTGACCCTGGGCGAGCGCGAAGAGACGGCCAGCACGGCCACCAACGCCATCGTGCAGAAGCTGGCCGCCGCCACCAAGGGCACCAAGAAATTCCACTCGGCCCTGGCCGAGATCGGGCTGAAAGACACCGAGGTGCAAAAAGGCATGGCCACCGACGCCATGGGCACCATCAGCAAGGTGCTGGCTGCCATCAAGGCGCTGCCCCAGGACAAACGCATTGGCGTGATGGTGGAGCTGGTGGGCCTGGAGCACAGCGACACCCTGGCCAAGCTGGTGGACAAGCCCGAGGAGCTGAGCCGTCAGCGCGATCTAGCCAATGGTGACGCGGGCAAGGGCTCGATGGCGCGCGAGGCCGCGGCGCGCAACGCCACCCTGTCGGCCCAATGGAAGATGGCCGAGAACCGGGTATTCAACCTGAAGGCCGCCGTAGGCGAGGGGTTGAAACCTGCGCTGAGCGAGCTGATGGACACCATCAACCCCTTGCTGGAGCGCGGTGCGAAATGGGTGTCTGAGAACCAAGGCCTGGTGAGCAGCGTGCTCAAGATCGTTCTGGCAGGAGCGCTGCTGACCGGGGCCATCGGCATGATCCTGGTGCCGCTGGGCCTCCTGGCGGGCAAGTTCATCCTGATGCGCTACCTGGTCAGCACGCTGGCCGTGAAGCTGTTCGGTATGGGGCCCAGCGTGGGCGTGCTGTACAAGCTGGGCTTTGGCGTGGGCCGGGTGTTTGGCCTGCTGGGCAGGGTGCTGGGTGGCTTAGGCCCCCAACTGATGCGGCTGGGCGGCATGCTGATGGCCAACCCCATCATCCTGGTACTGGCGCTGATCGCAGGTGCGGCGCTGCTGATCTGGATGCACTGGGACACCATCAAGGCGTACCTGCTCGCTACTTGGGAGACCTTGTCCAAAGCCGTCGGCGGGTGGTGGAGCAGCATCAGCACAGGCGCCGAAGAGGCATGGCAATACCTGGTCAACCTGAAAGACCGCTTTGTGCAGGCCGGCGCCGATCTGCTGACCGGGCTGACCGATGGCATCACCAGCCGCATGGCTGCAGTAAGGGACGCCATCACCGGCGCTGCCGACTCGGTGGCCGAGTGGTTCCGTGATCGCCTGGGCATCAAGAGCCCCAGCCGGGTGTTCATAGAGGCCGGGGGCTTCATCAGTGAGGGGGCAGCACAAGGCATCACTGGCAAGCAAGCACTGGTGCGCAGCGCGGCCCTGGGCATGGCTAGCACGGCCATCGCTGGGGCCGCCATGGCTGGGGATCTGGCGGGCGCTGGTATGGGTGCCGACACCCCACCCCTGATGGCCGCCCAGCGCCCGGTGGTGGCAGCCCGGCCGGCCGCCAGCAGCGGTGGTGCCGGCGCGGGTGCGGCAAGCAATTACCAGATCACCATCCACGCTGCACCCGGTATGGACCCACAGGCCATAGCCCGCGCCGTGAGCGCCGAGCTGGACAAACGCGAGCGCAACAACCGGTCGCGCGTGCTGTCGAGCATGAGCGACATCGACTGATTTAGCGATTGAGGACAGCCACCATGATGATGAGCCTCGGCCAGTTCGTGTTCGGCCTGAACACCCTGGCCTTTGACGAGTTGAAGCGCCAGACATCGTGGCGCCACCCCACCAACGCACGGGTGGGCCTGCGGCCGGCGCGCCAGTTTGTGGGGCCGGGTGACGATCAGATCACGTTGACAGGGGCGCTGGTGCCCGAGTTCATGGGCTCACGCCAGGCCCTGCCCGAGCTGCGCGACATGGCCGACAGTGGCAACGCCTGGGCCCTGGTAGACGGTGCCGGCGGCGTGCACGGGGCCTGGGTGATCGAGAGCATCAACGAAACGGGTTCGATTTTTGTGGCGCAGGGCGTGCCGCGCCGGGTGAGTTTTGACCTGAGCCTGGCGCGCGTGGACGACTGGCAGGCCGACGCCACCGGGGGCGTGAACCCGGCTGAGACCTGGCCCATCGATTGGTGGTTTTGACCATGGCCGACACCCACCCCAACTACCGCGACCGAGCCCCCTACCGTAGCCCGGCCTACGAGCTGAGCATCGACGGCCGCGACATCACCCCGGCCATCGACGGCCGGCTGATCAGCCTGAGCCTGACCGAGTGCCGCGGCAACGAGAGCGATCAGCTGGACCTGGTGCTGGACGACAGCGATGGCCTGATGCACCTGCCCCCCCGTGGCGCCGAGGTGGCCCTGCGCCTGGGCTGGGCTGGCCAAATCCTGCAGGACAAAGGCCTGTTCACCGTAGACGAGATCGAGCACAGCGGCAGCCCCGACCAGGTACACCTGCGCGCCCGCGCAGCCGAGATGCGCAAAGAGCTGCGCAGCCGACGCGACCAAAGCTGGCACCGCACCACCCTGGGCCAGATCGTGTCAGCCATAGCCCAGCGCCACGGCCTGCAAAGCCGCATCGACGCCGACCTCGCCCAGGTGCGGGTGGCGCACATCGACCAGACCAACGAGAGCGACCTCAATTTCATCACCCGCCTGGCCAGCCAGCACGACGCAGTGGCCGCCGTGAAAAAAGAGCGCCTGGTTTTCCTGCCCATCAACGGCACCCTGAGCAGCACCGGCCAAGCGCTGAAGCGCATCACCATCACCCGCGCCGATGGTGACCAGCACCGCTACCACAGCAGCGACCGAGGCAGCTACAGCGGTGTGCGCGCCTACTGGCACGACCCCGGCCGCGCCCGCCGGCGCGGCGTGCTGGTGGGCAAAGACGGCAATGTGAAGCGGCTGAAAGACACCTACGGGAGCGAGCGCGACGCCCTGGCCGCAGCCCGGGCCGAGATGAACCGCATCGCCCGCGGTGCTGCCACCCTGGAGCTGGCCCTGGCCCTGGGCCGCCCCGAGCTGATGCCGCAGACGCCGGTGACGGTTCAGGGGTTCAAGCCTGAGATTGACGGCACGCACTGGCTGGTGGTGAAGTTGAGCCACCAACTGGGGGATGGGGGGTTGGTGACTCGGGTGGAGATGGAGATGGGGGCGGTGGCGGCGTCCGACTCCAACACTAACGATGAGGCAGCAGCAGGGCCGTTCGACGAAGGCTCAGGCAAGCCAGATTGAGCGATGAGTCAGCATCGGAGATACCACCGCCCCAGCCTTGCATCTCACGAGGAAAGCCCTGCTGATATTAGCCATCTCGTTGATGGCGGCTTCACTGCTACAAATTCTGGATTGGTGTTTGGAGCCGCCCAGAAGACCTGTTGCCCATCCAAAATCACGCACTTATCGGCTCGCTGAAAATAGCCTGGAAAAAGAGCGACTTGCCTCCCTCAATTTCGGCTGAGGCCTGATGCGTGACCTTGCCCTCTTGTCCCTTCGCGACGACGCCGAGCATGACTTCTCTTTCAAAGCGCGAGGACATGTTGTGCTTAACTTCAACTTCTGCTTTCAGGCAACCGCCGACCTCGCGAGCAAAGACCACGGCCTCCCAAGTGGGCTCGTAGTGAAGCCAACCAAAACGAGAACGATCTAGGCTATCGCCAGCTTTCCAGGGCTTTCCTCGCAACTCAAACACTCGGCTATCCGAATGATGATCATCGGCGTGTTTAGAGTTTGAAGCGTTCACATCGACACCGACGCCAGGCAGCGGCGACTTAATTCCTGCTGAAAAGGCAGCGCTCTTGGAGCTCGATTTTTGGCTATCCTTGGAAATCTCGATGCGAGTGGCACCTAGCTCGATCATCAACCGCAACAACTCGGCCTCGCGCTCGGACATCAGAATCTCGTCGTATGCATCGATCGGAATGTAAACATCAGCCTTACTAGAGCCAGACATATCAGCGAGCGGATGCTGCTTGTACGTCTGGCCCACTTGAGGATGTCCCGGCGGGAACCTGAGGCCCACCTGCTCGACCATGGCCATGGTCACGCCGTGTTGAGCAATGAAATTTTTCAGCTCGGCTTCAAACGCCTGCGATTCTTCCGCATTCGCTCCGTTGGAGCGTGTGCTGAGGTACGAGGCCAGCAAAGGTTGGGCGATCATGGCCCCCCAAACCACTGGCGCTGGCATGAAAGCAAAGCCTGTACTCTTGTTGAGAGCCTTCAAAATGGTAGATGAATGCTCAGCAGCTTTATGCAAAGCTGATTGAGTGGTGCCAGGCACAGCCTCTGTCGGCGTACGACCAGACATTGTGAAATTTGGAAATGGCTTTTTCGCAGCACGCATCAGGTCTTCGGTTTTTTGCTCGGTCCCGTTAATCTCGTCGCTGCCAATGATGTAGATGATTCGCATAGCCAGAAGGTGAATTTTTTAGCCCAAATGGTAGCCTTTGATCATATCAATCAACTTACACAGGTATGGCCCCTGAGTCGATCAAGCACAGAAAGATCGACTGTTCGGGGAACTGTAGGTACCAGCCAAACGACAACGATTCTTGAGTGATCTGCAGGGCACGCAGGCCAACAAGCAGTTCCGGCCATATACTGTATATATGAACAGTATGCGTATCCCACGGCTCCCCTTGCCTTTGGCTGCAGCGCCCCTGGTGCTGCCGCTGGCAGGTGGCCGGGTGCAAGCTGGCTTCCCCTCCCCTGCCGATGACTTTGCCGTCAAGCGCATCGACCTGACTGAGGTGCTGATCACCCACCCCCAGGCCACGTTTTTGCTGCGGGTTTCGGGCACCTCGATGCAGGACGCTGGCATCTTTGATGGCGACATGCTGGTGGTCGACAAGGCCATCAAGCCGCGCCACGGTCACATCGTGGTGGCGGTGGTGGATGGCGAGTTCACGGTGAAGTACCTGCACCAACGCGCCGGGCGCACCTGGCTGAAGGCAGCCAACCCCACCTTCCCCGACATTCGCCCCAAGGATGGTCAGACCATTGAGGTGTGGGGCGTGGTGAGCAGCTGCATCAAGCGCTTTGCGGTGTGATGGGCCCCGCACGACAGAACAAGAACAGGTGGGCGCCATGTATGCGCTGGTGGATGGCAACAACTTCTATGTGAGCTGCGAGCGCGTGTTCCGCCCCAGCCTGCAGGGCCGGCCGGTGGTGGTGCTGAGCAACAACGACGGCTGCGCCATTGCCCGCAGCAACGAGGCCAAGGCCCTGGGCATCAAGATGGGGGCGCCGTGGTTTCAGATCCGGCACCTCGAAGAGCAGGCCGGCCTAGTGGCCCTGTCGGCCAACTTCACCCTGTACGGCGACATGAGCGACCGCATGATGAGCCTGGCCGCCGGCCTGGGGCCGTCGCAAGAGATCTACAGCATCGACGAATCGTTCATCAGCCTGCAGGGCGTGCGCGGCTGCCACACCAAGCGGGCCCAGGTGGTGCGCGACCGGATCTTGCAGTGGGTGGGCATCCCCTGCGGGGTGGGCATTGCACCGACCAAGTCCCTGGCCAAGCTGGCCAATCACATCGCCAAGACGGCCGAGCGCAAACCTGGCAGCTACCCCGCCGAGCTGGCCCAGGTATGCAACCTGGCCGCCCTGCCCCCGTCTGACCTGGACGCGGTGCTGGCCGCAACCGAGGTCGGCGAAGTATGGGGCGTGGGCCGGCGCATTGGCGAGCAGTTGCGTGCCTGCGGCGTGCACACCGTGCTCGACCTGGCCCACCTGAGCCCGGCCACCGTGCGAGCCCGCTGGGGCGTGGTGCTGGAACGCACCCTGCGCGAGCTGCAAGGCCAGCCTTGCATTGGTCTGGACGATGCCCCGGCCCCCAAGCGCGAGATTGCCTGCACACGATCATTCGGCCGCCCCGTGACCGAGCTGCCCCCGCTGCTGGAGGCCGTGAGCGAGTTCGCCACCCGCGCAGCCGAAAAGCTGCGCCGCCAGCACAGCGTAGCCAGCCAGGTACTGGTGTTTGCCCACACCTCGCCCTTCAGGCCGGGGCCGCGGTTCTCGAAAAGCGTAGTCGTGCCCCTGCGTCGGCCCACAGCTGATACCGCTGCCCTGGTGCAGGCCGCGCACCTGGGCCTGCGACAGATCTACCTGCCGGGCTATCAGCTGACCAAGGCGGGGGTGATGCTGCTGGACCTGGCGCCGGATGATGTGCACCAGGGTGAACTGGACCTGATCGGCAGCGGTGCAGACGCCTGCACGGGTTCGTCTACGCAGTACCCGACCCGAGGCCGGGCCCAACTGATGGTGGCTCTGGATGGCTTGAACGGGCGCTTTGGCAAGGGGACGGTGCAGGTGGCCAGCTCAGGGGTGGCTGACCACCGGCGGGTGTGGGGGATGCGGCAGGAGAGGCGGACGCCTCAGTACACGACTCGGTGGGATGAGGTGGCAGTGGTGAGGGCCTAAAAAACTTCTGGCCCCACCTTATCTGGAGTTTTTCATCCAAACGGGGTTAATCAGGCGTATGAATTCTCTCCCCAAGATAAAAAAGCCCCCAAAGAGTCACCATGATCAATTGCGCGACCAACAGCAAATAAGTAAATCCAAACACCAGCTTAAAGCCACTCCAAGCTACGGGAGGAGTGATACTTTTAATGGGCTCAGCCAACGAGAGTGCCGCGATCGATATCAAGGTAAGAGAGATACTGCTAACCGTCAAAAAAGCAAACATCGAACTCAAAAACCTCCGACGCGTCAACCTAACAACTTGGACAGCATTGTTGTACGAAATCTTCATTTCCGGAGGCGTCCCGGGCATCACCTTCAGCATGTCAGCGTTATTAAAGGTTGCAATTGCCGCTAAGGCAGCAATATAAAACCCGGGCATGCTTTGGAGAAAGCCAAGAAATTTTGAAACCAGACCACTCCCTCCAAATACGTCAACATTCACCCCCAACAAAAGGACAAGACAAACAACAAGCGTAGCCAAAAGCGCCGGAATAATCCAATTAATCCACTGCGGCAAAAATGATTCGTGCCTTATCGTAAGATAAGCATATGGACGAAAAAGATCAAACGACATACCGCAACATTCTAGACCACAAGCTTAGCCATAGCAACAAGAATATTTTTATTAAAATCTTGCTGCCGATCCTCCACATCCTCAGACAACGATATTACTTCACGACGAGTAAAGGCGGCCTCCAAATCATTGGTAGGCAACGATGTCGTCCTGACAGATCCAAATGCATCTTCATATCTAATCCTCACCAAATCATAGTGATGCGAAGAATTAGATCGCATATATCTTTTAATGGCATTCCTAACACCACCACCATTAACAGCGCGCGGAGTATCGGCCTTGATTAAAACCGAGTGTTCGTGAATCTGCAAGTTACCACCGGCATCAAACCCTTCACGCGAATGCGATATTAATTCCATAGACTTGAACGTACCAGTTTCAAGAGCCTCATCCAAAAATGCACTCCGATGCGAAGCAATTTCAAACCTATATCGAACAGGATACGTTAAAACATTCCCGTCTGCATCAACCTCACCTGAAGGCATTGGAAAGTTAAACAATGCGTGATATTTTGGATTAATGGACACAGACTTTATTGCCCGCTCCAGAATTATTTTCACAACACCACCCGAAAAGCCTGCCCCCATTGTCATCATAACCAAAGCGCTACGCTGGTCATCATTAGGTTTTAATATTATATGAGATGAGAGTTCAATCGCTTCAATTTTTTGTTTACCCGCCATCCGAACAGAGCGAGTAGACATATTTCTCAAGGCTATATCAGAAACATCCGAATCAGCCCGATTAACAAGAAAGGCAAAGATATCAGAACCACCTTTTTTAAAGACCTTTGCCTTTACGAGCTCAACCGACTCAGTGGCATTTTGACGAATAACAACCCCATTAGAAATGGTTTCAAAAATCGCCTTTAACAACAAAGACAAATCAGCACAAGAAGAACTGGAAACCCCGCCCAACCTAGGCACAGAAGTTAAAATAAGCTCGTAAAAATAGACCGTTCTTTCTTTTGTTTTCAAAGCAACTCCCAATTATTCAATATCAGCAAAAACCAAAAATTCTTACTGAATTTATTTTGTCACTAAAAGTTGCAAGATGCAACCATTTAACTAGGCCAAACATCAATACAGACACAGCCAATTCAAGTTGAGCAGCAAATAGCGCTGGACACGCAGCCGGTGTCTAGTGAGCCACCGAACCCATCACTATTTGGACAAAGAGAAATGAGTAGCGGTCCGACAAAGGGCGCGGTGGTGTGGTGAATCCCCCGAAGAGAGCGCAAAAAATTGAAGTTTGCGTCACGGAGATTGAGCAAGGTGGCGTCAGATCAGCACAGGTCATAGTGTTCCACTATCTGCCGCCGCGTCGGCGGCCACCCAACCACCGAGCCACCGATGTGCGCCGATGACCTGAAGTGCCTAGCCGGGTTCATCAACCCACGAAGTCAGCGCCTGCACCAGCGCCCCCAGCAGCGCCAGATCCAACCAGGTCAGCCACCCCTCAAGCCCTCTTCTGCTCCGGTTTCGCGAGACTAGAAAGTACCCTCCGGGCCACGGCCCGGTCTTCTTCTGTTGCTGACTCGTAATTGTCCAAAAGAGCTGTTTGTTCTGGTGACAAGGCCTGGACGGACTTGGGCGTCCGCTGACCGGTGAGAACAAAAAGAACGTCGATGCCCACATCGGCCCATGCGGCAAGTGCGGCCGCCCCAGGCTCACTCGCTCCACGCTCGTATTTACCAATCATTTCTCGGCTCTGGCCAACCGCCAAGGCGAGCGCAATCTGCGTCAGCCCCAACCGCTCACGCTCTTCTTTGAGCCGTTCGCCCAAAAGAGATTTATCAGACACTTTAAATATTTGAAATGAGGCACTTAGGACACATACTCGCGGCCAGTCACAGTGCAATTTGACGTTCCACAAACAGGATAGCGCACCCCATGAGCCACCCCACCAAAGCCCGCCGGTCGCCCCGCGGGGTTGTTACTGAAAAACCCATCCCGATCCGGCTGTTGCCAGACGAGCGCGCCGAGGTGATGGCCGGGGCCGAGCGCGAGGCCCGGGCCACCGCAGCCTTTGCCCGCCTGCTGCTGCTGCGGGGGCTGGCGGATTACCGGGCGCAAAGCGGATCGAGCAGTGTTGCAACCTGAAGGAAACATGAGCATGACTGATTCCATCGAAAAGGTTGGCCACCAGGGCGCGGTGTGTGGTCGCACCGAAGGGACTGCTTTGGCTCCTGATGGTGCGCCGTGGCCTGAGTTCAGCGACGGCACCTGCGATATGTCGCCCCAGCTGCGACGGGCGCTTCTGGCCAGCCCGATGAGGGAGATGCCGGACTGGGAACCAGCAAGGCCTTCCGCAATCACGCCCCTGCCGACTGGTACAGGTGGTTCAGGATTCACTGCGGACAAACGCTCGCACGGCAATCTCAGCCTCGCCCAGCAGCCTGCCCACAGTGTCGGAGGTACGGCCAACCCGCTGAATCAGGTCAGGCAAAGCGCTGGCAAAGGTCGGGAGCTGCTCGGGGGCGAGCAACTTCAGGGCCTCGGCAACCAGGATGCCGTTGGTGCGGGCCAGGGCTTTGGCCATCTCACGAAGGTCATCGTGGGTTGCGGCTTGCTGCTCCATGTGTGTCTCCAGATCATCAAAAGAAAAAAGTAAGGCTTGAGGGCGCGATGCGTAGCCGCACTCATTTGGTTCAACGTACTGGCCTTTGGTCAGTTGACGGTATTTGCCCGCTTGCGCAGGTGGCCCGATGAAGATGCGCTGCCCCCATTGCGAGGCCTGGGCCTATGTGCGCAACAGCATGCAGGTGACGCGGCTGACGCGGCAGGCGGTTTTTGTGTGCAACAACGCCGAGTGCGGGCACACGTTCTCGGTGGTGAGTGAGGTGGTGCACACCATCAGCCCCAGCGCCACACCTGACCCCACAGTGCGGCTGCCGATCAGCCGCAACACACAGCGGGCCTTGCTGCAGCAGCAGTTGCAGACGATGCCGGTGGCCGAGCATGTGGCGATGCCGGCCAACGGGCGCGAGCCGCCCAGGCCACGCACGCTGGATCTGTTTTCGCCCGACCCGCACCCAGGCTGATACCGGGGCGCGCTGAGCCTTTGCGGCGCGCCCCCTGCCCCACTTCTACCCCTGTTGTTTTGCCCTTGCGGTGCCTGTTTGGAGGCCCTGCGGGGGTTGCTCACCCCGAAGAAAGGAAATCACCATGTCCCTCTCTCCAATCGAGTCGCAAAGCGCCTTGCCAGGCGCCCAGTCTTTTGGCCGCGCCGTAGCCCACGGCTCAGCGCTGAACCCCGGCGAAAAACCCGCCGAAAAGAGCTTGCTGCAGGTGGTTGCATTCAAGAGCAGCCTGCCCCATGTGCCGGCCTGCGTGCATCTGAATGCCTGGGGTGGTGCGTTCTCGGCCCTCTACATGGTGACGGCCGATGAGGCTGAAGAAATCGCCCTGCAGCTGCAGGCCGCTGCAGGGCGGGTGCGCGGGATGAATGCCGGGCTGAGCGTGCGGAGGGCTGCATGAATACCTCTGAACAAGATCCACTGGCGGCCCTCGATCGCGTTTGGCAAACAGCCCAGGGCTTCCATAGCGCAGCGAAGGACTGCGCCACCTTGTTGCTCGGCCTGTACAACGGCCAACGCTTCCCTTTCGACCTGACAGAGCTGCGCCGCCTGGATGGCCACAACCTCAACGACTGCTTGGCTGTGCTGCGCATGGATGCGCGACCTTCAGCCGAGGTGCACGACCTGCTGACCAGCTTGTACGGCGTACGCGACATGGGGGCTCACTTTGAGCACCTGGCCTACAACTGGCGCTTGAAGGGGGCCGTGAAGAAGGCGGCGCTGCCCCCACTGGAACGGAGGGCGCCATGACCTTCCGCGTGACCCACTTTGACATGCACCACCGCCGGCGGCGCCTGGTGGTGCGCGGTGCCGGCAACCGGCTGCAGGCGATGGCATGGGTGGAGCAGCTGTATGGCGATGCCTGGTACATGGCTGCGGTACGGGTGCTGGGGGGCGCCTGATGGGCATGGAGGCCTCTCAATCGGTTGAAAGTGCAGGCGCAGCGCCTGCGCCCCGAGCGCTGCCGCACCGCCGCCGCTTGAACGAGCTGCGCGACGAATTTGTGCGCCGGGCCAGCCACCAGCGCTGGTCAGATGCCGAGTCGCGCGAGTGGGCGCAGCTGGAGCATGGCTTGCGCATGTCGTTGATGCTGCTGGCCGGGGTGGATGGCGAGCTGGCTGAGTTGGCGCACCGGGATTGGCGCGAGCTGCCAGAGGCCGAGCGCACGGCCATCAAGCGCGAGGCGCGGGCGGCGCGGCGCGGGTTTGAGGCGCTGCATGCGCTGACGGGGCTGTGGTGATGGCACGGCACACCTACAAGGATTGGTATGCGGTGGAGCGCGACCAGGCGCGGGCCTTGGCGGCGCGCATCAAGGCCGAGGTGCCTGCGGCCTGGGGCCGCAGCAATGACGCGCTGGCGGTACGGCCGGTGTCTGACCCCGTGTGGCAGCGCTACTCAGGCTGGCTGCAGCGGCTGGAGCGCTTGCGCACCGAGCACCGCGAGGTGATGGCCTGGAACATGCCCGATGAGCAGGTGTGCGAGCGGGCCGAGGTGGTAGCGCGGGATGTGAGCGAGTTGCTGAGCCGTTGGCCAGCCCCACTGTCGATGGCCGAGCAGGCGCAAATGGTGCGGCGGGTGTGCCGTGTGCTGGGGGTGGATGCACCGGTGGCCAGCACGGCGGGCAGCCTGGTGGAGCGGGGCACGTCGCTGTTCTGGTGGCGGCAGGTGTTGCGCAAGAAGGTGGCACGGCTGCTGGAGCATGGCTTCTTGAAGCAGGGGCTGGTCAATTTTCGTGACGGGGCCTATGTGTCGAACGCGGCAGTGGAGCGCCGGCTGTTGCAGCTCAAGCGCAATGAGGCGCTGCTGGCCAAGTGCCTGGTGCGCAATGAGGCGGGCCAGGTGTACACGCTGAAGGAGCTGGCGGCCGTGTCGGTGGCCAACCCCGAGGTGCGGCGTGGTGAGCTGATGGCGCGCATCCGTGGCTGTGAGGAGTTTGCAGATGCGGCAGGCCACGTGGGCACGTTTGCCACGCTGACCTGCCCAAGCCGGTTTCACTCGGCGCTGTTCCCGGTGAAGGGCGGCGTGAAGGGGCCGCGGCGCAACGCCAAGTACGACGGCGCCAGCCCCCGGGATGCCCAGATGTGGCTGCGCACGATGTGGGCGCGGTCGCGGGCTGAGTTTCAGCGCGAGGGGCTGCAGGTGTATGGCTTCAGGGTGGCCGAGCCGCACCACGACGGCTGCCCGCACTGGCATGCCCTGCTGTGGACGGACAGCCCCCAGGCCATGGAGCGGGTGCAGTTCATCTTGCGCAAGCACTGGCTGAGCGAAGACGGCACCCAGCCGGGTGCCCGCAAGAACCGAGCCCACTTCAAGCCCATGACCAAAGGCGGCGCGGCCGGCTACATGGTCAAGTACGTGGCCAAGAACGTGGTGGGAGCCCCGCTTGGCGAGGATTGGCAGCAGCTGGATGCGCCCGGGGGGCATCAGCTGGACATGTTCAGCGTGGACACGGGGGCCGTATCAGGGGCGCAGCGGGTGGAGGCCTGGGCGGCGCTGTGGGGCATCCGGCAGTTTCAGGCCATTGGGCAGCCGCCGGTGACGGTGTGGCGCGAGATGCGCCGGGTGACGAAAGACCAGGTGGAGCATGCCCGCATGACGGGCGAACCGCTGGCCTGGCGCACCTGGAGTGCGGTGCAGCGGCATGGCACGGTGCAGGCTTGCTGGAACCGCTACATGCAATGCATGGGGGGCGTGTGCCGCAAGCGCACCGAGTGGACCATGCAGGTGGCCAAGCGCTGCACCGAGGTGACCAACCAGTATGGCGAGACGGTGCCCAAGAAGGTGGCGGTGGGGGTTGAGATGCCCTCGGGCCGCTGGCTGGTGTCTCGCAGGCAGCTGTGGAAGCGCGTGGTGGAGGGGCGCCAAAGCCCCGACAGCCGCGCCAGCATGGCGCGGCCTTGGACTGGTTTCAATAACTGTACGGCCCGCCTCACGGGCGAGCTGCGCCGGGCCTTTTTGGGCCGCGGGCGCCACGAAATCGAGGACTGGACCACCCCCGCGGTGCCGATCCAGCCCGCCACCGGCCTCGGCCGGGCCCCTTCCCTGAGTTTCTGACTGACGAATCCATCACAGGAGGTATGACCATGCCCGCAAAACCGACCCTGCCCCGCCTGGGCATTGCCGACAAGGCATTCCGGTACCGCCCAGCCGTGGCGACCGACATCCGCAAGACCTTTGCCCGCCTGAAGCGCGAAGCCGCCGAAGCCCAGCGCCTGGCCACGACAGGCCAGCAGGCCCTGGCGCTGGAGTTGCCCGACACCGTGGTGGCCCTGCCCGCCCGCGCCGGCCGAGGTGCCGCATGAGCGGCGCCAATGCCCTCCCCCGCCCCCTTTCAACCCAACGCTCTGTGGAGAAGAACATGAGCCCTCAATCCGCAACGGCCACCCGGCCGCTGATCATTGCCCTGACGGGCCGCCCCGATGTGGGCAAAGACACGGTGGCCGATGTGCTGGCCCCTGGCCATGGCTTTGCCCGCATCGCCTTTGCCGACGCCCTACGCCGCGAGGTGGCCGAGGCCTGGCGCATCGACATCCGGCTGCTGACGCACCGCCCCACAAAAGAAACCCCGCTGCCGGCCCTGGCAGCCGGCATGTGCAGCGACCCAGCCTTCATGCGCTGGGTGGCCGATGGCGGCGACAGCCTGACCGAGCCGCGCAGCCCCCGCTGGGTGCTGCAACGCTGGGCCAGCTACAAGCGCCGGTTTGTGCCCTGCTACTACGCCACCATCGTGAAACGCTGGATCGAGCGCCAAGTGGGTACGGGCTGGACCCGCATCGTGGTGACCGACCTGCGTGACGCAGTGGAGGAGCACATGCTGCGCAACCTGGGCGCCAAGGTGGTCCGGGTGCACCGCCCCGATGTGACCCCACTGGCGGCCGACACGACCAGCCACGTGAGCGAACGGCACTACTGCATCCCGGCAGATGCGGACATCGTGAACGATGGCTCGCTGCAGGCGCTGGCCGAGAGCACCCTGAACTGCGTGGGGAGCCTGGCATGAACAGCACCGTGAATTTGCCCACCAACGCAGCGCGGGCCACCACCGTCGGCCCGCGCCTGACGATCAACGCCGAGCAGGCCGCCACGCTGGCCAGGCTGTGCGCGACCTATGAAGAGATGGATCTGGCCCCGGTGCTGGACGGCGACCGCTGGCACCTGCTGGCCTGGTGGACGGACTGCCCAGAGGAGGGTGCGCTGGACCTGGGTGAAGTGCTGGTGGCTCAGCCCAAGGCGGCCACGACGAGAACTGAGGAGGTGTGCCATGCGGGCAAATGAATGGATCGGGTTTGCAGCTGTGGCCATGCAGGCCGGGTTGCTGGTCTGGTGGGGGTGGCTGTGTTTTCGATGTGGGGGGGTGGAGATGATGAAGAAGCCAACTGTGTTGAGAGGTGAAGGTGCCGTAGCGGGTGGGCCAGAGGCATCCCAGAAAGGTGGTGCGTGATGTTCATCCCCGATTGGATTTGGTTCATCGCTTTAGTGTTGATGCACCCGGCCACATGGATCACCGTTGGCATTGTGGTCGTGCTGCTTTTGGGCCTGGGACTGCGGGCTGTATGGATGCGGCTGCGCAAGTCCGCGAAGAAGGGGGGTGCCCAGTGATCACCAAGACCATCCGGCACTTTCACATGTTCTGCGGCCTGGGCGGCGGCGCGCGTGGCTTCAACCGAGCGCGGCCAAGGGTGGGCAACTGCCGGGCCCAATTTCGCACGATTGGGGGTATCGACGTGGACACCTCCTCGATCGCCGATTTTGGGCGCCTGGCGGGGGTGCCTGGCACCGTGCTGGACCTGTTCGACCGCGCGCAGTACGTGGCCTTCCATGGCCGTCAACCACCTGCCCACTGGCGCGAGGCCACGACGGCCGACATCCACCGCGCCGCCGGTGGCGAGCGCCCCCACATCGTGTTCCTGAGCGCGCCCTGCAAGGGCTTCAGCGGCCTGCTGCCGGAGAGCAAGAGCGCCACCGACAAGTACCAAGCGTTGAACAGGCTCACGCTGCGCGGCATCTGGCTGATGCTGGAGGCCTGGAAGGATGACCCTGTCGAGCTGATCGTGTTCGAGAACGTGCCCCGCATCGCCACCAGGGGCCGACACCTGCTGGACCAGATCGGCGACCTGCTGCGCGCCTATGGCTACGCTGTGGCCGAGACAACCCACGACTGCGGCGAGCTGGGCGGCCTGGCGCAATCGCGCAAGCGCTTTTTGCTGGTGGCCAGGCACATCGAGAAGGTGCCGCCGTTCCTCTACGAGCCCGCCACCAAGCCGCTGCGCGCCGTGGGCGACGTGCTGGGCCGCATGCTGCCCCCGGGCGACCTGCGCGCCGGCCCCATGCACCGGGTGCCGGCCCTGCAGTGGAAGACCTGGGTGCGCCTGGCGTTCGTTGAAGCCGGCAGCGACTGGCGCAGCCTGAACCGCCTGACGGTGGAGGATGGCCAGCTGCGGGATTACTTGATCGTGCCCGAGATGCACCGGGGCATGCTGGGCGTGCAGGACTGGGACCACCACAGCACGACGGTGACAGGCAAGGGGCGCCCATCCAACGGCAACTTTGCGATCGCTGACCCACGCTTTGCCCAGTTGGCCGCCTGGCACGATGGCCAGGCCTATGGCGTGCGCCGCTGGGGCGACACCTCGGGCGCGATCGCTGGCCAGCAGAACCCTGGCCAGGGCACCTACAGCGTGGCAGATCCGCGCCATGCAGGCCCAGCCAAGCACAGCAACGAGTTCCGGGTGGTGCGCTGGGACCGTGAGGCTTGCGCAGTGACCGGAGCCCATGGCACTGGACAATGTGTGGCCGATCCGCGCCGCGAGGGCCCAACCTTCGGCAAGTACGCTGTGACCCCGTTCGGCCAGCCGGCTGGCACCGTCATCAGCGGCAGCACCACCGGCCAAGGCGCATTCGCTGTGGCCGACCCGCGCAGCGGCATGACTGCCGACCGCTCGGCCTACCTGACGGGCGGCCACTACGGTGTGGTGCCCTGGGCCAGCCCGGCCGGCGCCGTCAGCGCCGCGGCGTGCCACGACAACGGGCGCTGGAGCGTTGCCGACCCGCGCATGCCGGCAGCTGCAGACCGCCTGGTGGCCCGCATCGTGTCTGAGGACGGCACGTGGCACCGCCCCTTCACCACCCTGGAGCTGGCCGCCCTGCAGAGCCTTGTCGACCCCGAGGAGGTGCTTGAGCTGGACGGCCTGAGCGATCAGGCCTGGCGCGAGCGCATCGGCAACGCGGTGCCAAGCTCGGCAGCTGAAGCGATCGCGCATGTGATGGGTGAAACGCTGCTGCTGGCCTGGCAGGGCGAGACCTTCATGCTGTCGGCCCAGCCGATCTGGGTGCGGTCGATGGCTGTGGCGTTGAGTGTCAATTGCAGAATGGACGGTGTACGAAATGATCGGTGACCAAAAGATTGGAAGAATCGAAAACGTGGTCTTCAGCGCCGTCACGGCTGAGGGCCTGTCTGTGACCGTCGGCGGCAGACCCGCCAAACTAGCCGTGATCGCCGACGACGGCCAGGTCGTCGCGATGGGAGACACGGTCGCTAGGGAAGCGCAGTCGGTGGCGGTCAACTTCTACCGCTCATTTTTGAAGGGCAAGGGCTACCTCCGCACGTGGGGAAATCCGATACCCACAGATCGACCGCCAAACTGACCCGCCCTGCCCCACAACAGCCCGCCATCGTGCGGGCTTTTTCATGCCCGATTGACCTGCCCGTTACAATCCCGTCACTTCGCCGTCACGGACGGCAAGACCGCTAGGGGTGCCCGGGCAGAGATGCCTGGACTGAGAGAGTCCCTTTGAACCTGAATGTGCCTGTGAAATTCTTTTATTTTGCAGGCCCGAGATCATCCTCGCGCAGGGAAGCCCGCCGTGCCAGCCGCAGCATCGCCCATGCTTGCGCGTGCGGCCATGCGACTGCCTTGCGCCAGGATCACGGAAACCACACCATGACCTGCCGACATCGTTCCCCCACCCACCCGCTGACGCCCTGTGCCATTGCGGCCTTGCTGCTGATGGGCCCTGTTGCATGGGCACAGGATGCCAGCCTTCAACCCGTTGTCGTGAACGACCGGACATCTGCCCCCGTGGCCGACGTGACCGGCTTCGGTGACGTGCCCGCGCGCGAAGTCCCTGCCTCGGTCACCGTCATCGGCCGGGAGCAACTGGATGCCCTGGGTGCGCGCAGGCTGGCGGACTTGACCACCCTGGATGCCTCGGTCACCGATGGCTACAACGCACCGGGCTATTGGGATTTCCTGACCATCCGCGGCTACACACTCAACCAGAACTACAACTACCGTCGTGAAGGCCTGCCGATCAATGCCGAGACCGTGATCCCGCTCGACAACAAGGAACGCATCGAAATCCTGAAGGGCACCAGCGGCATCCAGGCTGGGACCAGCGCACCGGGTGGCCTGGTCAACTACGTGGTGAAGCGTCCCACCGAAACGCCTCTGCGTGAACTGACCCTGGGCCTCAGCGAACGTGGCAGCCGTCTGCTGGCCCTGGATCTGGGCGGCAGAACCGACAACAAGGTGATTGGCTATCGGCTCAACATCGCCCATGAAGACATGCGGCCCCTGATCGACGCGACCAATGGGCACCGCGACCTGTTCGCGCTGGCGCTCGACGCGCGGGTCAGCCGGGACACCCTGGTGGCCGGTGAGTTCGAATGGAGCAGCCAGACCCAGGCCAGCGTACCCGGACAAAGCCTGCTGGGCAGTCAGTTGCCCGCGGTGGGCAATCCCAACGTCAATCTGAACAACCAGCCCTGGTCCAAGCCCAACAATTTTGACAACCTCACCGGCACGCTGCGGGTCGATCAGCAGATCAACCAAGCCTGGAGCTGGCAGGCGCAATACGGCCGCCAGAAGCTCAAGAGCAATGACCGCCTGGCCTACCCCTTTGGTTGCAGCGACCCGGTCAGCGGCGCCTACTATGCAGACCGCTATTGCCCGTCGAGCAGCACCGGCAAGGCCAATGTGGGCCTGGCCGACATCTACCAGTTTGAGAGCAATAACGAACGCCGCACCCAGCAAGCCGCGCAATTCAAACTGCAGGGCAATGTGCGCTGGGGCAGCGTGCAGCACCAGGTCAGCACCGGCCTGCTGCGCAGCGTGCTGAACAACCGCTTCGGTTTTCAGGCAGATGGCTCAGCCCCCGTGGGCCAGGCCACCACAGATGGCCAGACCAGCATCCCCAGCCCGAATCCGCCACTGGCTTTCATCACGCCCAACACCAATCGGGACGAGTACTCGACCGAGTTGTTCGTGCAAGACATGGCGCGATGGACGCCCCGCTTTGCGACCTGGGCCGGCCTGCGCCACACCGAACTCGATCGCCACAGTATCCAGACAGACGGCGGTCGGGAAACGCGGTATCGACAAAGCTTCAACAGTCCCTGGCTGGGTGCCAGTTACGACCTGGGCTCGGGACTGGCGCTGTATGGCAGCTGGGGGCGCGGCACGGAATCTGCCGTGGCACCCAACCGCCCCTACTACGCCAACGCAGGCTCGGCCCTCCCTGTGGCGGTCAGCACGCAGAAGGAAATTGGATTCAAGCAGGCCCTGTCCCAGGGTGCCTGGCAGGCGAGCTACTTCGACATCCGTCGCCCTGCCCTGTATGAGACCCAGTTGGCCAGCAGCACCGCCGCCGCCCAGCTTTGCCCCAACAGCCCCACCGATTGCCGCATCCAGAGCTTTGACGGCGATGCTCATCACCAGGGGCTGGAGCTGTCAGGCGACTTGCGCCTTGGCGCCTGGCGTCTCGGTGGCAGCGGCATGTGGCTGCGTGCAGTGCGCGACAGTGCAGATGCCAGCATCAATGGCCACGCCCCCACCAACGTGCCTTCACGTGTGTTGCGACTGCGGGCCGACTACCTGGTGCCGCAGGTAGCAGGCCTGACGGTTGGAGGTGGCATCAGCCACGAGGGCCCGCGCAAGGTGATCGACAACAGCGCAGAGCAGGTTTCGCTGCCTTCCTGGACCCGTGTCGACGCCTTGCTGAGTTTTCAGCAGAAGCTCTCTGCAGACACCCGCACCCTCTGGACCTTGGGCGTCACCAACCTGTTTGACCGCCGCTACTGGCGTGAGTCGCCAACCAGCTATGGGCACCTCTATCTGTACCCAGGCGCTGCAAGAACTTTGCGTCTGACGATGAAAACCAGCTTCTGAGTTCTCAAGCCCCAATTTTTGTGTAT
>Ga0066477_1000154_pt1 | contig 23379 bp, 22 predicted proteins | sample LakWasM115_HOW13_2_FD_59554 | JGI IMG/M metagenome (GOLD analysis project Ga0066477, IMG submission 59554) | Freshwater sediment methanotrophic microbial communities from Lake Washington under simulated oxygen tension - Sediment Metagenome 115_HOW13 | ecosystem: Environmental > Aquatic >...
GCGCCCACCGATCGAATTCAATCGCTAGCCACACGTTTCAGTGCGTTGTGCAGACCTTCCTTAGCACGCGCAGCATCAGTAAATCCCGATGCTGAAACCACCGCACGATGAGTTATTGACTTCATGTCTTTTAGCTTCATCGCCAGTTGCTCCACAACTGTGACGTCAAGCGGGACAGCCTCTCTCTTTACCTCATACGCCATAAATGCAAATTTCCCTCCATCGCCGGCATCAACAGTTACTGTTACATCGACATCACGTTCCTTACCCGCAGCTCCGTCATACACAAGATCGCCAAGCTTAACTTCCACGACATCAGCGCTCCACCTGAGGCAGCAGAGTCCGACGAGATATTGCACCAGCATTGGCGAGAGTGGTAATACAGTCATATGTGCGATGCTCAACGTAATGTAGGCCGTGTCCGATTTCGAACTTAAGGCGACAGGCTTCAGTGTACTGAGGAGCTCTGATCAGCATCATTGTGCATACCCACGCCAAGTGGCATCAAGAAGTCGTTTACCGAGGGGCGATGCACATGAACAGCGACAGAGAAATGGAGTAGGTGTAGGCATAACGAGCAACGCGCCTGTCAGAATCGTCTCCTGAATTCATCAGGGACGGAAGCCCACATGCCACACGACGAAGGATTGCCGCAGACCGGAGATTCGCAAGAGATCGGAAACGAGGCGCACGATTGTCTGCGTGCCAAGCGCCCCAAGGCCTGGCAGCTCACGGAACTTGACGGAGGCAGCGACTTCGGCTTTGATTTCCAAGTGCAAATTAGCGTGAATCAGCAGATTGTCCACCCTTTCCGCCTCCAGCTAAAAGGCACGCGGTCGCCGCAGCGCAGCACAGACGGGAGCTTCCTCTCCATCAACCTCTCCACCTCGACGCTCCGCTACTTCGACAACACTGACGAGCCCGTGCTACTGGTTCTGTGCGACCTGAGCGCCGATCCAGAGGAACCCCGCGAATGCCCTCTTTACTACGTCTGGATTCGCGAGGAGCTTGACCGTATCCAGATCGCCTCCATCTCCATAAAGCAGAAGGAGGCTGCGATTCGCGTGCCGACTGCCAATGTGTTGGATCGCTCGACGGATCTGGTCAACGAGGTCCGGAAGCAGCATCGCCTTTCTCGAGTTGGGCACGCGTTGGACACTAGCGTAGCCGGGATGGACCCATCGCTCGGCTCGGAAGATCGAGTCGCCATGGTGGAGACAATCACCAGAAATATAGGCAACCGCGGCATCGTCTTCATCGAGGCCCTGGCGCGGCCCCCCACTGATATTTGGATAAATCCCCCGCGCGGCAGCTTGGCCTGGCTGCTTACGGAAGCGGAGTCCGCAATCGGCAGGGGCAACGTGGAGAAATGCGCGGACTTGGTCCATCAGGCGTCAGAGCGCTTAGAGCCTGCGTCGGAGTTGGAGAAAGCGGAATACTGGCACATGAAAGGCCGGCTTCACCTCGTACAAGGTGATAACCATGGTGCGTCCGACGCCTTCAAGAGAGCCGCCGAGACTCAATCACAGGACAAATACTGGGCGGCCTGGGCCGAGAGCGAAATGCGGAGGCGGTTCAGAACCGACCATAGCGAAAATTTTTCAGACGTGATGGATGCGCTGCCGACGGACGCAGACCCGGCTTTGCTCGCCATTAAGGCACGTCTCCTTGCCGCCAGCCGCAAGCACACCGAAGCCATCGCGCTTCTGGACTCTTTCGAAGGCGCTGAGAGCCTTGCAGCACGGGCCGTGGTCGAGACAATGTTCTCGAATCCCGAACAGGCACTGAAAGCATGCGTTGACGGCATCGCCTTGGATGATAAAAAGGTGTCGACAACGCTGTTGTTTCTGATCTTGCGGGCGCGAGCGCGCTTCTCAATCGCATTGAGGGGGACTTGCTTTGAGGAAGCGGGTGTCGGGGACACCGGGGATTTGGTCCTTCCTCCTTCGGGCCCCATCGGGATCGACGCGGCCGCGCTGCGCGAAGCGTGGGCCGACATCGAAGAAGCCGTTTCCGCCTTAGAGGAGACGAGATGGGTGTCGAATGCCGAATTCGTGTTTGACATCTGGATCGCGACCGCAAGCATGCTCGGCAAGCAGGAGCAAATTCTCACACGGGTGCTAGCCGCGGCGCGGCAGCGGCCGCAGCACGCGGCACTCCAATCGGGAGCAGAGACCCTCGCGGCTCAGTGCGGCGACTTCCTTGCTGCCTTGGAAGCGAATGGGCGTCTGCCCGACGGCAACATGAAGGTCCTGCGCCGCATCACGTTTCTGCATGAGCTCGGCAAACACCGCGATTGCGTCGAGCTGATGGAGGCAAACGTCGACAAACTCGATCGCTCGCACCCACTATTCGGCATCGCCTTGGTGTCAGCCGCCCTTTCAGCTGACGTGATGGCCAGGGATCCTCTGGTCAATGCTTGGAGCGACATCTTGCGCTCTGGGGACGGGGAAGACCAAGCACATGCCGCTACCTTGGACTACATGCTCGCGCAGCGCAAGACCCCTCTTCAGAGCGATAAGAATCTGACTGATCTTGCCCGAGCCGACGAGCAGCTTGGGCATCCCAAACCGACAACGCTACTTCTATTCCAAGAGCTGGACCCCAACTCAAAGATGCAGGCAGAGCAGTTTCTCACCGTGGCGACGCGCGTGCGCTCGACGATTCGCCTATCCCCGATGATCGCTATGAGGCATGGGGTCGCCTTGGCCACCATGGGACGGTGGAGCGATCTCCTCGCCCTGTGCGAGAAGGCCAGCTGGGAATTTGATGCATCAGGGCGGATTAGAGCCTTCGAAGCGCTAGCGCTCGACCAGTTGGGGCGATCCGACGAAGCGAGGTCCCTCTTGGAGAGCATGTTTGAGGGCGGAGTTGAAGACGGGCTAGCTTTGAACACATACGTGAACATAATGGTTCGCTGGGGGTTCACGGAGAAGGCCAAAGCAGCAACTGAGTTGATTTTGGAGCGTGCGCAGTCAACGGAACGATGCGTAGAGTGCGTGCGAATGCTATTCAACCTTGAGCGTCATGAGAACCCCACCAGTCCCCGACTCGTCGATCTCGCATTCCGCATGGGCGCGCTCATATCCTGTGACGATGAGGTGGAAGAGGGGGGATTTCTTAGCATGGTCTTTGCCGCGACAAGCTTCGATACGTCAGATCTTAGCGATGTGCGCAAAGAAGAGTTCCATGCTCGCTCAAACGCCTTCTTCGAGAGGTTCCCCCAGTCGAAGATTCTTCGCCGAGTAGAGATCCCGACCGAGGCTGGCGCGGAGGAGATGCTACGTTTGATGAAGTCCGCCATTGGCCTATCGGAACATAGCGAGCAAAAGCGAGCACGGCTCGAAGCTGAGCTCCAAAGTGGCGGGTTGCCATTGCCTTTCGCTTGGCGCCCACGCTTCGCGCTTGGAAATGTGCAAGACGTGGCGCATCTCTGGGAGCTGACGAAGCAGTCTACGGCTGATGAGAAGAGGTTCCACCTCAACATGATCGTCGGACAGTGGGAGCAACGGCAAACCGACTCCTTCCGTTTGAGGACGCCCCTATTCGATCTGCTCACGCTGTTGGTGCTCCTAGACCTAGAGCTGCTTGAGAAGGTCTTCGATTTTTTCCCCAAGGTTGCAATCTCCCAAGCAACTTTGGGCGATCTGATGAGAATGTCACAGCCGTTCTCTGGAAGCATCTTCAGGCAGCGGTGCATCGATTTGCAAAATCGCCTCGTGCCGCGCCTAGCGCAGATTCTGCAGCCCCGCGGAACGCCTTCAGAGAATGACTTTTACCTGCCGAGCTCGTCAAGCGAACTTCAAAGCCTCGCCCGCACTGGCGACTACGTCCTCTACTCCGATGACGCCATCCTGCGAATTTGGATCTTGGAGGACAAGTTCGCCGTTGACGGAATGTGCACCTTGGACCTCCTGTGCGGACTGGAGGAGAAAGGCCTGCTGACCACAGAGGAAGTGGCGACCAAACTCGCGCAACTCTGTGACTGGCATGTGGGCATACAGATTCAGCTCAGGCATCAGCTAGCTCTCATACCGGAAACGGTTCGCCTCGCACCCCGCGTCTTGGAGGCCGCTGCAATGCTTCGCGGTGTCGCACCATTCATGTCGCTAGCTCGAAGCATGTGGGGGCCGGGCACGTCCTTCATAGGCGGGCTTAATCACGTCGGAGCCGTCGTCCGACTATTGCTTCAGGACCCCGTCGTGCCGGACGTCGCCATTGGAGCCTTTGTCGCGATCTGGATTGACTGTGCAACTGCGAGGGTTGACATGCCACTTCCCGCGCTACAACTGCTGGCGCAAATTGCCGTGTTTGCCGTGGCTCCTGAAAAGCTGCCCACCCAGGCGGTCCGCCGGCTTTGGAGCGTTCTCTTCGGCTTGGTCGAAGCGACCCACGACGTGCAAGACATGAGGGCTTACGACCTCGCAGTCATACGAATCGCGCAAGTGGCAGGCTCTATGGACAAGAGGATTGCTAAGGATCGCATCACTTCGCACTCAACTGTCGGCGAGCGGCTCATGATGGGCCTCGATTTGAATTCCAAAGCGTGGGTGAGCTTCTGTGACGCGTATGTCCGAAAACGCAAATGAATAATCCGATACTCTGTGCGGCGCGGCTGCCTAACTGGCTCTCACCCTATCCGCACACTGATAGAACTGACTTGAGGCATGAGCAGTCGGTTTCGCCCCTGTCGTTTAAAGACCGTTGATGGCAGGGCAGCAGATACGCAGGGCGCTCGCTAAATGCGAACACGTCACCAAGAACGCACAAAGAACCTACCTTCAGAATTCGGCCGCTCTTCGCCCGTTGGCAGCCGTTGAACTAGCATCCAGATTTGAACAACTTCCTTGCCGACCAACTGGAAGTCGAGTAACTTGCCGGATTCATCTCACATATCGGGTCCTGCGGTATCTTCCTCAGAGCGACTACGTTCACCAAGCCAACTTGATAAGGTCTTACCTTTACCCAACCGCGTGCGTTCTGAATATCGCATCGGCTAAACGAGTGCCAGTAGAAACAAGTTTTGACAAGACTCTGATTTGCTCTCTACATGCAATACTCTCGGTCGCATGAGGGTAGTTCACTTGATGATCAATCTCACCCCAAATCTCCTCAAATAGTGTTCGAACTTGAAGCTCGCAACAAACCTCGGCGTCTTTCCGAGGTTTGAGTAGGTAATGAATGCTTGTGTAGTGAGAAGCTTTAATCTCTGGATTTAACCCAAGACCTTTGAAGAATTCGTGTGCCTCAGGGTCCCATGAATAGGCCTTTGGCTCTTCATGCAAATGCCAATCACCTGATTTCAATTGACCAAGAACAGCCTGATGAATCAAAGGAAATTGGTCTTGGTACAAGTGCAAGACCCTCACACCAGCCAGATCCGTGACGTTTGCAAATAAATTTACTCCATCCACCCGAACTCCATCATCCCACTTGCGATTTAATTTATCTCGCAAATGATCTACATCTTTGAGGCGTGACTTAATACTATGAACCACTGCCATTTGAGATTCATTCAGTGATGGTTCAGTCCGAAAGTAATCAACCACCGCATTACGAAACCTCTCAAATACATGCCGCTCCGCTGAATACCTCGCAACTGCTGCCTCTATCGCTTCTTTACGATCCATGAATTTACCCTCCAAGCAATTGGAGGCGAGCAAGAAGATTATTACAAAAATCCGTATATTGTTTTTTTGTCGCAATGTATTTCTCACTTGCACCACGGATCGTGTTCTGATGCTCATGCTCAAGATCTACAAGGGGTACTTTCCACATTGGAACGTGATAGTGCTGGGCCATTGCGGGAAATGTGTTATGCGTGTGCATGACGGCGCTAGCACCGATTGGTGCGGCCAAAGATTGTTCATCAAGGTATGCGCGCAAATCTGACGCTATGTATTTGGTAATCGTATCCGGAATCTGACTCGCATAATTAAAATGGGCGTGGGCCAACTCCCATTTATTTCCTACCCCACCATATTTCTTAGCATTATAGATCGTGTACCCCAGAAAACTAACAAAATTTCTTGGGAATGCGTCGCGCTTTTCTTCGGAAATCAGCTTATAGATCACATCAAACTCAGAACGCCAAGCACTCAAGGCCTTACCAATGTTTCTTATGCCATAAAGTGAGAAAAGGTCTGGAAAAGCTGGAATGAAGAATGCATCGACAGTTGATATTGCTATCTTATTTAAAGATCCCAGACTCGGAGAAGTATCCACGATTACAAAATCATACCCATTTTTCTGACTGTAAGCATGAGTGAGTTCTCGGAGCTTTGTGATTGTGCGTATCGCCAACGGATCACCTCGATAGACGCCAGCCCACCGTTCAGCTATCTTCTCCTCATATAGGTGCAGGGTTAATCGACCTGGAAGCAAATCAAGGGAGTTTGTTAACCTCACAGGAGGTGGCAGGACTCCAATATCGCCTGTACCTTCTTCCGTTGGTTTCAACAAGAAATGAAGACTTCTAGGAGTTGCCAAAAACTCCTGAAACGAAGCCTGCGACAAATTATTTCGAGCTGACTCAAAACCTTGATCTATGAACGGATCTTCTGCCGCCCAAATTTCATGAATCCTCTCCTGCTCCAGGGAGTAAATTGTCAGGTTACATTGGGGGTCTGCGTCAATAAGCAGGACTCGATAGCCCATCTCTGAAAGCGCATGTCCGATATGGAACGTTAGCGTTGTCTTTCCTACGCCACCTTTATTATTGAATACAGATATTGCTCTCATGGGCTGGGTCCGATACCGAAAGGTATTACGAATTGGATTAAGGTTTTTTCAACAAATATAAGTCTAGCGTAGATTTCTCGTTCCGCCTAGTCGGCCTTCACATAGCCAACTCAGAGTGATGTATAAAGTCTATCAATTCTTGGCAAAGTAGATGTTTGGGAAAGCACGTATTCAATGCTATAGGACACTAAGCGATGGGTAACCGTACCATTACCATCCAACCCAAGGGCAGTATCGCCCGAAAAGCTTACCTAGGCCCTGCTACTGCAGATTTCGGAGCTAGGCAGCCTTTCCGACGACTGTTCTCGGCAACGGGCGAACTACCACCTCTTGCCGAATTCAGCTCCACCTCGAAGGACGATGACGACCCCTGACCCAACATTCTTTTCGAATCGTTCTCCGTAGTAAGCGTAGCAACGAAGCACCAGGTTTTTTTCGTTGATGGCCGACGGACAGCCCCACCCGAAAAAGTCAATGCCCCATTAGCATGCGCATCCTGGTATGGTTTGAACTTTTTATCTTTAATGTACCTGAAAATGAAAAAAACCATCCTAGCAACTGCCACCTCGGCCATGCTGCTCGGCGCCATCTCAAGCGCCATGGCAGAGACATTTCCAGCCACTGTGGCATTTCGCAAGGCAGCAACGGGTCCCGGTTATGTCCTGGTGATCAACACGACCGTGAAACAAGATTTGCCAGCCGTGCTGACCGTCACCAGCGGTGCCTTGGGTTCAGCTAATCGGCGTACCGTGAACTTGACCTGGCGGCACCCCACCCAGTTGGGCTACCTGGAGGGTGTCACGGTGTACCCAGGCGACCACGTAGAGCTGGCCAACAACTACTACGACACGCTGGCGGTCGATCTACCTCGATAAATCAGCGACTCAGATCGATCAAAACAACCCCACCGGCTCCCCCTCCCGATCCCAGCTGTAAATGATCAGCTCATTCCTCTCCACCCCCTTGGCCCCACCGCCCACCTGGTAAGTAATCGGCACCACCTCCATCTGCAGCCCCGCAAAGCAGCGCCGAATGTCCGGGTGGTCATTGATGCTCAGGATGGCCTTGCCCTTGATCTCGCGCATCAGCTGCGCCATGGCCTCATACTGGGCCCATTCAAACGGCACCCCATACCCCTCGGTCTGCCAGTACGGCGGGTCCATGTAAAACAAGGTGTGCGGCCGGTCGTAGCGTTTGATGCACTGCTGCCAGTCCAGGCGCTCGATGTAGGTGCTGGACAAGCGCAGGTGCGCCGCACTCAGGTTTTCTTCGATGCGCAGCAGGTTCAAGGGCGGCGCCGTGGTGGCCGTGCCCCAAGTCTGGCCTTGCACCTTGCCGCCGAAGGCGTGGTGCTGCAGGTAGTAGAACCGGGCCGCCCGCTGCAGGTCGGTCATGGTCTCGGCAGGGGTGTCCTGCAGCCACTTGAACATGTCGCGGCTTGAAAGCGCCCATTTGAACTGGCGCACGAATTCCTCGAGGTGGTGTTTCACTACACGGTACAGGTTGACCAGCTCGCCGTTGACGTCGTTGATCACCTCCACTTCGGGCGGCGTGACCCTGTACTGTGGGGGCCTGCTTATCAAACCACTCTCGGGCTACCACCCGGAACGAATAGCCCGCCGGGCTGAGCGATTTGAGCTTCTCGATTTTGCGGTCCTGAATGGGGTTGACACCCTCCCCTTTCAGCAGCTTGGCTGCTTGCTGTGCCTTGAGGGCCTCCGCCAGGCTTACGGCAGGGTACTGACCAAGGCCATACGCACCACTTTCGCGTCCGACCAGGTCTTCAAGAACCAGCGTTTCGAGCCGGATAGGCTCACCACCAAGTAAAGGCCTTGGGCGTCGGTGTATCAGGCACGCTTTTTATCGGGTAGGCAAATGGTGGATTTGCACTGCTTGACCGTCAATATGCCTGGCCTGCTATCAGTGGACAAGACCAGGATAGGAGGCGATTTTCCCCAACTGTTCCCAGCAATATTCCCCGTTTTTAATCTGGCTGTAGGCGAACTGCAGCGCACGAACACGGAAGGGAAAGAGCCATTCGCCCAATGAAAAAGGCCGCTAACTGTATGTTGTTAGCGGCCTTTGTCGGCAGTGGTGGTGGGCTGGGGTCTACTGAATGAAGCCCCAGAACCCGTATGGATGCTGGATTCTTTGATTTCGTTTCTGGTTTTGTTCCCCGATTTGTTCCCCGGTCTTGCTTTCGCTACCCCGGTTTTGACCCGTCCTCGCCATACTCAGGCAGCTCCTCTTCCCCCGCTGTCGGCGGAGGGATAGAGCCCTTTGCTGCCCCAGCAGCAGGCACCTGAACTTGGGCCCCAGGGCTTGCCGCCAGTTCAGCCTGCAGCTTTTTGACTTCGGCCTCCAGCTTGGCCAACTGCAGCTCAGCCATCTTGTCGTCCCTCAACTGGATCTTGTTGAACCACTTGTAGGCCCCGTACCCACTGAGCAGCAACCCAATCAACCCCAGGAGTCCAGCAGCGGTGCTCCCGGTGCTTTCGTTCGACTTGACGATTTCAACCAACTTCTTGTTGACCTGCAGCTTCGACTCATCGGCTGGGGTTCGCTCGGCCTTGGCCTGCAGCTCGATGATGAGGTAATTGAGCTGGACCTTGCGGTCAAGGCTCGCGTTGTAGATGGAGACAAAGGAGAACACCGACGAGATGATCAGCGCCAGGCCGAACAGGCAGCAGAACTTGTAGATGTTGTCGGTGGGGATGGGGATTGAAGGAGCCATTGGTAATGGAGGGTTGCCCGAAACTTGAATAGTGCCTGGGGCCAGACCAAGATTCAACGACCCACATCAGGGCTGTGACCATCTGGCCGCCTTCACTTAACCCCCCATAGGCACCCACAGAACAGCGCGACCGGGCGGTGCGAATTACCCGCTTCCGAGGCCCCCGGGAAGGACCCGCAGAAACCCCGGATGGGCCCAGCATTTCTACTTTTCTTCGGGGGGTCGTTCAAATTTACCGGGGACACCGGGGACAAATCGCAAAAACACCGCTAACCCATTGTCATCATTAAAGAATTCTGTCCCCGGCAGAGCCGGGGACAACGCCTTTTTTACCGGGGACACCGGGGACAAATATCTAGGGTTAACCCTTTTTTCGGGCTGATTTTGCACTGAATTGGTGCAAACATTCCCGTTGGCGGCGGATGAACGGCAAACCGGGATTCGGACCTTCGACCGCGTTTTAAGGCCCGGAATCGCCGGTTTCAGTGGCAACGCTGCCCCCTGGTGATGGCCTGGTCGGCAGCTCACCAGAAGCTGGCGGGCACAGCTCATGGGCAGGCCAGGATGTGACCCCAAGCCGGAGGGCAGGACTGTGGTTTCTGGAGCTTTGGGGCGCGAGAAAGACTCCCGGCCCCCTCCGCCTCACGGCGGCCCCTGCAAGCGCCCTGACGGGCTCCCAGGGTCTGGCTTGAGGCTGGTCGGTTCAGCAGTCCAGCTCGAAGATGGCGGGCGTGATGCGATAGCAGCGGCTGGGGCCCAGCCCGGGCAGGCGCTCTTTCACGCTGAAGCGCTCGGCCTCTTTGGCCACTAGGCAGCCATGGCTGTGCAGCACGCGGCACACCGCCTGCGGGTCGAAGCCTTGGCACACCTCGGACTTGAAGGTCTCAGGCATCACGAAGTATTCGACCCGGACCGACTCACCCAGGGTGGGCGACATGCGCTCCCCATATTCCCGCTGGTGCTCGGGGTCGCTCTTGATGGGCGTGCCGTCTTCGCTGACCATGCGCCGGAACCCCGCCCGGTGCAGCGTCTTGGCACTGTGGTCGTCCGAGGCCCGGTGCCACCAGGTGAAACGCCCCTCGCCATGCAGCTCCAGGAAGCGCCGCACCTGGCGCAGCATCGAGGCGACCTCACCATTGCCTGCCCCGCCTCGGGCATTCAGCCATGCGTCAAAGCACACCTTGATGGCTTGCACGCTCTCGCCCTCAGGCCACCCCGTGAGGCCCGCTTCGGTGGCCAGCTCACCCGCCACGGCCACCAACGCGAAGCGGGCCGCCACACGCTCAACCTGGCCACTCGCACCATGAGGCACCCACTGCCCCGCCAGGTCGGCAGCGGCCTTGCGGGTGTGGGTCTTGAGTGTGTCTGCATGGGTGGTAAGCCACTGCAGCCACTCCAGGCCCACGGCCCCGTAATAGCTGCCAGAAGCAGCGGTGACCAGGCGAGACAGATCCGCCCCCGTGGGGCTGGAGTGCAAGGTCTCAAAGGCCCCCATGCCCATGCCCGCATCGGCGGGGATGTCGGCCATACGGACCTCCTGCCCGGTGCGTGTTCGCTTCATGCCTTCGGCCATGTGATCAGCCAGGCCCAGCTCGCCGGCCGACAGGAACAACAAGCGCCAGGCCAGGCGGGCACGCGGTGCGCCGTTACGTGTGGCCCTGGCCTTGCTCTGTTCGTTGGCCAGCATGTAGGCGCATTCGCCCGCTGTCTTGGGGTCCACCTGGGCCAGCTCATCCAGGATCAGCAGGCAGTCGCTGTGCTGGGCCGCGATGGCCTCCAGGGCGTTGTCGGTGGCTCTCCATCGCTGCATGAAGCTGGGCGCTCCGTAGACGCTGGCAGCCACCCGCAAAGCCGTGGTCTTGCCGCTGGAGCTGTCGCCCCGCAGGTGAAAGCCCCCGCTTTCCACACCCGCAGGGCGCAGCAGCGGACCGGCAAAGGCGCAGGCCACGGCAAAGGCCAACCGTGAATTACCCACACACAGGGCCGCCACACGCTCACGCCATTGCGCCGTGGAGCCCTTGGCCCTGAAGGTGTTCTCCATGGCGCTGTCGCTCTGAAACACAATGCGCTCGGCCTCATCAGTGCCGATGGTTTCATGGGGCAACACAAACGAAGACCCATGCCAGCCCACCCGATCTGTGCACAGTGCATGCTGCTCGGGCTGCCGGGTCTGGATGTACTGGGTCAACAGGTTGCGAGCACGCGGCGAAGGGGCGATTCGGAGACCGCGATCCAACAGCAGCGCCCGGTATTCCCCACCATCACCACTCAACATCCGTGAGGGCATGGCCCATTGCTGCAGTCGCCCCAGGGGATCGGAGAAGCTCAACAGGTAGCCCCAGCCGTTGCCCTCGGCATTGCGAGTCAAAGCCTCCACATCGAGGCGACTGCAGACCCATTCGGGCTTCTTGATGTTGCCCTCTTGATCGATGCCCTGGTGCCACACGCCGTCATCGTTGACCAAGAAGCGATCCATGCTCAGATCAGCATCCCCCTCAGCCAGCCGGCGGCCCGCTCGGGCCTTGGCCCCCTGGCCCTGGGCAGCGGCAGGATTGGCCTTGAGGGTTGCACGGATGGCCCCCTCAATCGCATCTTTGACGGCCTCCAGGCCCGCCATGCCGCTCAGGTGTTGGTGCATGTCGTTGAAGTCGCTGCCCCCTTCAGGCAGCACCGACGGAAACACCGCCAGCCCCCGCACCGCCAGGGCGGCGGCGGTGGCCTTGTCCCTGCCGGGGTTGATGCCCTTGAGGGCGAAGGTCTGCAGATCGTCATCACCACACACCACCAACAGCGCCGAAGGGTGCTGCAGACGCAGTGCCTCGGCCACGTGCTTGAGGTTGCCTGCGTCGAAGGCCATGGCCACAGGGTGGCCCGTGGCCTGGTGCACCGAAGCAGCGGTGGCGTAGCCCTCGGCCAGCAGAATCACCGGCTTGTCTGCTTGGGCCTCGGGGGCAGCCCCCAGCCAATGCCAGCAGCCCGACTTGCGCCCGCCTTTGAAGAACAACTTGTCGGGCCCATGGGCCGGCTTCACCGGGGCGATGCGCTGCACATTCCACAGCCGCCCCTCAACATCGCGCACCGGAACCAGCAAGCTGCCATCGGTGCCCCGGCGCAGGCCGAAGGCCTGCACCCCTTTGCGCTCCAGGTAGGGATGCTGGGCCGAGCCTTCTGGCAGGGGTGCAGCACCATCCCAGGCTTGGGCCGCCGTGCTGGCCGCCTCGGCCTGGTCGGACGCGATGCGGGCCCGCTCTTGCTGCTCACGCAGGGCTCGATCATGGGCGCGTTCTTGGCTGCCTTGGGCAGGCTCGCCGCCCCTGTGGGCCCAGGCCTTGCGGTCTGCCCTGGAGCGCTCGAAACCGTGCTCTTTGGCCAGGCGGAACAAGGTGCCGATGCCCACCCCGCCGCCGGCCTTGACGCTGCGCCAGGTGCTGGTGGTGGCCTGCTTTTCGTAGCCCTCGGCGGTGGTGCTCCAGGCGTCGAACAGGTCAAAGCCGGTGCTGTCGTCAAACTCCGACTTGATGGCCATCGCCACCCGCGCCCACTCGTCACGAGCCAGACTGGCCGGGATATACGCCAGGGCTTGGGCGATCAGTTCGGGGGTGATGGGGGGTGCTGTCATGGGGTCGGGGGCTCCGGGTCAAGGCCTGGGGGTGTCGGCTTCGTGCAGCTCGGCGTCGTTGGGCTCATTCGACAGGCCGAGCTGCTCGCGGTAGTGGCGGATCTCTTGGCTTTGCAGCTCGATGCAATCCTTTTGCACGGCCTGCAGGGCCACCAGATGCGCGTCGATGTGGTTGACCAGCTCTTTCACGTTGGCCACCACGTCATCACTCCAGGGCCGCGACAGGCGCATGAGCTGCATCAGTCGGCCCAGGTACTCATGCACCTTGGGGGTGGCCTTGGCCTCTTCGGCCATCAGTTGACGCACCCGGGCACGCAAGCTGCGCAGGGGCATGCCGGTGGTGCCCACGTGGCCGCTTTTCGGTTTGGATGTATTGGCCATGGCTTAAACCTCCTGCCCTTGAATACGCTCTTGCACCCACTGCAGCACCGACGATTCGGGCCAGGCCGCCATGCGGGCCGTGATGCGCCTGCAGGGCGGAAACCGACCCTCTTTCATCAGCTTGTAGATCGTGGACTTCTTGCAGCCCGTCACGGCCTCCACCTCGGGCAGACGCAGCAGGCGATCACGTGGGATCACGGGCCTGGTCGAATGCGCCAGATGCAGGCCGGGGCTGGCCAGGGTTTCAACAGCGTTGAGAGACATTCAGGTTCCTTCCGGTTGGACGACTACGCATCCACCGTGGATGCCTTGTCTTCGGAGGGAATTGGGCGATCGGCAAATTTGCCGAGCAAACCGCCAACTTGCCGAGCTGCAAACCCGCGTCAATGCGGGCGCAACTCGGCAAAAGTCGGCAAGCTCAGCCCCGCTTGCCGAGGCCAGCGGCCCACCCTTTGCCCGGGTTTGCAGGTAGCGCTGACGCTTCTTCGTAGGCCTTGACGCGCCGGGCCGCCTCACGCACCTGCAAGCCGGCTTCGGCTGCTGCCTGCGCCGCCCAGTCCTTCACCCCCTGGTCTCTCAACTCTCGCCGTCTCTGAGCCAGACGACGGCCGTCCCATTCGAGGGATTCCAGCCGCTGGGGCAAGAAGTCTTCCAGCACCAGGGCTGGCGGGGCCTGGTCAGCCTGTGGCGGGTTCAACGGCTTGCCATAGCCCGCCACTTCAAACGCCTTGGACACGGGGATGGCCAGGCGATTCAAGGCATGCCCTGGAAAGTCGAGAATGTCTGAGCCATCGCGCATTGACTGGGCCCAGAAGACCGCCAAGGCTTTGACCAGCGCATCCCGGCCTGGCAGCGCCCCCTTCGCAAGGGCAGGGGCGGTTGGGGAAGTCGCAGGGTTCACCATGGCCGCCTCCAGTTCGTGGCCCGTGAAGCGGGGTCTCGAGCGTACTCGCCTCGCCTGTGAGGGTTCTGGGCTGCCACTTCTTCGGCCTGGATCTGCTCAGCCGTTTTTTGCCCAAACAGATGATCCGTTGGCACGGGCGCGGCGTAGTCGAGGGGATGGAGCTGAAACAGCCAGTCCATGACATCCGCCGGCAGGGCCTCCAGCAGCAGCTCGATGGCCCTTTTACGCGGCACCTGTCGGGTCTCTTCGAGCCAGCGCACCAGATCGGCCAGGCGGACCAACTCGCCCCCCTCTGCCGCGTTGCTGCGCATGTACCCGAAGGGCGTTTTCAGTTGCCACCCGTCAGGCGGCTGAATCGCTGCCGGCGGCAAGGGCGCCAGGGGCACCACCGCCCCAAGCTTCTTTTTGGGGGCGGCAGAGCCCGCCCCCTTGTTGGCCTTGGTCATTCGCATCCCTTTGTGCGCACCCCTTCTAGCAAAGCAGCCAGCCAGGCGGGAAGGGACCCGCTTTTCATGGCCCCTGATCAGAGGGCCACTAGGCTGGAGCCAACCCAATTTATCAGACGCCATGGGTGCCCTCCTGATGAAAAGCCGGTGGCAGCATCCAGGCCGCGGCCGCGCCCATATGAACGGTGCCAACGGCCAGATCGGCCGAAACCAGATCGGCCATCCACCCTGCCCGCTCGGCCAGGCTTTGGATCGCCCCCGCAAACTGAGCCGAGGCTTCGGCCCCCATCACGATCTCGATGGCCAGCTCGCGGATCTGGGTGGCGGTGTGTGCAATCTCGCTCAGGATCAAGCCCACTTGCACAGGGCTCAACCCCTCGGGCTTTGTCGGTAAGGTGACCATGGTTCAACCCCCTTTCTGTGCTTTGCGGCACAAGCGCCGCCGGCCTGCAGGCTTGCGCCCCTGTACCAGGGCATCGAGCAAGGCTGCGTTGTCTTGCCGCAGCTTGTCGAGCTGGCTGCTCAACTCGCCCTCGTAGAAGCCCATGTGGGACCGGAACATGCCGCCCAGATCCAACTCAAGGGCGGCTTGCCGCAACATCTCTTCAAAGGTGCCGATCAGGCCCACCGCAGCGCCGAAGCCCGACAGGGGCTCATCGCCCTCCATCTGCTGCAAGGCCGCCCGCAGCACCGAGGTGAGGTGCCCGAAGCTGTCGGGCACCGCTGCCATTTCGCAACAGGCCCGGATGCCTGTGAGGCAGCCTGCATCGAACGACTCGGCTGGCACATCGAAGAAGTTCAGGCCTTTCAGCTCCGAAGGCCCGCAGTCGGCATCGACCGTGATGAAGGAGATGTGGTCGTAGAGCCTGCGTCGTTCGCCCAGGCCCGAATGATTCTGCTCAGCCATGGTGTGCCACCTCCCCCGCGTTTTTGGGTGGTGCCTCGCGGCGCACGGTCTCTGCGTGCCGCGCCTGGTGGTGCCAGAGTTCAGGTGTCTGGTTGGACACAAAGCGCCGGATGATCTCGCGGCCAACACGCTCGGCAAAGTCGCAGGCTGCCGAATCCCCGAACGGCGCCGGGTTGGCCTGGGCGATGTGCCACAACTGGGCAAGGTATTGGTCGGTCCAATGCTCCAGGCTCGAATCATCGATCTGGAATTGAATGTTGATGGTGGCCATGGCTCAGCCCCCTGATGCGTCGTTCGCGGCCTCACGGGTGCGCTGCTGGGCCTGCATGAGGCTCAGGGCGGCCAGAGACTGCACCGCCTTGCGCATCGCCCCGCGCACATTGGTGCGGGGCTGGCGAAGGTAGTACAGGGCCATGCTCAGGGCATTTTCGGCCTGGGCATGGAGCTGGATGGCATCCAGCGGGGTTGTTGGGGGAATGGCGATGGCTTCGGCAGCGGCCCTGTCGGGGCGTGCCAAGGTGGTGACCATGGACATGGTTTCGTGCTCCTCTGTGAGACGAGAAACCACTCAACTGCGTTCTTACGCGCAGCAGGGTGGACGGGATGTTAAGAACACGCACAGAGACGTGCGGACGCCCTTACGGGTAGCCCCATCCCGCCCGAAATCGCGCACGTGGGCATACGAGCCACGCGCCTGAATACAGACGTGACAAAGCCTCACTGTCGGGGAGGCTGCGCCGCTCTATGGAAGGTGTTCTTACGCACCGGGCCTTTCGGCTTGGGGGGGATTATTGCATGGGGGGCTGATAGACGCGAGGTCAAGGGATGAGCGGGAGTTGCCTTCTAGGGGTTGCGCATGGTGGCGGCATACCTGGCTTAATCCTGTGGACTGCAAGCGGCTGGAAGCAGCCGGTGCCATCTAGGCAGCGCGGACGATCAACATAGGGCTAACCGACCCGCGGAATGCCGCAAAGCGGCATGTAGAGCGTCCGGGTTGAGCGCACGGGTTGCGTTTTCATGGCAACGCAGCCTCAGCCTCGCCAAGAAAGACAAGTGCAGAGGCAGTCATGTGAAGCATGTATGCAACCAGATGATCAGGAACCGTGGTTGTCGTTGTGCCCTGACCATGCCCACCCAACTTGTTTCGACCGGTAGGAATGCTGCTTTCAAGCAGGCTGCGCAAAGACGTGAAATTCTGCTGCCAAAAATTGGGAATAAGCTCGTTATCGAGGCATGTTTGAATGAGATTCTTGGCAGTGGCATTACCGCTATAGGTCCAGCCTCGTTTTTCACAAATAGCCTTCATTAAGCTTTCAAAGGACTTTAAACATTCATTGAGGGCTTCTTTCGCATTTCCACGTCGGTAATGCTCATGCGCCTTCAGAAATTCCTGTTGTGCGCCTGCGTATTGCTTTTTATTTAGCAAGCGCAATGCGGGCTTTACAACTTCAGAGTGGACCAATTCCGAATCAATACGAATGATCTCACCATTGGAAAATTGGTAACCAACACCATGCTCTTTGAATCTTCCGTTCAATTCTTCAATGGCTGCATCCGCGATCTCATCTGCATTTTGCCGCCTCAAATAATTCCAGCTCCTCGTGGCACTATCGATTACATGAAACGAGAGCTCAACGGCATCTAGAGCGCGCTCAATGTTTTCCTCATGAAGGAAGAAATTAACCAATTCTTGAATATATTCTCGATTGCCATACTCCTTTGCACCCGGCAATTTAAAAAGGCCATACTCCCGACAAAGAGTGTCAACCATCAGCAAATAAAAATGACCGACTTGCCCTTCATAGTATTGGTCGCTTCGACCCAATGTACCTAGCCAAATGTGAACTATTTGAGTTCGAAGCTCTCGAGGAAGTTCGTCGTAGACGTATACGTCCGGAACATCACCGCGAAGCCTCTTCTGACGTTTTGAAAAAAGGTCAATAATTGACAATTTTTAACTCCTTATGTGCAAGCCAATATAGCCTATAGCAACCTGCAGGCCATATCTGGCGCGTACGGTCTGAATTGGCAAAAAACGTGGGAAGGGGTTAGCTTCCTAGCATTTCGGCATACGTACAGCGCAAAAAATACAGTATCAAATTCAGACATGAAATCCGCAACCTCTCCTGCATTACGTGCCGCACGGGTACTGAATCAAGTCCGTCAGCAAATTCGTTACAAGCACTATAGCCTACGCATCGAGTGGGCCAATATGCAACGGGCGCACATGTTCATGAACTAGCACTGTTTGTGGCATCTGCAAGACAACATGATACAAGTGGAAATCGATCGTCCCCTAAGGAGGTTGCCCTGGTACTTGCAGCCGACTGAATGACTCATTTCAGTGCTCATCTGTTTGACTGATTTAGCCCATAGCAGACATACCCGCCTATTGCGAGTCGCCGGCAAGCCATCGTTCGGCAAGATTTTCAAGATCGGCGAACAGTCCATCCCTGACCCCTTTCCTGATCTCCGAAGAGCAGATCCCCGATGCACCAAACGGCGTGGCCGAAGTTGTGAATCAACTGCTCGCCCTTTCGCAGATACGACGCCTCAAAATCTATGTTGGCGAGCTTGAGAGCTTCGTTAATCTTCGAACTGGTAGGGTGAGCGTCGCCAAGACGCATTTCGTAGGCTCCAGCTATCGCAGCAAAGACCTTTCGTGCTCGCTCCTCACCCGCCTTCTGAGCAACGATACTTTGCAGTAACTTGTTAGAGCCCAGCTTTTCCTTGTCAGGATGGTTTGAGAGCTTTCGCAGAGAGCGCACGTCAAGCCGGTCAGAGAAGATGCGAACAAGCTCCTTGGCCAGTCGCAAGAGTGAAGCTTGGTCATTGCTCGAGAAGCGAGAAACTTGCTGCATCGACGCGGCATCGTCAATCTCATGAGAGAACAACGCGACCTTGAACGTCTTTTGAAACTCGGCTTCCAGCAACCGCATGCATCCGAACAACATCTCCTCCACAGCATGGGTGTTCGCTGGTCGCGCCTTGACCTGAGAGGCCAGGAGCTCTGCGCTGACCTTGCCGTCGGGTGCAACATTACTCGCAGCCCAGAGAAACTGTTCCCAGGCGGGCAGCCTAGCGATGTCATAGGCGTAGACAGTGATGAGATCCGCGATATTCACACCGAAGTGGGTCGAGTGCCCCGAGGTAGATTTGATCGCGCCGGTTTCAGCTGTGTACCACACTAGGGAAAAGCCTCGATGGCTCAGTAGTTCATTGACCACAGACGGGCGAAACCAGAGCCATCGTCCGATGTCCTCATTTTTAAGCTCGGAAGAGAATTTGCGCGAACCATCGGTATCGACGATGAAATGCGGCAAATTTTGATCTTCATCCCCTCGCACACGAGTGCTCTTCCCCTGATGTTCGATCCACTCGTCTCTCCAAAACTGACCTTCGACGCGAGTACCGGGGTAACCGCTGCGTTGGCCTCTGCCGCTCTCTGAAGCAGTGTTGTCATTCGTTTCAGGCCCCATGACTGGAGCATCTTCCTCCTCGTCAACATCGGTGCGCCACACACGAAACGATGCCCAACTCCCGCCAAACACGGCATTCAGATCCGTGATGCTTAGCACGTATCTGCCAGCGTCCCGCTGCTCCTCATGTTCTTTTAGTCCAGCGTAGGGGCTATCCTTGATTTCGGTCACGTTTTCAACACGCTGACGGTAGTAGGAAACCCGAAGTGACAGACCACGCGCAGCCAAATAGTCCATCAGGAACTCGCGCTTAATATCTATGAGGCGATGGCTACCGTCGGCATCCACAGTCTCCCTGGCCACTACGACAAAGTCCTCCTCAGGCCTGACCCAGTTAGGCCCATCCTTAATTAGCCGAAGCGCAACCACCAGATCAGGATTTAGGATCCACCGTCGACCACCGACCACAGGCTGTGGGTACTCGAAGACTAAGTTGATCCCGATGGGCTCTTTGTCGTTGTACTGGTACTCGTCGATTGGTGAGTAGTGACCGTCCGTGTACGCATATGGCGCCACGGTATGCCCGATGCCAATGTCACTCCAGCTCAATTGCTCAGCAACCTCTCGATGCTTATTCGGAAATGCAACGGAACCGCAAGCGAATACGTCACCGATATACCCAATTTCCTTTACGTTACCTTTCTCCTCAATTTGCGACGCCCGGAGTGGGACCCATGTTGCTCGCGCGAACAGACGCCGAATTTCAGATGTTTGAAGAATCCACGGTTCGTTCATTGATCGTATCTCGATGTGATTACTACATTAGTCACCGTTGATCCGGTGAAAGCCCGAGCATTATGCGGATTCCGAAGACAGGGATCATTAGAGGCGTCTGCATAAGCTGAACGAGGAGCAGGAGCTCAAGAACTGTTATGTGCGAATGACAGCCCATGCTAGCCATCCTAACCGAACACATCAATTCCCTCTCCAAACGCGTTCCCCTCGCTTGTATACGCCCCCCGGGAATTGACCGAAACGATGCCCAGCCCCGGCAATCGTCCAAACCCCAGCACATTAGCAATTCGACACCCAAGGTGCCGGGGCCATCGCCAGGCACAGTCCCATGCCATCAGCCCATGCAGACACCTACGCGGCCGCAAGAAGGCGTGCCAGAGAAAGCCCCATTTGCGCCCTATTTCCGCCAAGGACCACCACCGATGCCGTTAGGGCAGCAGCAACCAATAAGAGTGAAATGGGTAAGAAAATGCCTATGAGTATGAATGATTGATCACTTTCATCTCACTATATAAAAATGTCCCCGCTTTGTCCCCGGCATGTCCCCGGTTTGTCCCCGGTACCTTTTCTCTTGAAACCCTCACCAGCACTGGCTCTGCCTGTTTTGTCCCCGGTGTACCCGGCAAATTCCGGGGAATGGTGCTGAAAGAAGTTGCACCGGCCCATGCAGCGGCCACAAAAAAGCCGCCCCTGCTGGGTGCAGGCCGGCGGCTTGGGGGTGATGGACGGGTGATCGGCGGCTTGCCTCGGCGGCGATAGCTCAGCCGGTGCGCTGGGGCAGCTCGATCACCTCGGCCCCTTGGGCTAGGCGGTCCAGGTAGTCGGCCCACTGCTGCATCATGGCGGTGCGGTGCTTCAGGTACTGGGTGCGGTTGTAGGCCCGGCCGTTCACATCTTTGACCGAGTGAGCCAGTTGCGCCTCGATCACCAGGGGGTCGCAGTCCAGGCGCTCGGCCAGCATGGTGCGGGCGGTGGCCCTGAAGCCGTGCCAGGTCTGGATCTCTGGGGTGTAGCCCATGCTGATCAAGGCGGTGCGCACCGAGTTTTCAGAGATGGGGCGTTCGTGGTTGCGCTCGCCTCGAAACACCATGGCCCCGTGGCCGGTGTAGGCGTGCAGCTCCTGCAGGATGGCCACGGCCTGGCGGGGCAAGGGCACCAGGTGCGGGTCGCCGTTCTCTTTGCCGTCTTTCTCGCGTTTCATGCGGGCGGCCGGAATGGTCCACAGACCTGCCTCCAGGTCGATCTCTGACCAGGTGGCCCCGCGCAACTCGCCTGGGCGCTGGAACAGCAGCGGGGCGAGCTGCAGGGCCGCCCGCACGATGTGGCCGCCCTTGTAGGCCTTGATGGCCCGCAGCAACACGCCCAGCTCGGCCGGGTCGGTGATGGCGGCAAAATGCTTGCCCCGATAGGGCCGCAAGGCCCCTTTCAGGTCGGTGGTGATGTCGCGCCCCACCCGGCCGGTGGCGACGGCGTAGCGCCACACCTGACGGGCCAGCATCAGGCCCCGGTCGGCGGTCTCGACCGCACCACGCTCTTCGACCTTGCGCAGGGTGGCCAGCAGCTCAACAGGCTCAATGTCTGCAATGCGCCGTGTCCCCAGCCAGGGGAAGAGATCACGCTCAAACTGGCGCTTAGATCGGTCTGCATGAGCTGGGCTCCAGTGAGGGGCCTGCTTCTCGAACCACTCCAGGGCCACCACCTGGAACGAGTCGCCAGCCGGATTGAGTGCCTTGAGTTTCTCGACCTTGCGAGCCTGAATGGGATTGACGCCCTCCCCTTTCAGCAGCTTGGCCGCGTCCCGGGCCTTGCGGGCATCCGCCAGACTCAGGGCTGGATAACTGCCCAGGGCCATGCGCCCCTCTTTGCCGTCTGAGTAGGTTTTCCAGAACCAACGCTTTGAGCCTGAGGGGCTCACCTCCAGGTAAAGGCCTTGGGCATCGGTATATCGGGCTCGCTTTTTATCTGGTGGGCAAATGGCGGTTTTGCACTGCTTGTCGGTCAACATGGCTGGTCTCCTATCGGGGAACAAGACCAGGACCGGGGAACAAAACCGGGGTAGAAGGCGATTTACCCCGATTGTTCCCCGCTTTGTTCCCCGGTTTTGTTCTGGCTGTAGGCGAACTGTAGCGCACCAATACGGAAGGGAGAAAGCCGTTTTCCCAATGAAAAAGGGCGTTCACCGGATGTTGGTGAACGCCCTTGGACGTTATGTTGGTGGAGCTGGGGGGATTTGAACCCCCGTCCGCAAGCCTTCTTCGAACAGTTCTACATGTTTAGCGATCTGTTTTGAGTCTCACACCCTGTACCGCGCAGTCGCACGCTGTACAAGACGCCAGCACCCTACTTTCTCGCCCCATGCCAAGGTACCCGACACAGAGCCAGCCAATGAAAATTACCCCACAGCCTGGACGCCTTGCGGCACCCTTGCCCAGCCCATTGGCCGACTGTTGTGAGGCTCACCGGTGTTTAAGCGGCGAGTGCGAAACGTTCGTCGTTTGCAGTTAGTTTTTTTCAGCTGTTTAACGAGGTGACTGAACCTCGACATGCCCTGCTGCGCGTCCGAACCCACGTCGAAACCAGTGCAGCCCCAGAACTCGCTATTTTAGGCCGCGGGCAGCCATTGCAAGAGCTCGAGCGGAGATTTAATTTCGGCGTGGGCGCCCCACTGGGCGGTGTCGGTGCGCTGGCCCAGGTAGCCGTAGCAGGCGGCCACGGTGCCCATGCCGGCGGCCAGGCCAGCGATGATGTCGCGCTCGTCGTCGCCCACGTACAGGCATTTTTCGGGGGGCACGCCCAGGCGGCGGGCGGCCTCGAACAGGGGCTCGGGGTGGGGTTTGGCGTGGGGGGTGGTGTCGCCGCTGACGATGGCCGATGCGGTGCTGAACAGCGGCATGGCGCGGGTGAGCGGCTCAGTGAAGCGGGCCGACTTGTTGGTGACCACACCCCAAAGCAGTTGGCGGCCCACCAGTTGGGCCAGCAGCTCGGGCACACCGTCAAAGATGGTGGTGGCCTGGGTCAGGCGGCTTTCGTAGTTTTGAAAAAACTCTTCTCGCAGGGCGGCAAAGTCGGGGTGGTCGGGGGTCACGCCAAAGGCCTCGCCCAGCATGCCGCGGGCCCCGGCGCCGGCCATGGGGCGGTAGCGCTCGTAGGGCAGCGAGGGCAGGCCACGGGCCAGGCGCATCTGGTCGGCAGCGGCGCCCAGGTCGGGGGCGCTGTCGATCAGGGTGCCGTCCAGGTCAAACAGAACGGCTTGGATTGTGGGGTCAAACAACATGCAGGGGGCCTTCTTCTGCTTCAGGCGGCGGTGGAGCGGCGGGTCGAGACCATGTAGTTCACGCTGGTGTCGTCGTGCAGCCAGTAGCGGCGGGTGAGCGGGTTGTAGCCCAGGCCGCGGGTTTGCTGCCAATCGAGGCCGGCGGCACGCGAGTAGGCG
>Ga0066477_1000170_pt1 | contig 22487 bp, 20 predicted proteins | sample LakWasM115_HOW13_2_FD_59554 | JGI IMG/M metagenome (GOLD analysis project Ga0066477, IMG submission 59554) | Freshwater sediment methanotrophic microbial communities from Lake Washington under simulated oxygen tension - Sediment Metagenome 115_HOW13 | ecosystem: Environmental > Aquatic >...
GCCGTCGACTGGATGCGCAAGGACCTGGGCCTGGTGCTGGACGAGGCCAAGCGCAACGGCGCCCGCCTGCCGGTGACCGCACTGGTGGATCAGTTCTACGCCGATGTGCAGCAAATGGGGGGCCGCCGCTGGGACACCTCCAGCCTGATCAAGCGCCTGCGCTGAAACAAGAAAGCCGGCCCCAGGCCCCTGGGGCCCGGCAGCCGGCCTGCTGGCCTGGGGCCCAGCGCCCCGGTCACGATCAGCCGCCCGTCTTGGCCGGCTCGGTGTTCTTCGGTGGCGTGGGCATCTGGTTCTTGAGCTCTTCTTCGGTGATGATCTCGAACAGACGCACCACCTTCTGCACCCCATCGACGCCGCGGGCGATCTCGGTGGCCCGGTTGGCTTCGCGCTGGGTCACACGGCCCATCAGGTAGACCACCTGGCGCTCGGTCACCACCTTGAACGAGTTCGAGATCAGATCGCGTGCGTCGACCAGGCTGGCCTTCACCTTGCCCGAGATCAGGGTGTCGCGCGAGCGGTCGCTCAAGGGGCTGGCAATGCCCACCACCAGCTCGTTGTAGACGCCGCGCACGTTCTCGACACGTTGCACGATCTGCTCGGCCTTCTGCTTGGCTTCGGCCGTGGTGGCCTCACCGGTCAACAGAACCCGGCGGTTGTAGCTGGTGACGTTGACATGCAGGCCATCGCCCAGCGCCTCGTGCAGGCGATTCACCGAGCGCAGTTCGATGCCCTCATCCTCCACTTGTGCGCCAGAGGTACGGCGATCGGTAGCGACCATGCCGGTCATGACCGCACCGCCGGCCACCAGCGGGAAGCAGGCCGTGAGCTGACTCACCAGGGCGGCGCCCGCCAGGGCAGCCAAGGCCACCCGTGTCAAACGTTGTTTCATGTTGGAAGTTCCTGTTCACCAAGTAATTGGGCGTCCACCCCGTCGCAGATGCAATGCAGCACCAGCAGGTGGACCTCCTGGATGCGCGCCACGCGATCGTGCGGGACGCAGATATGGACATCGGTTTCGCGCAGGCCCGCGCCCAGCGCACCGCCGCTGCGCCCCGTCAGGGCCACCACGGTCATGTCGCGTTCATGGGCGGCCTCAACCGCTGCCTGCACGCTGGGCGACTGGCCGTCGGCCGACAAGGCCAGCAGCACGTCGCCGGCCAGGCCCAGGGCCCGCACCTGGCGCGCGAACACCTGGCGGTAGTCCTGCTCGGCCTGGGCGCTGAGGGCGGCCGCGTCCGTGCCCAGGGCCAAGGCGGCCAGTTCGGGGCGTTCGCGCTCGAACTGCCCCACAAAACTGGCGGCCGCGTGCTGGGCCAAGGCCGAGGAGGCGCCATTGCCGCAGACCAGGACCTTGCAGCCACTGGTGACACAGGTCATGACCGCCTGCACGGCGTCGGCAATGGGCTTGCTGAGGATCTGGGCCGACTGGTATTTCAGGTCGGCACTGTCGATGAAGTGCTGTTGGATGCGTTGCTCGAGCATGGGCGCCGATGATACCCCCGCACCATGCCCGCTTGATGGCAGAAACCAGGGTTGTCGGGTGGGTCAAGCGACGGAGGCCCCCCGGGCCCATCAAGAGGCATCGAACGCCGCCTGCAGCCAGTGCACCGTACCCGGTGCGTCGCCCTCGACCGAGACCACGTCGAAGCGGCAGGGCGGCGGCGTGGCCAGGCGCATCAGGTAGTGGCGTGCCGCCAGCACGATGCGGGCCTGTTTGGTGGCACCCACGCTGGCAGCTGCGCCACCATGGCTGCTGGCGCGTCGCCGCCGCACCTCGACAAAGACCAGCGTGCCGTCGCGCGCGCGCATGATCAGGTCGATCTCGCCACCGCCGCGCCCGGGCGTTCGATAATTGCGCTGCAGCAGGCGCAAGCCCGCCGCCTGCAGATGCTGCAAGGCCTGCTGTTCGGCGAGTTCGCCCAGTGCCCGCGTGGTCGGGCGGGCCGGCCCCGCCGGCTTCTTTCCAAGGAATCCCATTGAGCGCATCTTTTGCTTCTGCCCTGAATGCCGCCCGCGAGGCGGCCGCCCCGCAGCATTACCCCCAGGGTACCCTGTACGTGGTGGCAACGCCGATCGGCAATCTGGCCGACATGACCTTGCGTGCATTGCACGTGCTGCAACTGGTGGATGCGGTGGCCTGCGAGGACACGCGCCACACCCAGGCCCTGCTGCGCGCCTATGGCATCGACCGGCCCGGCGCCCAGTTGCTGGCCGTGCACCAGCACAACGAGGCCGAGGCGGCCCAGATGGTGATCGAGCGCCTGCAGCGTGGCGAGCGCATCGCCTACGCCAGCGATGCCGGCACCCCGGCGGTGAGCGACCCGGGCGCCCGCCTGGTGCAGGCGGTGCAGGCCGCCGGCTTGCGCACCGTGCCCCTGCCCGGGGCCAGCAGCGTGACCACCCTGCTGTCGGTGGCCGGCGTGGCGGCCCAGGCGCAACAGGCCAGCGGCTTTGTGTTTGCCGGCTTTCTGCCCACCAAGGCCGGCGAGCGCGACAACGCCGTGCAGGCCCTGGCCGGCGAAGCCCGGGCCGTGGTGCTGCTGGAAGCCCCGCACCGCATCGAAGACCTGGCGCGGGCCCTGGCCGTGCTGGGCGCGCGCCGCGTCACCCTGGGGCGAGAGCTGACCAAGCAGTTCGAAGAGGTGGCCACCCTGCCCGCCGACGGCCTGAGCGCCTGGCTGGCCGCCCAGCCGCAGCGCACCCGGGGTGAGTTTGCGGTGCTGATCCACCCGCCCGAGGCCGTGGTGCAGGACCACGGCGACGAGCTGCGCGTGCTCAAGCTGCTGCTGGCCGAGCTGCCCCTGAAGACCGCCGCCCGACTGTGCGCCGAGATCACCGGGGGCTCGAAGAACGCGCTCTACCAGCAGGCGCTTGAACTGAAGAAAGGCCCGCCTTCAGAGGATTGAAGACAGCACAAAGGTTCAGCCCGGCATGCTCGGCAAGGACTTCTTGCGTCCGGGCTTGCGCCGCGCCTCAGCCGGGGGCTGCCCCGGCTCCGGGCGGGCCTCGGGAACCGGCTCAGCAGAGGCCTCCAGGGGCGTCAACTCCTCGCAGGTCAGCGGATCGACCTCGGAAGAGCCTGGCGCACCGGGGGGGCAAGGCGACAGGGCCTCGGGCACGATCTGCGGCACCAGCGAGCTGGTGGGCCAGGTGCGCTCCGCCTCGGCCAGCATCCAGCGGGTGCGTTCGATCAGGAAGTCCAGAAAGGCACGGGTGCGTGCCGGCACGAACTTGCGGCTGGGCATGGCCGCATACAGCGTGAAGCGGGCTGTGATCCAGGGCGCCAAAACGCGGCGCAATTGCCCGATGCGCAGGTAGGGCGCGGCCAGGTCCATGGGCAGGGCGCACACGCCCGCCCCATTGAGCGCGGCCTGCAGCACGGTGTCGGTGTGATCGGCCACCATCACCGGGTCGACCTGCAGGTCCAGCACCCGGTCCCCATCTTCGGGGTTCATCAGGCGCCACACGCCGGGCCGCATGCTGGGCAGACGCAGGCGCAGGCAGGCATGGGTGCGCAGATCCTCGGGCTGGCGCGGCGTGCCGGCGGCGCGCAGGTAGCGCGGCGAGGCGCAGACGATGCCCACGCTCGACACGATGGGGCGAGCGATCACATTGGCGTCGTACTCGCTGCCGGCGCCCAGCAGGGTCAGGTCGAAATCTTCGATGGCCAGTTCACTGGCCGAGGCGGTGTGGATGTCCAGCGAGACGCGCGGGTACAGGCGCCGGAACTCGGCCACCTGGGGCGCCAGGATGTGCACCGCCATCACGGGCTGGGCCTGGATGCGCAGCAGGCCCGCCACCTCCTGGGTGTGCTCGCGCATCGAGGCCTCGGCCTCTTCGATGTCGCTCAGGATCAGGCGCAGCCGCGTCAGGTAGGCCTGGCCGGCCTCGGTGAGCGCGTTCTTGCGGGTGGTGCGCTGCAACAGCCGCGTGCCCAGGTGCTGCTCCAGGTCGTCCACCAGGCGTGTCACCACGGCGGGCGAGAGGTCCATGCGGCGGGCGGCGGCGGCAAAGCCGCCTTCGTTCACGACGGCCTGAAAAACCTTCATTGACTGCAGGCGGTCCATGGGGCGGCTCCAGAAATGGTTGACGTGGCAAAACGTCCATTATTTCTGAAACCGCCCCCTTTCAACCCAGGTCGGCCGGTGAATTGCAGCCCTGACCCCCATGCCGGCGGTCACCGGCAGGGCAGCCCCTGAGGCAGCCGGGCCGGTCAGCCCTTCGCCATGACCACAAGTTTGCCTGCAGGGCCACCGATTCACATTCTGTTCTTCCAGAGAATCAACGTTAAAACAGAATGTTTTTCTGAAATTTCCCGCATCGCCCTAGAATTTTCCAAATGGACAAAATCGACCGAAAAATCCTTCAGGTGCTGCAGGCCGACGCGCGCACCAGCCTGCAAGACATCGGGCAGGCCGTGGGCCTGAGCCCCTCGCCCTGCTGGGGGCGCATCCGCAAGCTCGAAGAGGCCGGCGTGATCGAGGGCTACACCGTGCGCCTCAACCCCCAAGCCCTGGGTTTGAACGAGACCGTGCTGGTGCAGGTCACGCTCGACAGCCACTCCGACAACACCCTGGAGAAGTTCGGCGAAACCCTGGCCGCCATCCCCGAGGTGGTGGAAGCCCTGCTGGTGTCGGGCGAGTACGACTACCTGCTCAAGGTGGCGGTGCGCGACACACGCGACTACGAGCGCTTTCTGCGCGAGCGCCTGTACCAGATCAAGGGCATACGTCACAGTCAGTCGCGTTTTGTGTTGCGCACGCTCAAGAAAGCCGATCTGCCGCTGGGACTGTGACACCCGGCAGCGCCCTGGCTTGTTTATGATCGCGGGTTGCGCCCGGTGTGCCTTGGCCGCCCAGGGCTCTGAATTTCAGCCTGTCATTCATTCACATTCAATTCAACCCCGATCCAAGCCGGATCCCCCACCCAGGAGACCCCATGTCCAGCAGCCAAGACAACGACAGCCAACAACGATTCGCCCTCGGTTTTCTCGCCGTCCTGATCCTGCTGGTGGTGGGTTCGGTGGTGGGTACCGTGGTCGCCAAGTTCGGCGTCCGCCACCCGGCCCCCGCCGCCGCTGAAGCCCCTGCTGCCGTGGCCGATGCCGTGGTGGAAGTGGCCTCGATCAAGGTCGAGAACGGCGTGGTCAAGTTCTTCTTTGCCACCAACAGCGCCGACGTGGCCGAAGGTGCGCAACAGGCCCTGGCCGAAGTGGCCCAGGGCCTGGCCGCCGGCCGCAAGGCCGCCATCTCGGGCTTCCATGACGCCACCGGCTCGGTCGAGCAGAACGCCGAACTGGCCAAGCAACGCGCCATCGCCGTGCGCGAAGTGTTGAAGGCCCTGGGCGCCAGTGAAGAAGCGATCGAGCTGCGCAAGCCCGAAGTCAGCACCGGCACCGGCACCGAAGCGGAAGCCCGCCGCGTGGAAGTGATTCTGCTGCCGGCGAACTGATCAGCCGTTCCACCACGCCGCGTCGCGGCACGCCCCCTACTGCCCGGCATCGACCGGGCTTTTTCATGCCTTCGCCGTCCCTGGGGAACGGTCAGATTCCACCAGCGTCTCCACCTGCTTGAACAACACCGGCAGATCGCTCTGAATCGACTTCCAGACAATCTCCAAGTCGACCTTGTCATAGCCGTGAGAAACGCGGTTGCGCATCGTGTACATCACCTGCCAGGGAACATCGGCATGGTGCACAGCAAATGCGGGGTCCACACGTTGGATATGTTTGGATGCCTCGCCAAGAATCTCAATGTTGCGCAGCACGGCGTCCTGAACGAGCTCACTGCCCAAAAACGCCTGCTCATCCATGCCTGCCGTATACCGTGCGATACGTTCGAGGGCCTGGAGAATGTGCTCCAGATAGTCAGGTACACGCAGGGCTTTGTTCATACCGGAACGGCCTCGGCGAGCACGGCACCGCGGAATTTCTCAGGAAGCGCCTTCGGGGTCAGCACATCGACCGACACGCCCAACAACTGCTGCAACTCGACCTGTATCGCCGCCACATCCATCAAGGTTGTCTCCGGCGTCGGGTCAATCAGGAGGTCCAGATCGCTGCCGTCCGTGTCCAGCCCATGCAACACCGAACCAAACACGCGCGCGTTACAGGCACGGTGCAAGGCCACCACGCGCCGGATTTCGGAGCGGTTCAACGACAGAGCAACGGAGGGCTTCATACACGCTCCCACAAGGGAATTCGGTTGGACGCCAGAAGCCGGGGCTTCGCACCGACTCAGCGACCCCATTGTGCCAAATGTGCCCAATGACGGGCCCCGCTGCGCCCCCCTGTGCTCACCCCATGTGCCCGTACGCCAGCCCCGAGGCCACACCACCGAACAGATCGCCCTCGACCAGGGGCACGCCCGGGAAGGCCTGGGCCAGGGCCTGCTGGAAGGGGCGCAGAGCCGAGGAACCGCCGGTGAGGTACACGGCACCCAGCTGCTGCGGCTGCAGACCGGCCGCGCTCACGCACTGCAGCGCGCAGGCCACCACCTGTTGCAGCAGGGAGTCCAGGTGGCGCGCCAGGTCGTCGGGGCTCAGGCTGGCCTGCAGGCCGGCCTCGATCAGCGACAGGTCAATCGACTGCGGCCCCTGGCCGGAGGAGCAGCCGATCTTGGCCTGCTCGACGCTGTTGGCCAGTCGGTGGCCGTGGCGCTCGCGCAGCACGGTCATCAGGCGCTCGTGCAGGCGCAGCTCGCTGTAGTCGACCTTGAGCTCGGCCGCCTCGCGCACCGCCTTGGGCGTCTGCTGCCAGTGGATCAGGTGCCAGGTGGCCAGGTCGAAGAACACGCGGCTGGGCACCTCGCGCCCCTTGGGCCCCAGGTGGCGGTAGCCCAGCAAGGGCATGACCTGCTCCAGGTTCAGGCGCTGGTCGTAGTCGGTACCCCCAATGTGCACCCCGGAGGTGGCCAGGATGTCGGCCGTGCGGTCGGCCTGAGCGATGCGCTGCGGGCCCAGGCGCACCACGGTGAAGTCGGAGGTGCCGCCCCCGATGTCGACCACCAGCACCAGGGTCTCGGCACTCAGGCGGCGCTCGTAGTCGAGCGCGGCGGCGATCGGTTCGAGCTGAAAGCCCACCTCGCTGAAGCCGCAGCCGGCGGCGGCCTGCAGCAGCATGTCCTGGGCCAGCTGGTCGCGCTCGGCATCGTCGTCCACAAAGTGCACCGGACGGCCCAGCACCAGGTGGCGCGGCAGGCCCCCCAATTGCGCCTCGGCGCGGCGCACCAGCTCGCCGAGGAACATCGAGATGATCTCCTGGAAGCTGATCTGCTGGTCGTTCACGGCCGTCTTCTCGAGCAGCAGCGGGCTGCCCAGCAGGCTCTTGAGCGAGCGCATCAGCCGGCCTTCGGTTTCGCTCAGGTAGCAGGCCAGGGCGTCGCGCCCGTAATGCACGGTCTTGTCTTCGGCGTTGAAGAACAGGGTGGTGGGCAGGGTGGTGGCCTGCCCCTCCAACACCATGAGGCGGGCGTCCTGCCCCGGCTGGGCCCAGGAGGCGGCCGAGTTGGAGGTTCCGAAGTCGATGCCCAGCGTGCCGGGAAGTGTGCTTGCCATGAAATACCTGAACGCCCCGGCCGCCCCACAGGCCCGCCGAGAACAAAAAAATCGAAGGCCGGGATTGTGTCACAGCCCTGGCGGGGCCAGGGCGCGCTACGCTCGGGACACCATGCCGAACGCTGCCCCCCTCCCCCCGATGCCCCCGGCCCGACAAGCCTGGGCTGTTTGTGCCGGCCACTTCCAGCCGCTGCACCGCCATGAGCTGGCCCTGATCCAGATCGCACTGCGCCACGCCCAGCGCGTGGTGGTGGTGCTGGCCGGGGCCTGGCTGGCGCGCAGCCCGGCCCACCCCTTGAGCTGGGGCGAGCGCGCCGACCTGATCCGCGCCTCGCTGCCGCCGCGCGAGGCCGATCGCCTGCGCTTTCTGCCCCTGCGCGAGCTGGGCGACGCCGCGCGCAACGCCCTGGCGCTGCGCGACGGCGTGGCCCGCCTCAGCGGTGAAGCGCCCGACACGGTGCTGCGGGTGCTGCCCGCGGGCGAACCCGAGGCCGCCTGGTGGCAGGCCATGGCGGCCGCTCCGGTGCTGCAAGCCGGCACCGGCGAGCCCGGCCCCTGGCCCGATGGGGCGGCGCTGCGTGACCTGTGGTTCAACGCCGACAGCCCCTCGCGGGGGCTGGCCCGGCTCGCGTCGCAGCTGGCGCCGGACACCTTGAAGGCGCTGGGCGATCAGGTCGACACCGCGCGCTACGAGGCCTTGCGCGCCGAATGGCGCACGCTGCGCCAGCAGCGCGAGGCCTGGGCCGTAGCGCCCTACCCGCCGGTGTTCGTGACGGTGGATGCGGTGGTGCGCTGTGCCGGCCACGTGCTGCTGATCCGGCGCGACCGCCACCCGGGCGCCGGCCTGCTGGCCTTGCCCGGCGGCTTTCTGGAGCAGCAGGACACCCTGCTCGAATCAGCCCTGCGCGAGGTGCAGGAAGAAACCCGGCTGGCGCTGCCCCTGGCCGACTGGCGTGCCGCCCTGCAGGGCGTGGCCGTGTTCGATGCCCCAGGCCGCAGCCAGCGCGGGCGCACCATCACCCATGCGCACTTCTTTGAGCTGGGCACCCGCCCCCTGCCCGCCGTGAGCGGGGACGACGATGCCCGCGAGGCCCTGTGGGTGGCGCAGCCGGATCTGGCGGGCCTGGAAGAGCAGTTCTTTGACGACCACTTTGGGGTGCTGGACCACTTCCTGCACTTATTGCCGGGCTGAGGCCACCGGGGGCTCAGGCGTCGCGGCAGGCGTCACGGCGGGGGCCGCCAGCGCCCAGAACGTGGCCAACTCGGCATCGAGACGGGCCACCACGGCGGCATCCAGCGCCCCGCGCTCCGAATGTTCATGCACGATGGCCATCACCTCGGCGGGTGACAAGCCGGCCCGGTAGGGCCGGGTCTGCACCAGGGCCTGGAACACATCGGCCACGGCCACGATGCGCGCCTCGATCGACAGCTCGCCGGCCAGGTGGTACGGGTAGCCCGAGCCATCGACGCGCTCATGGTGCTGGGCGGCCCACAGGGCGACGTCTTCCAGGCCATGGATGGTGCGCAGGATGCTGTAGGTGTCAAAGCTGTGCCGCTTCATGACGGCGTACTCCTCAGGCGTGAGGCGGCCCGGCTTGTCGAGCAACTCATCGGGCACGCGCAGCTTGCCCAGGTCGTGCAGCAGGCCGGCCAGCTCGAGCATCTCGCAGCGGCGCTCTGACAGGCCCAGGCGCTCACCCAGGGCGCGCGAGAGCCGGGCCACGCCCTCAGAGTGCTCGCGGGTGAAAGGGCTCTTGGCGTCGACGATGACCGAAAAGATGCGCACCAGGCTGCGCAACTCGGCAAACGGCACGGCGCGCACCTGATCGTGCGCGATCCACTCGTGGGCATAGCTGCGCACCTGCTCGCTCTCCAGGCTGAACCAGAAGGCCTCGCTCGCCGAAGCCTGCAAAAAGGCATCCACCAGCTCGGGGCAGAACCAGTCGCCCCGCCGGGCCGCGATGGCCTGGCGCGTGTCTTCGCGGCCGTACAGGATGTTGGACTGGTCCTTGAGCGCGGCCAGGGTCAGGATGTCGGTGCGGTCCACCAGGTAGATGCAGTTGGCCGCCAGCTTGACCTCGTCACTGAGCGGCAGCGCCTGCAGCGCGCTCCAGTGCGTGTGGTGGTGCAGCACGATGTCGGCCAGCGAGGCCAGTGAGGGGCAACTGCGCAGCAGCTCGGCCCCGATGCGGCAGTGCTCGGCCTCGCCCTCCCACTCGAACTGGGTCAGGCGGCGGTGGATGTAGGTGCGTGACACCCCGCTGTCGTGCAGCATGCCGGCCTGGAACAGCCGGTCCAGGCGCTCGGGCGCCCAGCCCAGCACCTTGGCGCACTCCACCGCCATGAAAGCCACCCGCTTGCCGTGGTGGATGTGGGTCACCCCCACCAGATCGAGGGCATCGGACAGCGAATAGATGACGTCGCGCAGATTGACCTGGAAGGTGGACATGGACGATGGGCAAAAAACGACGCCCCATCGTCGGCTTGGGCCCCTGTGCTGTCAAGCCGTTTGGGCAAACGTTGGTCAGCCAGCCGAGCAAAAGCAGCCCGGCAGACCTTACGGAGAGTTTCTCCGTCTTCCCGACAGAGGCCCACCCAGCAAGATCGTCAACCCACCCTCAACGCAGCACACTCGACATCGCCGCCAGCGCATTCAGGCTGCGCACCGCATGCTGCACGCTGGCGCAGGGCAGGCTGAGGGTGTCGCCGTCTTCGCGCTGGACGGCGGGCCAGAGGCTGAAGACATCGGCCAGGGCCGGGGTCTGGCATTGCACGCGCAAGGTCAGCGGCGTGGGCAAGGTCCAGGCGGGCGGGGCGCCCTCGCCCTGCAGGCGCAGCACGGCCTGGTGGCTGGCCTGCTCGATCTGGGCGCAGGCAGCCTGGGGCGACAGCGAGCGACCGCTGCGCGCGCCATCCGACCACTTGAGCACACTCATGTCGGTGTGCGGCAGCAAGGCGGCCACCTCGTCGGCCAGCACGTCGCAACCACTGACCAGCAGCACCGGCACGCCCAGCTCGCCGGCCAGGGCCGCGTACAGGCCCACCTCGCCCAGTTCCAGGCCGCCCAGCCAGACGCGGGCAAAGGCGAAGCTGTTGCTGGTGTGGGCCAGCACACCGCGGGTCTTGGCGCGGGCGTGCCAACCGATCATGAGCACGCCGTCCACGCCCTGTTCCACCCCCGCCATCATGCCCAGGGTGCGCGGCTTGCCCTGGATCAGCTGGGCCCGCGGGTCCAGCAGGTCGGCCAGCAGATTGCCGAAGTGACCGTGCGAGTCGTTCACCAGCACCTCACCGGCGCCGCCGGCCAGGGCGCCGCGCACGGCGGCATTGGCCTCTTCGGTCATCCAGCGGCGGGCGCGTTCGTACTCGCCGTTGCCGGCCTGGGTCTGCTCGGGGCGCCAGACACCCGCCACGCCTTCGATGTCCATGGAAATCAGGATCTTGGGTGCAGGCATGGCTTCAGTCTTTCGGGTGGAGCAGCGCCCAGGGCGCTTGAGTCAGCAGTTCAGGCGCCACGGAAGTGAGGGCGTGGCGGTGGTGGCCGTCGCGTCCGGTCAGGGGCACGGCCGCCCACAGCGCGTGCACGATGGCCTGCTCGGTGGCCTCGGCGGCGGCCTGGAAGAACAGGTCCAGCGCGCTTTCATGCAGCAGGGTGACGCTGGGCATGGGCTGGTCGGCGCGCTGCGGCAGGCGGTAGGCGGTGGAGAAGGCCAGGGCCACATCGCCGCTGCCGTGGCCATAGTCCGAGCCGGTGCGCGCCAGGCCGGCGGCCGAGCGCCGGGCCACGCGTTGCAACTGGCGGGCATCGAGCGGGGCATCGGTGGCCAACACGATGATGATGGAGCCACGCTCGGGCCCCGACGCCTCGGCGCTGGCCATGCGCTGCTGCAGCACCGGGCCGATGCGGCAGCCCGCCAGGGTCAGGGCCTCGGGCCGGCCCTGGTTGGCCAGCACCAGAGCGCCCAGGGTGTGGCGGCGCCCCTGCCAGTCGAACTGGCGCGAGGCTGTGCCGATGCCGCCCTTGAGCCCATGGCAGGACATGCCCCGCCCGGCGCCCACCGCGCCCTGGGCAAAGCAGGCGCCAGCGCCCGCCTCGCGCGCGGTCTGCAACGCCTGCAGCACATGCGACTCCTGCAGCGCCAGGGCCTGGGCATCGTTGAGCCAGCCGTCGTTGCACTCGAAGACCAGGGGGTTCAGGGTGGGCAGGCTGCGCGCCAACTCGGGCTGGTGGGCGATGGCATCGCGGATCAGCGCGGTGCTGGCCGTGCCCACGGCGAAGGTGCTGACCAGGGCCAGGGGCGACTCGATCTGCCCCAGCTCCTGCACCTGCATCAGGCCGGCGCTCTTGCCAAAGCCATTGATCACGGCCAGGCCCGCCGGCAGCTTGTTGAGGAACAGATCGCCCGTGGCGGGCAGCAGCACGGTGACGCCGGTCTGCACCGCCCCTTCGGACAGGGTGACGTGGCCCAGCGACACGCCGGCCACATCGGTGATGGCGTCCAGCGGGCCGCCGGCCAGGGTGCCCAGCTGGGGCGCACCGAGGTGGCTGCGTTGCATGGCTCAGTTCCGGTCGAGCTTGGGGTCGAGCGCGTCGCGCAGGCCGTCGCCCAGCAGGTTGAAGGCCAGCACGGTGACGAAGATCGCCAGGCTGGGGAACAGCGCGATGTGCGGGGCGTTGAGCATGTCGGCCCGCGCCTCGTTGAGCATGGCGCCCCACTCAGGGGTGGGCGGCTGCGCCCCCAGGCCCAGGAAGGACAGGCTGGCCGCAGTGATGATGGAGGTGCCGATGCGCATGGTGAGGTACACCACCACCGAGGACACCGTGCCGGGCAGCAGGTGGCGCAGCATGATGACGGCATCGGTGGCGCCGATGGAGCGCACCGCCTCGATGTAGGTCTGGTGCTTGAGCGCCAGCACATTGCCCCGCACCAGGCGGGCGAAGGCCGGCACGCTGAACACGGCCACCGCCACGATCACGTTGACCATGCCATTGCCCAGGATGGCCACGATGCCGATGGCCAGCAGGATGCCGGGGAAGGCGAACAGCACGTCGGACATGCGCATCACGATGCGGTCCCACCAGCCTTCGTAGTAGCCGGCCAGCAGGCCCAGGCCGGTGCCGATCACCGCGCCCACCGCCACCGAGATGAAGCCGGCGGCCAGCGAGATGCGCGTGCCCAGCAGGATGCGGCTGAAGATGTCGCGCCCCAGGGCGTCCACGCCGAACCAGTGCGCCGCGCTGGGCGGGCTGTTGAGCGCGTCGTAATCGAAATAGCCTTCGGCGTCGTAAGGGGCCAGCCAGGGCGCCAGCACGGCCACGGCCACCAGCAGCAGCACAAAGCCGCCGGCCCACAGGGCCACACGCTGGCGCTTGAACTGGCGCCAGAACTCTGCCGCCGGGGTGCGGACCTGCTGGGCGGCCACAGGGCTGGCGGGGGTGGTTTGTTCAGTCATTTACTTGAATCGGATGGTCGGGTTGATCAGGGCGTACAGCAGATCGACCACCAGGTTGATCAGGATGAACTCGAGCGAAAACAGCAGCACCAGGGCCTGGATCACGGGGTAGTCGCGCATGTCCACCGCATCGACCAGCAGGCGGCCCATGCCGGGCCAGTTGAAGACCACCTCGACCACGATGGAGCCGCCCAGCAGAAAGCCGAACTGCAGCCCCATCATGGTGACCACCGGGATCAGCGCATTGCGCAGCCCGTGCTTGACCACCACCACCGTCTCGGACAGGCCCTTGGCGCGGGCCGTGCGCACGTAGTCTTCTTTCAGAATGTCGATGAAGGAGCTGCGCGTGAAGCGCGCCATCACGGCGGCCACGCCCGCCCCCAGGGTGAGCGAAGGCAGGATGTAGTGGCGCCAGCTGTCGGCCCCCACCGTGGGCAGCCAGCCCAGTTGCACCGAGAACAGCTGCATCAGCAGCATGCCCAGCGCAAACGACGGAAACGAGATGCCCGACACCGCCAGCGTCATGCCCAGCCGGTCGGGCCAGCGGTTGCGCCACACGGCCGACACCATGCCCAGCACCCCGCCCAGCAGCACCGACCACACCATGGCCGCCACCGTGAGCCACAGCGTCGGCGCAAAGCGCTCGGCGATCTCGGTGGACACCGGCCGCTTGCTGCGGATCGAGGTGCCGAAATCGCCCTGCAGCGCATGGCTGAAAAAACGCAGAAACTGCTGGTGCAGGGGCAAGTCCAGCCCCAGGTCCTGCCGCACCAGCTCCACCGTCTCAGGCCCCGCCTCCGGCCCCGCGGCCAGCCGCGCCGGATCGCCCGGCAACAAGTGCACAAACGAAAACACCAGCACCGCCACGATCAGCAGCGTCGGCAACAGCCCCAGCAGGCGCCTGAAAAGGTAATGGATCATGAATCAAGCTCAATCAAAAACAGTCCCGGTCGCACAAGGCCCATTCCGGCAACCTGGGATCTGGCACCCGGACCTCACACAGAGGCCGCCCCGAGCGCAGCACATGTGCCACGACAACCTCACCGTTCCGAAGGCTGCGGAGCAAGCCAGGCCAGCGGACACCGTGGAGCGGGCTTTGCCCGGCCACGGGTGTCGTCCCCCCTGACCAGGGGGGAAGGCGCCAAAGGCGACTCAGGGGGGTCACTTCAATTCAATTTCGTCGAAGTTGAAGTTCCAGTCGGGCATCACATAGAAACCCGCCAGGTTGCGCGCCCGCACCGACAGCGAGCGCTCGGTCACCAGGAAGGCCCAGGGCGCGTCTTTCCAGATCTGCTGCTGGGCCTCGGTGTAGAGGCGGGTCTTCTCGGCGCGGTCCGTGGTGGTCAGGGCCCGGGCGATGTTGTTGTCCACCACCTCGTTCTTGTAGTACGCGGTGTTGAACAGGCGCGGCGGGAAGGACTCGGAGGCCAGCAGCGGGCGCAGCGCCCAGTCGGCTTCGCCGGTGGACGACGACCAGCCCACGTAGTACATGCGCACCGGGGCGGTGGCCGGATCTTGCGCACTTTCCACGCGCTCGACGCGCTGGCCGGCCTCCAGGGCCTGCACCTGCACCTTGATGCCCACCTGGGCCAGCTGCTGCTGCACGAACTGGATCACCTTTTGCGCCGTGGTGTGGTTGTAGGCGCTCCACAGCGTGCTCTCGAAGCCATTGGGGTAGCCCGCTTCTTTCAGCAGCTCACGCGCCTTTTTCGGGTCGTAGGGCCAGGGGCCCAGCTTGACCGAGTAGTCCACGCCCTTGGGGGCCACCGAGTCCATCGGGTCGGCAAAGCCCGAGAAGGCCACCTTGGCCAGGGCTTCCTTGTTGATGGCGTAGTTGATGGCCTGGCGCACCTTCGGGTTGTCGAAGGGCTTTTGCTGCATGTTGAACGAGATGTAGCGCTGCACGATCGAGGGGCCCTGGGTCACCTCCAGGCTGGGCTTCTTGCTCAGGTTCTCAACCGCTTCGGGCGGCAGCGTGAAGGCGAAGTGGGCCTCGTTGGTTTGCATCATGGCGGCACGGGTGTTGTTGTCCACCACCGGGCGCCAGGTGATGGTGTCCACCTTGGGGTAGCCCTTCTTCCAGTAGCCGTCAAACTTGGCCACCTTCATGTAGTCGGTGGCCTTCCACTCGACAAACTTGAAGGGGCCGGTGCCCACCGGGTTCTGCGCGATGCCCTTGTTGCCGTACTTGGCCAGGGCCGCGGGCGAGATGATCACGCCCGAGGGGTGGGCCAGGGTGTTGATGAAGGGCGAGAAGGGCTCCTTCAGCGTGAAACGCACCGTGGACGGGTCGACCACCTCGGTCTTGATGATGTTCTTGTACAGGTTGTAGCGCTTGAGCTTGTTGTCGGGGTTGGTGACGCGGTCGAAGGTGACCTTCACGGCCTCGGCATTGAAGTCGGTGCCGTCATGGAACTTGATGCCCTTCTTGAGCTTGATGGTGTAGACCAGGCCGTCCTTGCTGACGCTGTTGCTCTCGGCCAGCACCGGCACCATCTTCATATCCTTGTCGAAGCTGTACAGCCCCTGGTAGAAGGACTTGGCCACGGCCTGCGACACGGTGTCGTTGGCGTCATACGGGTCGGTGGTGGTGAAGCTCGAATAGAGCGCCACCACCACGTCCTTGGAGGCGTGGGCGGACGAGACCGACAGGCCGGCCAGCACCAGGGCGGCGGCAAGGTGATTCAGTTTCAGTTTCATGGCGAGGACACTCCTTGATGAAGAAGAAGGGGAAGGAAATCAGAAAGAAATTCGGAAAGCAATTGACAGGGAATCAATAGGCTCCACCCACCCGGTGGCGGGCCACGAAATGCCCTGGAGCCACTTCGTGCAACGGGGCCACCTCGGGCGGATTGTCCAGCGCCCGGATGGGGCTGGGAATGTCGTCCGACAACAATTCGCGCACGGGGCGGCGGCTGGGGTCGGCAATCGGCACCGCGCTCATCAGGCGGCGCGTGTAGGCGTGCTGCGGGTTCTCGAACACGGCGCGGCGCGGCCCGATCTCCACGATCTGGCCCAGGTACATCACGGCCACGCGGTGGCTGATGCGTTCGACCACCGCCATGTCGTGCGAGATGAACAAAAACGCGATGCCGAACTCGGCCTGCAGGTCGAGCATCAGGTTGATGATCTGGGCGCGGATCGACACGTCGAGCGCCGACACCGCCTCGTCGGCGATCACCACCTTGGGGTTGAGCGCCAGGGCCCGCGCGATGGCGATGCGCTGACGCTGCCCGCCCGAGAACTCATGCGGGTAGCGGTGCGCCGCCTCGGGTGGCAGGCCCACTTTCTGCAGCAGCCACTGCACCCGTTGCTCGGCCTCGGCACGCGTGGCCAGGCCATGCAGCAGCAGGGGCTCCATGACCGAGAAGCCCACAGTCAGGCGCGGGTCCAGCGAGGCAAAGGGGTCTTGGAACACGAACTGGATGTCGCGCCGCAGCGCGCGCAGATCGGCCCCCTGCAGGCCGGCGATGTCGCGCCCCGCCACCTGCACCCGGCCGGCGCTGAACTCGAGCAGGCGCGCCAGCGAGCGACCCGTGGTCGACTTGCCACAGCCCGACTCGCCCACCAGCGACAGGGTCTCGCCCGGCTGCAGGCTGAAGCTCAGTTGCTCCACCGCATGCACCTGGCGCGTGACCCGGCCCAGCCAGCCACCACGCAAGGGAAAGCGCGTGACCAGGCCCTCGACCTGCAGCACCGGGGGCTGGTCGCGGCGCACCGTGTCAACCGCCGTCAGGCTGGCCACGCTGTCGCTGGCCTCCTGGCCCGGCAGGGCAAAGCGGGCCGGCAGGACGTGCCCCTGCATGGCGCCCAGGCGCGGCACGGCTGCCATCAGGGCCCGGGTGTAGGGCTGCTGGGGCTGGGCGAACAGCGGCTGGCAGGCGCCCTCCTCGACCTTGTCGCCCCGGAACATCACCAGCACGCGGTCGGCCACCTCGGCCACCACGCCCATGTCGTGGGTGATGAAGATCACGCCCATGGCCAGGTCGCGTTGCAACTGCTGGATCAGCGTGAGGATCTGGGCCTGGATGGTCACATCGAGCGCCGTGGTGGGCTCGTCGGCAATCAGCAGCGCGGGCTTGCAGGCCAGGGCCATGGCGATCATGACGCGCTGACGCATGCCGCCCGAGAGCTGGTGGGGGTGGCGCGTGAGCACGTTGCGCGCCTCGGGGATGCGCACCAGATCGAGCATGCGCAGCGCCTCGGCCAGGGCCGCCGCGCGCCCCAGGCCCTGGTGCAGGCGGATCGATTCGGCAATCTGCTCGCCCACGGTGAACACCGGGTTCAGGCTGGTCATGGGCTCCTGGAACACCATGGCCAGGTCGGCGCCGCGCAGGCTGCGCATCTGGCGGGCGCTGGCGCGGGCCAGGTCCACGCGCTCGCCGCTGCGCCGTGTGAGCCACATCTGGCCACTGTCGATGGCGCCACCGCCCTGCTCCACCAGCCGCATCAGGGCCAGCGAGGACACCGACTTGCCCGAGCCCGACTCGCCCACGATGGCCAGGGTCTCACCCGCATCGACATGGAAGTTCAGGCCCTTGACGGCCTGCAGGCGGCCTTGTTCGGTGCGGAAGCTGACACGCAGGTCCTGCACCACCAGCACGCGGCGGGCGCTTTCGGCGGGGGGGATGGGCAAGGCACTCATGCGGGGCTCCGGTCGTCTTCGTCGGCGTAGATGGCCACCACCGGGGGCTGGCCGGGGCGGGCCCAGCCACGGTACATGCCCTCGGTGTTGAAGGGCAAGGCGATGCGGCCCTGCGCGTCCACTGCGATCAGGCCACCGCGCCCGCCCAGCGGGGGCAGCTTGTCGTGCACCACGCGGCGGCAGGCCTCGGCCAGGCTGAGGCCGGCGTACTCGATCAGGGCCGACACATCGTAGGCGGCCATGCCGCGGATGAAGGCCTCGCCCATGCCGGTGCACGACACCGCCACGGTGCGGTCATTGGCGTAGTTGCCTGCGCCCACCAGGGGCGAATCGCCCACCCGGCCGGGCAGTTTGTTGGTGACACCGCCGGTGCTGGTGGCGGCCGCCAGGTGGCCTTGCGCATCGAGCGCCACCGCGCCCACGGTGCCCATCTTGGCGCGCTCGTCCAGCGGGGCCGGGGCCTGTGCGGCTAGCAGGTTCTGGGCGTCGTGGTCGAGTGCGGCGGCAGCGCCGCGGGCGGCCTGCACGCTGTGCAACTGGGCCAGGCGCTCGGGCGTGTCGAACCACTCGGGTGCCACGGTTTCGCAGCCGCGCTCGATGGCGAAGCGCTCAGCCCCGTCGCCGATCAACAGCACCGGGCTGGCCGAGGCCAGCACGGCACGCGCAGCCAGCACCGGGTTGCGCAGGCGTGTCACGCCGGCCACTGCGCCAGCAGCCAGGTCGCTGCCGCGCATCACGCAGGCGTCGAGTTCGTGGCGCGCGTCGGCGGTGTACACCGCGCCGCGCCCGGCATTGAACAGAGGGCATTCCTCGAGCAGGCGCACGGTCTCGGTCACCACGTCCAGCGCTTCGGCGCCCTGGGCCAGCAGGGCCTGGCCCGCCAGCAGGATGTCATGCAGGGCGCCGCGGTAGCGGGCCTGTTGCTCGGGGGTGATGGCGCCACGGGTCAGCGTGCCGGCGCCGCCGTGCAGCACCAGCACCGGGCGGGAGGGTGCGGAAGGGGAAGATGAAGGGGTGGACAGCATGGGCGAGGGTCGGCTCGGTCGGTCAATCTTTCGGGGGCTCGTTCTGGCGCTCGTCCGGGACGGCGGCTTTGGCAGGCACGCGGGCCCGATCGCGCCCCTCGGCGAGGGCATCGAGGTGCAGCCAGGGCATGACGCTCTGGGTCAGCTCGTGCTGGCGCTGCACGGCCGCATCGCTGCGCCGCGCCACCGCCGCCACCAGGGCCTCGATCAGGGCCAGGGCGGTGGCGTTCGAGGTGGCCGCCACCTGGCGCTGGATGTGGGCGTACAAGGTGCAGTCGGCCAGCCCCACCAGGGGCGAGGCGGGCTTGTCGGTCAGGGCCAGGATGCGCACGCCGCGCTCGCGCGCCAGGCGGGTCAGCTCGACGGTGTCACTGACATAGCGAGGAAAAGCCAGGGTGATCAGCAGATCGCGTGGCCCGCGCCGGAACAGCTGGCGCGCCGCGTGCGACGGGCCGCCGGCCTGGGCCAGGCAGCTCACGCCGCTGCAATAGGGTTCAAGCTCGTGCTGCAGCAGGCCGGCCAGGAAGGCGCTGCTGCCCCAGCCCAGGGTCATGACCTGGTCGGCCTGCAGCAGCAGTTCGACGGCCTGCTCACAGGGCTGGTCCTGCAAGGCTTGCAGCGTGTGGTCCAGGTTGTCGCGGGTTTCCTGCAGCGAGGCGGCCATGGTCTGTACCGTGCCGGCAGGCTGCTGCAGGTTGCTGCGCAGGCTCTCCACGGGCGCCAGCACCGACTCGAAGCCGCGCGCCAGCTCGGCCCGGAACTGCGGGTAACCCGCAAAACCCAGCGCCCGGGCCAGGCGGTTGGCACTGGCCACTGACACTTCGGTCTCGCGCGCAAACTCCTCGATGCTCAGCGTGGCGGCCCGAAAGGGGTGCGCCAGCACCGCCCGCGCCATGCGCTGCAGCGCCGCCGGCAGGGCCGGCGCCTGGCTGGCCACGTGCTGCAGCACCGGCAGGCCGGCGAAGCGGCCTGCCCAATCGGCAGTGGAGACGGTGGCGGGCTCACGGGGCATGGTGTGAAGACGGCAAAGGGGTGCTGTAAAGAAGTTTTCAGAGAACTGAAATACTGTAAAGCAATTTACAGGCCTGCCGCATGGGGTTCTTCCCGGGGCTATTTCCGGTATTCCATGGGGGAGAGCGTGCCGAAGCGCACCGATCAGGGGCACGGCGGCAGCGGCGCGGTGCATAGGCGAAAAAAAACCCGGCGGCTGCCGGGTTTTCCAAACTGGAGTTGAAGAGGTATTGCGTAACAATCAACCAGCATCCAGCGCCTGAGAGGCTTTCAACCAGCCTGCAGCAGCAGACCAGCGTCACCCCAGAATCTGCACTTCCAGACAGCGAAAAATCGCTGGCGCGACTCCGGAAGACAACCCGGGGCGTCCCATCGGCGCCCACATTCTTCCCTGCATGCCTTTCAGCCCTTTAGCGGCTTGGCGCACTGTTCGCCAAGGCTTGACGACAAATGGGCTGAGAAGCCCTCCGAATGTAACAATCCGATACGAAATCCGCAAGCCCGACCGGCGCCAGCGCCAGAGGGAGCGGCGGATCGATCTGGCGGGGTCGCGCTCAGGCCAATGTCATCAGGCTGGCATTGCCGCCTGCCGCCGCGGTATTGACGCTCAGGGCTCGTTCGACCAGCAAGCGCTCCAGCGGAATGGCCGCGTCGCCCGGCAGCAGGCCGGTGATGCCGACAATCGGGCCCGGGCGCTGGGCCACACGCAACGCCACCTGGCGCAGGGCCGCGGGCTCACCCTGGTGCAGCACGGCATCGAAATGGGTTTCGGGGCGGGTCCAGTCGCTGCACAGCACGATGCGGCCCTGCACGACATCGGGCAGGCGCTGCAGCAAGGCCTGCGCCTGGTCGGGCCAGACGGCCTGGCTGCCCACGGCGAGCACCGCGGCCAGCTGGTTCAGGCGGTCGCCCTCCTGATCGGCCAGGCACAGCACGGCCTCGCGTGGCAGCAGGGTATAGACATTGCGCTCTCCGGTCGGGCCGCACAGCAAGCGGGCGTGCCCGGCGCGGGCCTGCGCGCCCCATTGCGCACAGGAAGCTGCCACCGCCGTCTGGCCATTGCGCTCAGACCACTCGGCCAGGGCCTGCAACGCGGCCGGCAACACCTCCGGCGGGTGGCCGGATTGCGCCGGGGCACCCGCCTCGTCCAGGCTGCGGGTCAGGGCCGCCTCGGGGCGCTGCGCCAGCAGGCGGTACAGGTACAGGGGGCCGCCGGCCTTGGGGCCGGTGCCCGACAGGCCCTCACCGCCAAAGGGCTGCACCCCCACCACGGCGCCCACCATGTTGCGGTTCACATACACATTGCCGGCGCGGGCCCCGGCCACCACGCGCTCGATGGTTTCGTCGATGCGGGTGTGCAGGCCCAGCGTCAGGCCGTAGCCCGTGGCGTTGATCTGGTCCAGCAACTCGGGCAGGGCCTCGCGGCGGTAGCGCAGCACGTGCAGCACCGGGCCGAACACCTCGCGCTGCAGTTCGCTGAGGCTGTTCAGTTCAATCAGGGTTGGCGGCACAAAGTGGCCGTGCCGGGTATCGTCCAGCCCGCCCCGGCCCAGGGGCTGCTGCACACGGCGGCCCTGGGCGCGCAGAGCGTCGATGTGGCGCAGCAGGCCGGCTTGCGCCTCGGCGTCGATCACCGGGCCCACGTCGGTGTGCAGCTGATCGGGGCAACCCAGGCGGAGTTCGGCCATCGCACCGGCCAGCATCTCCAGCACGCGGTCGGCGGCTTCTTCCTGCACGCACAGCACGCGCAGGGCCGAGCAGCGCTGGCCCGCGCTGTCGAAGGCCGAGGCCAGCACATCGGTGACCACCTGCTCGACCAGCGCGGACGAGTCCACGATCATGGCGTTCTGGCCGCCGGTTTCAGCAATCAGGGGCACGGTGCGCCCCGACGGGCTCAGGCGGCCGGCCAGTTGGCGTTGCAGCAGGCGCGCCACCTCGGTGGAGCCGGTGAACAGGACGCCCTGCACGCGCTCATCGCCCACCAGGGTGGCGCCCACGGTCTCGCCGCGGCCGGGCAGCAGTTGCAACACGGCGTCAGGCACACCGGCCTGGCGCAGCAGGCGCACGGCCTGGGCCGCCAGCAAGGGGGTCTGCTCGGCCGGCTTGGCCAGCACCGGGTTGCCGGCGGCCAGGGCCGCGGCCACCTGGCCTGTGAAGATGGCCAGCGGAAAGTTCCAGGGGCTGATGCAGACCACCGGGCCCAGCGGCTGGTGCGGCAGATCCGCCAGGTCGCGGCGCGCCTGGGCGGCGTAGTAGCGCAGAAAATCGACCGCCTCGCGCACCTCGGCCACAGCGTTGGCGCAGGTCTTGCCGGCTTCGCGCACCAGCAGGCCCATCAGCACGGCCAGCTGTTGCTCCATCAAATCGGCCGCTTGCTCCAGGGCCAGGGCACGCTGTGCCGGCGCAGTGGCCGCCCAGGCCGGTGCAGCCTCGGTGGCGGCTTGCAGCGCCCAGGCCACGCCGGCCAGGGTGGTTTCCTGCACCCGGCCGACGCGGTCGCGCAGGTCGGCCGGGTTGAGCACCGGCTGGGCAGGTTCGGCCCACTCGGCCCGGGCTTCGGGGCCGGCCAGCAAGGGCTCGGCCTGCCATTCGGTTTGGGCGCTGCGCAGCAGGTCGGCGTGCAGCCCGGCCAGCGCGGTATCGCAGGCCAGGTCTACGCCCTGGGAGTTGCGGCGCGCCACACCGTACAGCTCAGGCGGGGTGGCGATGGAAGGATGGGGCAGGCCCAGCGTGCCTTCGCGCAGAGCCATCTGCTCGACGGTCTGCACCGGGTCCTGAACCAGCTCGTCCAGGGG
>Ga0066477_1000178_pt1 | contig 21877 bp, 16 predicted proteins | sample LakWasM115_HOW13_2_FD_59554 | JGI IMG/M metagenome (GOLD analysis project Ga0066477, IMG submission 59554) | Freshwater sediment methanotrophic microbial communities from Lake Washington under simulated oxygen tension - Sediment Metagenome 115_HOW13 | ecosystem: Environmental > Aquatic >...
AGGTCACCAATGGCGACAAGGTCATCCTGCTTGGCGAAAACCAGAGCACCTACATCCCCCTGGGTCAGGTGCACCGGCTGGCCAACCCCGGCAAGGTTCCGCTGGAAATCATTGAAGTCCAGTCTGGTTCGTATCTGGGTGAAGACGACATCGTGCGGCTTGAAGACACCTACGGCCGCATACCGTAGGGTAAAACGAGCGCTTGCTCCGGTCTGTCCTTGTGCCAATGACGTTGGCGGCGGGGCGTTACCTGTCCAGTGACCCCGCCAAATTTGCGCCAGGCATTGCAGCCATGATGACGATCACCCGGCCAACCGCCGCGTGCGTGCTGGGTGTGCTATTAAATACGTAGCTGCTTGCGCACGTTCTACGGGGGCTCTGGGCCAATTTGACCATGAAATACCCCGGCATTCCAGGTTCTGGCGTCAAACGGCGCTGTGTCGTTTGCAGCCGTGGCTGCCGCCGGTCAATGCCGTGGCCGACTGGATTCTCAAGAACGGGCTGCCCGGCCGCCAAACGTCCCAGTCTGATGCGCCTCGCCCCGTCGGTCACGCCCAGCGCTTAAACTCGTCTGCCACAGGTGTAAAAAATACATCGCTTCCCCAATGACCGGGACGAAAGAAAGTATGACAAAAGGCATGATTTTGGCCGCCGGGCAGGGTACCCGCGTGCGCCCGTTGACCAAGGATTTGCCCAAGCCCATGGTGCCCATTTTGGGCAAACCGGTGATGGAATACCTGATCGGACACATGGCGCGCCACGGCGTGCGCCAGATCATGGTCAATGTGGCCTACCACCACCGCAAGATTGAAGAGTATTTTGGCGACGGCAGTCGCTGGGGCGTGGAAATTGGCTACTCCTATGAAGGCATACTGGACCACGGCGACATCGTGCCGCGCCCGCGCGGCTCCGCTGGCGGCATGCGCCATATTCAGGATTTTTCGGGTTTTTTTGATGAAACCACGCTGGTGCTGTGTGGCGATGCATTGATCGACCTGGACATCGGCGCCGCCGTGCGTGAGCACAAGGCCAAGGGCGCCGTGGCCAGTGTGGTGGCGCTCGACGTGCCGCGCGACCAGGTGCAGTATTACGGCATGGTGGTGGCCGACAAGACCGGACGGGTGCTGTCCTTTCAGGAAAAGCCCAGCCCTGAAGAGGCCAAATCCACCTTGGCCAGTACGGGCATTTATCTGTTTGAGCCCAGTGTGGTCGACCTCATACCGCCGGGCTGCAACTTTGATATTGGCTCGCAGCTGTTCCCCATGCTGGTGGAGCAGAAATTACCGTTTTTTGTACAAAACCGCTTTTTCAACTGGATTGACATTGGTCGGGTCAGTGACTACTGGACGGTTCTGCAACGGGTCTTGAAGGGGGAGGTTGCCCACATGAACATGCCTGGGCAGCAAGTGCGCCCCGGTGTCTGGGTAGGTCTGAACACCCGCATCGACTGGGACCATGTGCAGATTGAGGGGCCGGTCTACATTGGATCGAGCGTGCGGATTGAACCCGGTGCCCACATCATTGGTCCTACCTGGATTGGACACGGCAGCCACATCCGCGCCGGCGCCACGGTCAGGCGCAGCGTGCTGTTCGAATACACGCGCATTGGCGAAGGCATGGATTTTTCCGAGATGATTGTTTCGCCCGATTACTGCGTACACAGCAAGGGCGAGACGGTGTACCGCGGTGACGACCACTGCCTGCTGCGCTGGAGCGACGCCCGGGGGTAGTTCGCGTACCGAACCCTGCCTGACATTCGCATGCGAGGGATACCGGCGTTGCCGTAGAGCGGGTGCCAGTATCGACATCGACTTTGTTATTTTTCCGGAGATGGGCTCCATGGCGCGTCAACTGAAACTTGCAGCACAATCTATTCAAGGGAACGGGGCAGATGCCAAGCAGTATTTACGAAATCTTTAACGAGGGTCGCAAGATCGGCATTACCGTCGCCACGAACGCAACGCTGGCGCGCGAGTCAGCCTATGGTGCAACAACGCGGCGGACTGACTCCAAGATGGATGTCGCGTGTGACTATGAAGGCCTGGTCACCCGCAAGCTCGAGGGTAACGCGGTCCCCATGGGGAATATGCAGCGCGGCTGAACCATGCACGGTCTACTGCCGCATCACGCGGATGGAGTGGCCCGCGCACGGTGTTCGCCGGTATCTTCATTCAGGCGACTTGACCGCCAATACGGGGCAGGAAACGGACAGCAGAAGCTCTTGGGCAACGCTGCCCATGATGAGTTTTCCAACGGCAGAACGTCTTCTCAGGCCAATGATGAGCACGGAGACCCGGAGTGACTCAACCAGCGCCTCAATTTCCTCCACGGCACTCTTGCCGCGAACATACTGTTTGACGTCCGCCTTCAGTCCGGCGCCTTTCAGCAACTGCTCTATCCGCTCGACATCCTGGGCATCTGCCATGGATGCATCTTCCTTCCTGCCACCGGGGCTGGCGTTAACCACGACCAGGTGTTCATTGCGACGTTGTGCAATTTCGATACCCTTGTCCAGGGCGGCCTGGCCTTCGGGACGTGGAACATAGGCAACAAGTATGGTCATGGTTTCTTTCCTTTTGAGATCCAGATTTGGTCTGACTGAAGAATGGTTCGTACATGGTACCCATTTAATGCGGGCTACAGGGTTTTTGCGTCGGAGCCCTGGCGGATTCTGCCTTGGCCATTTGCAGCGAAAATCAGACGTTGGGCGCCATACCGAATGGTTGGGGCGTGGAGCCATCTGGAGAAAATGCAGGGTCAAATTCACATGCAGAAAAAAACGGTCATTCAAGCCAGCGTAAAAAGCACAGCACTGGAGCAGTTGCTCGGCCTGTTCGAGCTTGAGTATGTCAAGCCAGATCACTTTATCGGGCAGAGTCTGGATCTGGGTTTTCGCAACCTGTTTGGCGGGCACATTCTCGGGCAGGCACTGGTTGCGGCCGGCAATACCTGTGACCAGCGCAATGCGCACTCGCTGCATGCCTATTTCATTCGTGGGGGTAATCCACTCGTTCCCATTCACTACAACGTGGATCGCATCCGGGACGGCAATACGTTCAGTGTGCGCAGGGTGACGGCCTCTCAGGGGGGCCAGGCCATCCTCATCCTGTCGACATCGTTTCAAGCGGACGAGACGGGGTTCGAGCACCAGATCGCCATGCCCGATGTGCCGCCACCGGAGTCACTGTCCAGTGCTGCCACCAGCGACCGCCCGGTGCCCGAGCTGATTCCCGCAGAGACAGATGGGCGCACCATGCCCGATCTGGCCATTGAAATGCGCCCCATTGATCCTGTCGACCACTACCATCCCGACAAGAAGGCGCCCACGCAGCACGTGTGGTTTCGAGCAGCCGGTGCGGTTGCCGGCAACCAGGCCCTGCACCGATGTCTGCTGGCCTATGCGTCGGACTTCGGTCTGCTGGGGACCAGTTTGAGGCCACATGGCGCCACCTACTACCAGCCCGACATGGTGACTGCGAGTCTTGACCATGCAATGTGGTTCTACCGCGATTTCCGGATTGATGACTGGCTGCTGTATGCCTGTCACAGCCCTGCGGCCAGCCATTCCCGCGGGTTGAACCATGGCAACATATTCAGCCGGGATGGGCAGTTGGTGGCGTGCGTGACGCAGGAAGGTCTGATTCGGCGGGTATCAAAGGGCTGAACAGGGTTCCTGTCCGCATGGCACCGTGCAAAGACCGGTCGCGCCGGTTCACGCTTGCGGAAATACAATGGAAAAGCGGGTGCCACGCCCCAGTTCACTGGTCACTTCAATGGTTCCACCGTGTCGATCGACCGCCCGCATGACGATTGCCAGGCCCAGGCCGGTGCCCGGAATGTTGCCGACATTGCCGGCCCGATGGAATGTCTCAAACAGGTGCGGTATGTCCCCTGCGGGAACCCCAATGCCCTGGTCAATGACTTCGAACACAATGGCATTCGAAAGCCGACGGACAACCAGCGCAGCTTCGTCCCCTTGGTGTGAGTATTTGACTGCATTGGAGAGCAGGTTGCCCAGACAGTGGCGCAGCAAATTTTCGTCCAGGCGCGCCACCTCATCTCCGCCCAGATCAATCCGCAACGCAATCGGTACGGTGCCTGCATGGCTTCCTTTTGACGATTGCATGACTTCATCAACGAGTTGACGGCACACGCTGGCGAGATTCATCAAGGTGGGCCTGAATTCCAGCAGATCCGCGTCAGCCCGTCCAATGATCAGAATCTTGTCCAGCATTGCGGTCATCCGTTGCACGGAAGCTTCAACGATCAGGAGCAGTTCTGTACGCTCGGACGGAGAAAACCGGTCGCCGAAATCGCGCAATAGTTCCTGCGACGAATGAATCGCTGCCAGTGGTGTCCGGAACTCGTGCGATGTCATTGCCACAAAGGTGGATTTCAGTGCATTAACCTCACGTTGCTTGGCCAGCGTCAGCGCCGCCTGCTCCTGTTCTTCCTTCTGCTGGCGTTCGATAATCTCTTTCTGTGCCTGCACCTTGTGAAGTGTTTCCGAGAGTTCACGTTCAGCCTTCCGGTTGAGCCGCTGAAAGTATACGAAGGACGCGCTGAACATGAAGATGGTGATAAGTCCGTTGATGAGGGCGTTGAACGATATTTCAGCTTCACTGATGGCCACATCCTGCAGCTTGGGGATCAAGGGTGTCACTGAATCCATCATCAAAAATGCAAACACAACCCAGGCAAGTCCCGCAAGCATCTTGACCCGCTCGGCAATTCCAAATAGCAGAATGGGGACGAGGATGACCGGGATCATGGCAAACCTGAAGCTGGGGTCACGGTAGAGAATCAACCCGGATAGCAGCGTGATCAGCAAGGGAGGGAGAACGTTGAGGTAGATTCTTGACAGCGTGTGGTATCCCCGGCGATTCAAATAGATCACCAGGAAATACAGAATGGAAAAAACCATCATGAAGGGGGCCAGCACCGAGTATCCCCATGCCAGGTGATTGACGGAGCCCAGAAACAAGGCTAGCCCAATGGACAAGCCAATTTGATTGCAAAGGATGACCTTGCGCTCCAATTGCCTGTCAAGTGCGGGGTGGACGCCAGTCCTTGAGACGTGGTCCCATAGATCAATTGCTTTCATTGGACGCCAATCTAAACCGCGAATAGCTGTGATGGTTCGATCATGACATCCCATCGTGGCCAGCCGCAGCGGATGCCACAGGGCTCCAGCCGGGTATCTGGCTGGTCGCATCCAAGCGTACCGTAAAACAGGTGCCATGGCCAATGCTGCTTTTGACCTCAATGGTGCCTCCATGCAACTCTACCGACTGTCTGACGATGGCCAGGCCCAGTCCCGTCCCTTGAATGTCGCCCACATTGCTGGCCCTGTGGAATGACTCGAACAAATAGGCAATCTCCACTTCCGGCACGCCAATACCCTGGTCCGACACTTCAAAAACGGTTTGTGTACCCTGGCGGCATACCTTCAGGCGTATCTCGCCACCATCAGGGGAGTACTTGATGGCGTTGGACAACAGGTTGCTGAAAATGTGCCGCAACAATTTCTCGTCGTATAAACCGTTCATACGTTCGCTCGGGAACTCCATCACGACCTGACAGCGGCTATCGGATTGTCCGCCGCGGGCTTCAGCGGCGAAGTCTTCGCACAGTGCCCGCAGATCAATCTCGCGCGGTTTGAATTCCAGCATGTGGGCTTCGGCCTGGCCCATCAAAAAAACGCGCTCCAGCATGCGTGTCATACGGTGCACACCCGATTCGATCATGTCGAAAATTTCCAGCTTTTGAGCGTCCGCAAGGCGGTCTCCAAAGCTTCTAAGGAGGTCCTGAGCGGACATGATGGTGGCAAGTGGTGTGCGAAATTCATGGCTGGTCATGGACACAAAACGCGAGCGCAAGGCATTGAGCTCTCTCTGCTGCGTGAGTGCGGTTCGAATCTCAAGCTCTGCCGTGTGACGCGGGGTCACGTCGAGAAAAAATACCAGCAGTCCAACCCCTCCATCCCAGGGGACGATGTTGTCTCCAAATTCCAGCCATTTCAGCGGTTTTCCCGCCAGTTCAAACCGGACCTGACACCGCTCCGGTGCGTCCTGACCTGCCAACCGGCGTTGGATGCGGTCTGCAAGGGTCTCCCGATCATCCGCGTGGATGTGGTTCATCACACCGTCCTCGATGATCTCTGTCTTGGGTGACTCCAGGATCTCGGTGGCCCTGAGGTTGACGAATACAACGTGCCCATTTTGCACGACCACCATGCCTTCGCCAACGTGTTCGATGACTGCCCGGTGGCGCTCCTGCGACCGCTGCAAAGCATGCACCATCGCCTGCTCGGCCGTGACCTGGGCTTGGGCCAGTTCCTTTTCCCTGCGCGCCACGTTGATACGGTCAGCCAGGGCAAACGACAACAGGACCATTTCCAGTGCGGAGCCGATCAGGAGCGCATTGGCCGTGAACAGGTTGGACGGCAAGAGTCCAAAGTTGTGCATCGACAGCGTAACAATCCCCAAGAACAAGGCACCCCACGCCAGACCAAAATATTGGGCGCCAGGGTGGGCGCGCCGGATGCTCAAGGCGCCAGCCAGTACGACCGCCAGCACGCTGACCAGGGCCAGTGCCGTCACCATCAGTCCTGCGGTTTTGTACGGCAAAAGCAGGGGCACAAAGCACGCCGCGATCCACAACCCCACCAGTATCTGAAGATACCGGTCCAGTGTGGGGAGCTTGGTCCGCGTGGCAAGGAAGCTGCGAGAAAACAGTCCGCCCAGGGCGCCGCTGGCCGCGTGGGTGGCATGGATGGAATTGTTGTTCCACCACGTGGCATCGGGCCAAACAAACTGCGCGCCGAGTCCGGAGTTGGCCACTTGCGATAGACCGATGCAGGCCCCGAATGCCACATAGATCAGATAGGCGCGGTCGCGCACCGAGAAAAATAGCAGCAGGTTGTACAACAACAAACCGATCAACAGTCCAAAGTAAAGGCTGAATACCGAGTAGGTTTGCTGGTCGTTTCGCCACAGCGCGGCCGGTTGCCACAAAGTGGTGGGTGCAGCCACGGTCCCCTGCGATGCCACACGCAAATACAGGGTCGATGCAAGGCCTGGCTCCAGATAAATGGGCTTGACATGGTTGTAGTGCGGGATATGGCGATCGGCAAAGGGCAGCGAGTCGCCACCAGTTTGATGGTCGTATCCGCCTTGGACATTGGACAGATACAGGTCGAGTCTGTCCAGCGCCGGGTTCGCCACTTCCAGCAACCAGCGCCTGGGCGAGTCTGCCCTGGTTTGCAGCGTCACCCGCAGCCAGATGGCGGAGTCGGTGGAGCCGAAATTTGTGAACGAAGCGCCTTGTGCGGCAGACTTGAACCGGGCCTGGGTATCCGGCTGTAAGACATCGTCGAGCGTCAGTTGTGAACTGGTGTCATCCAGATAAGTGAAAGAACGTGACAGCACATAGCTGTCGTTGTTTCCGATATCCACGACTCTGGTCTGTGCCCCCGCCTGCAGCAGGCTTGATTGCAGTAGTAGAACCAGCCAGATCCATTTGCAGGTAAAGCCCCTCCAGGGCGGGAAATGGCCACGATTTCGAACTTCAATCATGGAGGTGGGGTACGGCTTTGCATGGACGACGGGTTCCACGTGGCAAGGACGCCAGGTCACTGAATGGGTTCACGTTCAAGGACATTTTCTTTGATGCGCATATGCCTGGTCAATCAAAACACCATTGCCACCGCGCTCGATCCGGCATCCAGGGTGCGTTCATGAGCCGCCCCGCCAATTTGTCGGGATTGGCAGACACCCGAAGGCCATGATCCTGTTTGACTTTCTGAATATTTCGTCAGCAGATGTCGGTCTTCGCAGACAAAGCGCAAAGATACAAATGCCGCAAGCTATTGAAATCATTGGCAAATTTCTGTGGCACGCAAATTGAGTAGGACTGCAAGACTCAATTTCTCGACATCGAACCAAAAAATGCCACAGAAGAATGTTTTCCGGCGGATATCAGTCCCCCATATTGTGAGCGGTATTCTGCTTTGCCATGGGGCTGCGCACGCCCAGCAGGACGCGCCAGTGCGCGTGGCGCCAAACGAACAGGTCATTCAGACTTGGCAGCAAAGCAACTTTGGTGGAGCTGTTCCGGCACTGTCACATGAAGAGGATGGCACCACACGGCTTGACTGGAAAGGGGGCATCGCGCTGGACGCGTACAGCAACGACATCCAGTCGGCCAGTGGTTCGACAAACACGCCACTGCGCTCCGGAACGTTCTACAAAAACATCATTAACAGCGACCTGCGTGCCATCCATCAAGACAACGTTGTTGAATACTTTCAGGTGGGAGTCACCAGCAGTGATGATCGGTCCGTTTTGAGCCTGAATCCTCATCAGCTGAACAATTTCCAGTTGGGTCGTACGGGGGAAGATTACCGGGTTGCACTGGGTGACATCGCCCCGAACTTTTCAAGCCTCAGTTCAGCACTTGGCGTGAGAGGCTTGTTTGGCCAACGTCAGTTCGGTGACATCTCGGTTTATGGCTTCTCAGGGCAGGTTGCCGAAAATTGGGAAGTGCTCTCCAGTACCGTGCCCAGCAATCAGTACATCCGGGATGTTCAAGGTGTCAAGCTGGAGAAGGCGTTTGGCGCCACGTTACGCACTTACATTACTGCCCAGACGTCCTCCGAACGGGAGGCGCCCATCATGGCCCAGCCGGGCTTCATTGCACTCGGCACATCGCACTCGATGAGCGTCGGCCTGCAGTATCAAAAAGATCAATTCAGCCTGACTGCTGAGTCGGCTGGCAGCAATTTTCAGGATGACGGAACTTCAGACCGGCAAGGCCACGCCAGCGTTGTTGATGCAAACTGGCGTGGTGAAAGTGTGGGATTGCGTGCTGGCTACCACCACATAGACAGCGAGTTCACATCACTGTCTATGGCAGCGCAGCCGGGTGTGCACGAGGCATATGTTGGCGCGGACTGGACGGCAGCGTCGTGGGTGATGTTGACAACCGATCTGCGCAAGTCGAAAAACTCGACTCTGGCAACCGCCTATAGTGATTCGACGTTCGTCGATACCGATGCGCTCACCGTGCGCGCGAATATCAATTTCGGGCCTGATCATCCGGGCTGGGGTCTGTCGCTGCAAAACGTCGAAGCCCAGACAATCGACTCGGCTGCCCAAGCGTCGAACCGCAGCGATGTGTCCGCAATGATCAACTACGCATCGCCCGGCTTGACCAGTGGTCTCGGGTTCGGTCAGGGCAAGATTACCAGTGAGGTATTTCCATCCAACGACTCGAGCATCCAGAACTGGTCGTTCAATGTGGGACGAACTTTCTCGAACGGGCTGCCCGATACGGCGCCGACCTGGAGCGCCGGAATCAATTTCTTTGCCACATCCCAAACCCAGCGCCTGCTGGTAAATGGCGGCGAGAGCAATAGCACCAACTACACCCTTGCCTTTACCGGACAAGTGGTCGGCTGGGGGAGCATGAACCTACTTCTCACGGGAGGAGAAACCACACAACCCAGCGGGGCGCCTGGATTGCGCATGCGCGGTGTTCAGCTGGACGCGTTGTTCCCCATGAAGGGGCAAAACACGTTCAAGGTATTTGTCCGCAATACCCAGCGCAATATTGACGACCCGATTCTGTTCGCCCAAGAGAATGTGCTTGGCCTGCAGTTGGTCTACAACTTCTAAAAGGACACCCCATGAAGATTTTTCGCGTGTTCTATCTGTTGGGAGTTCTTGCTGCGGTTACCGTACCAGCCTCGCCGTGCGTTGCCGAACAGGCTATCAACATCCAGTCTGAACAAGCGCTGGACGCGCTGCAGCACCTGTTGTCCGCCTATACGGCGGGCAACCAAAAACAGCTTGAGGCATTGGTTGAGCCGAAAATGATCGGTTATTCGCGCGTTGTTGATGCTGTCCGGGATACCGGGCTCATGCAAAGGCAGCCACGCTTGACCCTGTCAGACACGCGAACACAGCATTCCGAAGAGGTCGTGATTATTCAGACCCATTGGGAGAAGCGGTACGTATCGACGCCTGGCCGGATTGGGCGGTACTTGAGCGGGACATGTACATTCGTGATGCGCCCGGATTCGTCCGTGTGGAGACTGTCCGCTTTAAGCGGTGATAACCCTTTCGGCGCGGAATAGATCGCGCAGCTGCCTGAAAAATTGAACCCCATCAAACTGATGTACGACCCAGTTACAGGTCGACGTCGGATATTCCCGCGTACCTCAAGAGACACTGACATGAAAAAAAACCTACTCATTCGACGCACGCTGCTGGTCCTTGCTGCCAGCCTGTTGCTGCAAAATACCTATGCAGCGGGCCAGATCGATCTGGTGGAGGGTAATGTGAGTGTGACCACTGCAGCAGGACAACTGCGCGTTCCCGGCAAGGGGGAGCGTATCGAGGCCGGTGACACCATTTCAACAGGACGGGGTGGGGAAATCCACATCCATATGGACGATAACGGGCTCATCGCCCTGCGTGCCAATACGTTTCTGAAAATAGAGGCCTACAAAGCCGATGGCGGCACGGATGACAGTGCTGTATTTCGCCTCTTGCGCGGTTCCTTTCGTTCCATTACAGGATGGATTGGGAAGAACAACCCTCAAAAATACGCCGTCCTCACGCCAACGGCTACCGTCGGCATTCGGGGAACCGACCATGAGACACTGGTCGTGGGGGATGGAGTGGACGCGGGAACCTATGACAAGGTCAACAGTGGCGAAACCGAATTGGTGACCCCACACGGCAAGATCGCCATTTTCCCCGGGCACGCGGCTTTCGCTCCCAAGGCCGGGGTAGAGCCGCCAAAATTGCTCGCTGTCATTTCACCCCTGTTTGTGCCGACAAAGAACGAGGACTTGATCGACAGCAACAAGAAGACATTGGAAGACTCCCGGGATGAGCGCCTGCAGCAAAAGCAGAGAGACAACGAACGAAAGGGCGCGGGCAAGGATGGCAAGTCAAAGATAGGCGATCCAGAAGATGGGCGCAAGGCGCTTGCAGTGTTTGAAAACTTTCTCCGCGCATTCGAGGCCGGTGACGTCTCGCAGATCCGTCAGCGCTTGAATCCTTCGATGATTGGCTATCAGCAACTGCTGGACAACATCACGCTTGGAAACAATGAGTGCAAGCAGATGCGCGTGAACCTGTTCAACACCCAGATCCAGGCGGGTCCCGACCTGGCCGTCGTGCAAACCAGCTGGGAAAAGCGATGCCTGTTTCTGCCTGCATTGACTCCCAAGATAGCATCGGGCCGTGCAACCGTGCTGCTGCATCTTGAGTCTAATGGATGGACTTTTGCTGCCATCACGGCGGGCAATATGTTTGACCGATTTGCCGTTTCTGCGCCAACACCGGTCAAGCCAACGGCGACGACACCGGTGCCAACGACACCAACGCCAACGACACCGGTGCCAACGACACCGGTGCCAACGACACCAACGCCAACGACACCGGTGCCAACGACACCAACGCCAACGACACCAACGCCAACGACACCGGTGCCAACGACACCGGTGCCAACGACACCGGTGCCAACGACACCTGCAGCAACGTGCGGATTTCTTGCGCCATGCCCTGTCACTGCGCCGGTCACCGCACCACGCACCTGCACAGTTTCCGGTCGCCTTGTGTCCTGTTCGAGCATCCGAAATCCAGCTCTGTGCACATTGCTTCGCGGCAACGTCCTGGCTTGTCCGTAACGCCGTCAACTCTGCTCACCCTGACAGCTATGTGGTACTGCATGACTGGTAGTCGCACCATCCGGCAACTTCTTTCGATTGCCTTTGAACCCCAGACTGATTTTCTGCGACTCAACCATAACGGTGCGACGGACTTTGAGTCCGCCGCCGGAAGGTCCCGGGGTGTCCCCCTATGGAAATTGCTCTAAGCCCTGCGCAACTGCAGGATATCGAGCTGTGCCGACTGATTGAGCAGGTGGCGGCGAGAGACGAGGCAGCCCTGGCAACGCTTTACAAGCGTATGAGCCGGATGATTTACGCCTTTTCGGTGCGCCGCCTGAATGCACCTGATGCGGCCGAGGAGGTTGTAGTGGAAACAATGTATGAGGTTTGGAAAAGTGCTCCGCGGTTTGCTGGACGGTCCATGGTGACCACGTGGATACTGGGCATTGCCCGGCACAGAGCTATTGACAAATTGCGCAGTCGCGGTGGCACCGATTGCGAGCCGTTGGGCGACGAAGCTGATGGCGTGGCGGACGAAAGCCCATCCGTGTTTGAGCTGATCGCGAGCAAGCAACGTGCAGGACAGGTCGCCTTGTGCATGGAGGCGCTGCCTGACGAGCAGCGCGAGTGCCTGCACATGGTCTTTTTTGAGGATGCACCCCTGGCGGAAATTGCGACCCTTCAGGATTGCCCCACAAACACGGTCAAGACACGCCTGTTCCATGCGCGCCGCAAAATGAAGGACTGCCTGGATCGGCAAACAAGACGACAGGAGAACGCATGACGCACAACCAAAACGAATTGCGTGCGCTGTTGCCATGGTATGTCAACGGCACGTTGGATACTGCAATGCGTCAGGATATTGAACTGCGGCTTGACCACTCTCCGTTATTGCGCGGTGAGGTCGTCTGGCTCAGGCTCCTGCGTAGCCAGATTCGCGATGAAATGACCTTGGAGAACAATCAGAGATCTGAAACGGCAGGCCTCGACACGCTGATGGCGTTGATCCATGGAGAGCAATCCGGGAAGGTGGTTCCGTTGCACGTGCGTATTGTCGGTTGGGTGGCGGGCACGCGTCGGTTGCCTCTCGCAATGGGTATCGCCGCCGTTGTGGTGCTTTCTCAGGCAGTGATTATCGGTGCCTTGCTCGACCGGTCGATGCCGGAACAGCTCATGCCCATGTCGGGCGGTGTGTCGGCGGTGGGTCCGTTGTTGCAGATCACTTTCAAGCCAACCGCTACTGAGGCTCAGATCCGTGTGTTGTTGGCCAGCGTGCAGGGCGAGATTGTGGCGGGGCCGGGAGCGCTTGGCGTCTATGCCGTACGTGTACCGGAAAGTCAGGGAACTCAGGCGCTTGGCACGCTGCGCGCTGACGTGGCTGTTGTCGATTCGGTCGTGTTGTTGCCGGGCCGCTAACGCCTATCCTGAACCGCACATGTTCACGCGCACCCGGTCACTGATCTTTTGCCTCGGCGCAACCGTGCTCACAACCCAGGTCGTTGCGGATGATGCCGTCAATTGTTCGCGGTACCGAACAGCTGGTTTGCCATGTCCGGTTGGACCCACAGGCACGATAGCGCCTGATGCGGTGCTGCGCAGCCTGTTACCTCCAACCCGGCTGCCGGGTGCACCCGCCGCGCCGGTGTCATCGCCTGCAAGCAGTCCGGCTGCTCTCCCGCTTGTCGTGCGTTCGCCTGGTCCGGTTCCGGTTCATCCGCAGACGCCGAACCGTTCGCCCGGGCTGGTCGCACCAGCAATTGCACATGCTGCATCCGCTGCGATTGAGCCACCTGTACGGTCGGCACCGGTGGCGTCGTTGCTGCCTCCGTCGCCCCCTGTGCCTGTTGCGCCCGCTGCAATCGCGCCGGTCAAGCCTCCAGATGTGCCCGTTCCTGGCTTGCTGCAACCGCTCTCGGGCTTTCCGCTTGCAGCCCTCGCGGTCACCCGTGGAGGCCGGGAGCCAGGTCAGGTCGTTGTCTATTGGGCCAACGCAGAGGATGCCAGGGCGGCGCTGGCCACCTTGCTGCAAAACCGACATTTGACGCCTGCCAGCACGTCAAAGCTCGAACACCTGGGCGGCGTCATCGCAGTCTTTCAACTTCCAACCCCGCAGGCCGCATCCGGGTTGCGTGAGCAACTTCACAAAGAGTACCCGGCTGCCGCCGTCGACTTCAACACACGATACCGCCCCCTCGCTCAGTCAACGGGACAGCCGCGCATCTATTTGCCCATTAAAGTGGATCAGCCAAAACAGACTGTAAGCAGCGCGGCTGCATCCGGCATCCGCATCGGCATCGTTGATGGTCCGATAGCGCCAATTTCTGCCCTTCATGGGGTCAAGATCACCCGCAAGAATTTCCTTGCAGACGCAGACATCGCGGCGCAAACCAGCCACGCCACGGCGATTGCCGCCTTGATCGCGGGACAGGATCAAGCGGTCGGATTTTTCGGAGTTGCCCAAAAGGCAACACTGTTTTCTGCTGAGATCATGCGCGCCATCGGGACCGATGAATTGACCAGCAGTGCGTCCCTGATTCTTGCACTCGACTGGTTGCTGTCCGAAAATGTTCAGATCATCAACCTTAGTCTGGGCGGACCCGGTGATCTGGTGATGGCAAAAGCAATTGCCAGGCTCGCGTCAATGGCTGTACTTGTCATTGCAGCGGCAGGCAACGGAGGGCCTGCTGCGGCGCCTGCCTACCCAGCCGCTTACCCGGGCGTGATTGCCGTGACGGCCACCGATGCAGCCGACGCGGCGTATGCACAGGCCAATCGTGGCAGTTACGTCACGCTGGCGGCGCCCGGGGTGGATATTTGGGTGCCAGACGCAGAATACGGCCATTACGTCACTGGCACCTCGTTCTCCGCAGCCGTGGTGACCGCTGCCAGTGCATTGTTGCTTGCCCAGAGTCCGCAATCCAGTCCCAAGGACATGTCCCAGCGCCTGTGCCGTGGTGCGAGGGATCTCGGCGCACGCGGGTCCGATCCGATATTTGGCTGCGGTATGCTCCAAATCGGTGCTGCACTGCGGGAAGACCGGTCACGAGGCCCTTTGAATTCAGTTGCTATAGGCAGCGGGCTCCTATGACGTTATGCTCGTGGCGATTTCTTTAACAACAGCATGGCCACCCCAATAGTTACGGTGTCAGCTCAATTTGATCGGCAAATATGGCGCGTATTCTGATAGTTGATGATGACCCTGCACTGCTGCGGCTGTTGTCCCTGCGACTGCATTACGAAGGGCACACCGTCATGGAGGCGGGTAGCGGTGCGGCTGCTCTGGCGCAGTTGGATCATGAACTGCCGCACATCATGATCACTGACTTGCGCATGCCGGGCATGGACGGGCTGCAGTTGTTCAACGCCGTGCACCGTCGCTATCCCCTGCTTCCGGTGTTGATGTTGACCGCAAACGGGACCATACCGGATGCTGTAAATGCGATGCAGAGGGGTATTTTTGGATACATCACCAAACCGTTTGAAGGAGCAGACCTCATGCGTGAGGTCGATCGTGCGCTCCAGGTTTCAATGAGTCTTGGCGCAGACATGCCCGGCGAATTGCCGGGTGAAACCTGGCGCGAGGCTATCATCACGCGCAGTCCGCTCATGGAAAAGTTGCTGAGCGAGGCACGCCTTATGGCGCAGAGCGACGCATCGGTGTTGATCCATGGTGAAAGCGGCACCGGCAAGGAACTCCTGGCGCGAGCGCTCCATGCCTCGAGCGCACGCTGCCAGGAGGCCCTGGTGGCGGTGAACTGCGGCGCGATTCCCGAGAACCTGGTCGAGTCGGAACTCTTTGGCCATGTCAAAGGGGCCTTTACGGGTGCCGTGCGCGACAGCGTGGGGCTGTTTTCCAGTGCCCACCGGGGAACCATTTTCCTCGATGAAATTGCAGATCTGCCGATCGCGATGCAGGTCAAACTGTTGCGTGTGTTGCAGGAACGCGAAGTCCGCCCAGTCGGCGCCGCGAAGTCGCACAAGGTCGATGTGCGGGTGATCTCCGCGTCCAACCGCAAGCTTGAAGATGAAGTCGCTGCAGGACGGTTCCGCGAAGATCTGTATTACCGCCTCAACGTGGTGGGTCTGACACTTCCCCCCCTGTCCGAGCGTCGCGAGGACATTGCGCTGCTGGCGCATCACTTCATGCGAAGCCTCTCGCAGCGCTATGCCAAATCAGTGACTGCCTTTGCGCCTGGTGCGCTCGAACAGATCAGCACCGCGTCCTGGCCGGGGAATGTGCGACAACTGCAGAATGTCGTCGAGAAGTGTGTCGTTCTGTGTACCGGGTCACTGATCCCTGTGTCACTGGTGCAAAGTGCGCTGACCAGCCAGGGTGCTGACCTGTTGCCGTTCGATGATGCGCGCAAGGAATTTGAGCGCGACTACCTGACGCAGTTGCTGAAAATCACCAATGGCAACGTTGCACAGGCGGCCAAACTGGCCAAACGCAACCGGACCGATTTTTACGCCTTGCTGGCCAGGCATCAGCTGGAATCTTCCAGCTTCAAGGGCTGACGCCCCAACGGCTCCCTCCGCCAGTTGCTCCCCGTTGCGCAAAATGTGCTATCAAATGGGTAGCTGCTTGCGCACATTCCACGGGGCCTGCAGCCATTTCCAGTGTATAAATTGCACTGTCTGCTTCTACCGACAGCCTAAGCCCATGATTTCATGGAGTTAGTTTCCTGAAAGGCGGATGCTGTCTGCAAACTCCGACAGCCTGCGGCCACGAATTGCGGAAACCGCTTTGATTCCATTGACTTTTTTTTGTGGCACGTATCTTGGATGGATGACATCGCTACACAAATCAGCAACAGGGAATGAAACGTGAAACCATCTGCCCGCATGCGCGCGAAATCCATTCGACCCGGCCTTTTCTGCCTCTTTGCAGCCTGTGCCAGTGTGGCATTGATGGTTGGTGCCGGCAGCGCCACTGCCCAGGTGAAAAATGCTTTGCCAGCAAGCATTACGTCAGTCACCCAGACGCTCCCGACCGTCGCAGGTGTCCCAACGTTATTGACCGTTACCGGGGCGGGCTACTGCAGATACCGCTTGAGCTACGTGAAACAGGAATTCCCGTTGGTGCAGCAGCCCCCAATGACATACAGCAGCACGTCGCACAATCCATTCCCGATGAGTTTGAGGATATTTGATGCGACGCCCGCGGGCACTTATACCTGGACCGTGAACGGAATCGACGGCTGTTCCGGAAGCAAAAGTCTAACGTTTACCGTGCGGTGATGCTGTCCTGGCAGGTGCGGTTGTGCCGCTGGACAAGCCTGATTCTTCTGCTCGCATCCAGCGTGCAGTTCGCAGCTGCACAACCGGATGCCGTGAGCATTGGCAACAATGACAGCTATGCGCTGTCGCGCTCTTTCAGCTATTTTGAAGACACGGGTACCACGCTGACGCTCGAAGATATTCTCCAGCCCGGCGCGCAGGCCCAATTCAAGCCCGTGCGGAAAGGAGCATCATCGACAAACTTTGGTGCCACCAATTCCGCAATCTGGCTTCGGGTCCACCTACAAACTGAAATGGATACACCCGCGCGGTGGATGCTGGAAGTGGCAAACCCACCGCTGGACCGGCTGGATCTTTACGTGTCGAACGCCCTGGGCAGCTATGTGCATCAAAGTGGAGGCGATTCGCTGTTGTTTGCACAGCGCTCCGTTGCGCACCGCAACCATGTGAAGCCGATCAACCTGGTGCCGGGTACGGAGTCGACCCTGTACCTGCGCGTGTTGTCGAAGGGGACCGTGTCGGTACCCGCGACCCTGTGGCAACCGACTGCGCTGTGGCAAAACGACCAGAAGACCTATTCGATATTCAGTTTGTACTTTGGGCAGCTACTTGGCCTGGTGTTCTATAACCTGATGCTCTACTTGTCGGTGCGCGACCGTGCCTATCTGATCTACGTGGTCTTCGCGGCATGCGTCGGTTTGTCGCAAGTGGCCAGCTCGGGCCTCGGTGCACAGTTCTTGTGGCCCACCGTTGTGTGGCTGAACGATGTCGCGACCAACGCCACGTATGCCGCAAGCGGCACCTTTGGCCTGATGTTTGTTCGAAACTTTCTTGCCAGCCGAACCAAGATGCCGCGGCTGGACCGGTTGATGTCGAGGGAGATCGGATTGTGGGCAGTGACGATTCTCATGTCACTGATCCTGCCCCACCGTGCGGTCGTGTGGATGGTCACCGGTCTTGCGTTGGTCAGTGCGCTGACTGTCCTTATGGCCGGGACTATCAGCATTCGTCAGCGACACCCCGGGGCGAAATACTTCGGGTTTGCCTGGATCGCGTTTCTTCTGGGCATTGTTGTTCTGATCGCGCACAACTATGGACTGTTGCCAACGAACGGGTTCACGATCAATGCCTTGCTCATTGGGTCATCACTGGAAATGGTGCTGCTGTCCTTTGCCCTGGCAGACCGCATCAATGTGGCACGCCGGGAAAAGGAGTCTGCCCAGGCCCGCGTGCTCTCTGAGCGGGCCATGGTGCAGGCTTTGGAGCAGTCACAGGAGCGGTACCGATCGGTCATTGAACATATTGGAGAAGGCATGGTGGTTATGCAAAACGACCATGTGGTGTTTGTCAATTTCAGAGCTACCGAAATACTGGCGGCGACCAAGGCAGAAATCATTGCTGATGGCCTGCTGAGCCGCATCCATGTGGACGATCGGGCCGCTCTGGCCGAACGCATGCAGCGCAGGCTTCTGGGGCAGGACGTGCCTGAGCACCGGCAAGTCCGCCTGGAGCTTGCGCAGCAGCCCATGAAGTGGCTTGAATTCGGCGACAACCTGGTGCCGTGGGATGGTGGCCAAGGTTTGCTGGTCTTTTTTCTGGATGTCACCCAGCGCCACCAGGCCGAATTGGAGACTCGCGCGGCAGTTGAGCGACAGCAAAAACTCAATGACTTGCGTTCACGCTTTATTGCCATGACCAGCCATGAATTTCGCACACCGCTGGCCACGATCTTGTCAGCGCAAGACCTTCTCCAGAGTTACGGTGACCGTTTGCCGCCAGACGAAAAGGAGGAACTGCTCGACATGATCCGGGCGGGAGTCAACCGCATGACGCGCATGCTGGAGCGCATTTTGCTGCTGGGCCAAGCCGAGGCCCATATGCTGGAATTTACGCCCCAGGTGCTCGATCTGCCGGCCTTGTGCAAAGACCTCGCCGTTGAAGCCAACTGCCAGCAACCTGACAGCCCGTGCGACGTCCTTGTGCATTGTCCGGCCGCAAGCACCGATCGGCTGTTCGACGAAGAGCTGCTCAGACACATTCTGAGCAATCTGCTGTCCAATGCGATCAAGTATTCGCCGCTGGGCGGTGAGGTGCACCTGACTGTCCATGCGCAGGGGCTGCAGACCGTGTTCGAGGTCTCCGACCACGGCATCGGCATACCGCAGGAGGAGCTTGAGGACCTGTTCGAGTCCTTTCACCGAGCCAGCAATGTCGGTGATATTCAGGGGACCGGACTCGGGCTGGCCATTGTCAAGCAGGCGGTTGATCTGCACGGCGGCACCATCCACGTCCGCAGCAACGTTGGCGATGGAACCTGTTTTACGGTGCGCCTTGGGTCGCTAGCCCCGATACCAGCCGCGGGCCATTTTGGCGCTGCTGCGATACCGTGAGAAAAATGAAACCACGGGCGTCTGCCGCCGGGGGAGCGCAGCGATGGAGCTAAAGCTGTTGCTGGTGGGCATTGCCTGCGCTTTTGCAGCGTTGCTCGCGTTTGCCACCCTTGTCAAATGGCGGGAATTGCAGGTGGCAAAGTCGTGGCTGCCGACGCCTGGCACCATCATCTCGTCACGCAGTGAGGCGCGCCAGGTCATCAGCCGCGGTGTCGGATCAGAAGCCAATGGCAAGACAGAGGTGCGCAATTTTCCTGCCATCACGTTTTCTTACCATGTGAGCGGAAAGAGTCACATTGGCACGCGTTACAGCATGCGCGCCAACCTCGGCAACTTTGCGGTGCAGGAGACCCTGGCCCAATATCCAAAAGGAGCAGTGGTCACTGTCTTCTACGACCCAGCCCAACCGGCGCAGGCCGTGATTGAACGCACCATGCCCGACGGAGCTTTCAGGTTCATGGCTTGTCTGTCGGCCGGACTGGTGGTTGGAGCATTCGTCCTGGTTATTACCGTCGGTGGCTTGCTTGAAGCCATCAAGCCCTATATGCCGGACCCGCAGCATGCTGGCGCGGCGGTGTTGATGGTGACCATCGCGCTGTTTGCATCGCGCATGGCGTGGTTGCAGCGGGAGATGGCTGCTGACGCTGCAAATTGGCCCAGTGTCATTGGGCAGGTTACGCAATCGGGTGTCGATGCCTTCAAGATGCGCGACTACATCGGCAATCTCTGGCGCCGTCCTTGGCAAACCATGTTCCGCTCACGCGTCGTCTACGCCTACCAGGTGGGTGGCACGGTCTATAGTGCCGATCGCATTTCTTTTGGCGCGAGCCTGTTGACATCGCTGCCGTTTCTGGTAGGTCTGCACGCAATCCGCTATTCAGTTGCGAGTAGTGTCCAGGTGTTCTATGACCCGGCCAACCCTGCCCACGCAGTTTTGGAGCCGCGTGTGTTGGGGCTTTGGGTTCTCTGGAGCGCCTCGGCGGTGATGTTCTCGGGTGCGGTGGTGCTGCTGGGTCTGTTCTAGGCGATTGTTGCGCAGCCCTGGCGAGGCCTGATGCCCAAACAGACTCCGCCATTCCCCTTGATCATGGAACGGGCTGGATCGCGATTCCATCGTCATGTCGGAAAACCCCGACAAATCAAACGCCACTAAGCGACTTAACCCGTTGATTTATATAAGAAAAAGTCCTGGCATGCATCTTGAATAGATAACGTATCAATCAAGATTACCCACAAGGAAAGAGATTCCATGAACTCCCAAGAAATCAATCTGGTGCAGTCGACATTTGCTGAAGTGCGCCCCATTGCTGCGGTCGCCGCTGAACTTTTTTACAGCCGCCTGTTTGCACTGGACCCGTCGCTTCGTCCCATGTTCAAAGGTGATATGGCTCACCAGGGCCGGATGCTGATGTCAATGCTCAGCGCCGCAGTCAACGGGCTGTCAAACATTGATGCCCTGGTGCCCGCTGTGCGCCAGCTTGGCGCACGACATGTCAAATATGGTGTGCAGGACGAGCATTACGCCACGGTTGGCAGCGCATTGCTCTGGACGCTGGAGCAGGGTTTGGACGAAAAATTCACACCGGCTGTTCGCGAAGCCTGGACCACGGCTTACGAGCTGTTGGCCGATGTCATGCAGTTTGGAGCCAGAGAAGCTCTCGCAACGCAGGTCGAAACGGCTTGACGCTGAGCACACCCCGCGCGCTGACAGCAAGTTTCTTTGAAATGACTGAACGTTTCAATACGGACAGGCGACTCATTCTTACATTCCATGCGTATTGCACCGTTGACATCCTTCACTTCAGGATTTTTATGAAAACCAAATCCATTCCCTCCTCAAACAAATCTACTGCAGCCATAGGCGCGTTCGCATTGATGGCGGCATGTTCACTGGCGGGCGCTGGAACACTGAGCGGAGGCATGACCACTCTCAACGGGGCAAACGCCGTGACCAGTCCGCCCAAGATCACCACGCCCAACCAGATCGTACAGGTCAAGCATACGTTTGGCGTGCTCTATTACGGGCCGGACAAGAATGTCAACTTCACCTGCAACGCAAAGCTGGAATACAGCGACGCTGGTGAACCACCAGAGATGATTGCGATCAAATTTCCCATGGACGCGGTGAGCCGCATGCGCCAGTACACCAAACCCGGAAAATATACGGCGACTCTGACTGGTGTGGCTCACAACGGCCACGTGGCCTGTCTGGGGAATGCATCCACAACCATGACCATTGAAGACGGCATTGCGGGTGTTGTCATCAAGCCCCGCGATGCACAGGTTACGAAGGTCGTTATTAACAGCGGAAACGTGTATTCGCCGGGAAACGTTCAGCTCTCCCCCACCATATTCGTAAGCCATCCCATTGAGCGCTGCATGGTTGACATAACCGTTGAAACGGCCAACCAGGGCGCGGGTGCCCTGAATGTGGTGCTTTGGAGCACCTTGATAGAGCCATCCTGGGCTACCGGTTCCTACATGACCACGCTGTATTCACTGAACTTCCCCAACACCGGGAAGTTTCGGGTTGTGGCAAAGGGCCGCCTGAATTACCAAGGCAGCC
>Ga0066477_1000181_pt1 | contig 21713 bp, 16 predicted proteins | sample LakWasM115_HOW13_2_FD_59554 | JGI IMG/M metagenome (GOLD analysis project Ga0066477, IMG submission 59554) | Freshwater sediment methanotrophic microbial communities from Lake Washington under simulated oxygen tension - Sediment Metagenome 115_HOW13 | ecosystem: Environmental > Aquatic >...
GCTGCGTTCACAGCGCGGCTTGCAGCTGACACCGGCAGGCCGACAACTGCAGGCCTTTGCGGAAGAAGCCGTGGCATTGTGGTCACGCATCGAGCGCGAGTTTGCGCCGGGCCAGACCTTGCGCGGCCATTTCCGCGTCGGGGTCACCGAGTTGACGGCGCTGACCTGGCTGGCCCCCCTGATGCAGCGCATCAGCGAAGAACACCCCGAGATCTCGATTGAGCCCGTCGTCGACGCCGGGGTTCGCCTCTTCGAACGTCTGCAAGTGCAGCAACTCGACGTCTGCATCATGCCGGGCACCTTCTGGGGCGCCGACTACACCACGACCAAGGTGGGTCAGGTGGAAGAGATCTGGGTCGCAAGCCCGACTCTGAAGGTGCCCAAAACGCTGCGCCCAGCCGACTTTGCCGCCTACCCGGTGATTGAGGAATCCCGTGGCGCAGCCAAGATGCGCTTCTACGAAGCATGGCGGGCCGAGCAGGGCTACCGTTTCGGTCGGGTCATGTACACCAACAGCACCACGCTGCTGCGGGGCCTGACCGTCAGGGGCTTTGGTATCAGCCAGCTGTCACGCGAGTACGTCAGCCATGACCTGGCGGCTGGGCGCCTGCGCCAGGTGAAGACCGAAGCCTTGCCCCCCATGGTCTACAGCGCGGTGTACCGCAGCGATACCGCTGCGGCGGCGCTCTTGCGCGTGGTGGAACTGGCGGTGCAATGCTGCGATTTCACGCACAACGGCGATCAGCCGGCCCCCGCCCGCGACCGTGGCCGCCGGCGGCGGGCCTTAAAGCCACCTGCGCCCACATGCGCCTGACACCAGCCCTCAGGCCGCAGTGGCGCGACGGCTCAGGTGGCGGGCCGCGAACTCGACAAACCAGTCGAGGCTCTCGGGCTGTGCCAGTGCGTCACGGCGCACCACCTTGTCTGGCGCATGGCCGAGCATCAGTTTTTTGACGGGCAGCTCGAGCTTCTTGCCGGTGATGGTGCGCGGAACGGCTGCCACCTGCACGATGTCGTCGGGCACATGCCGCACCGACAGGCCTGAGCGCAAGGCCTGTCGGATGCGCTGGCGCAGAGGCTCGTCCAGCGTGAGGCCGGGGCGCAATTGCACGAACAAGGCCATCCAGGACGGCTGGCCCAGGTACTCCAGGTCGACCACCAGGCTGTCGGCCACCTCTTCGAGCTGCTCGACCACGCGGTACAGCTCGGCTGTGCCCATGCGCACGCCCTGGCGGTTGATGGTGGCGTCGGAACGCCCATAGATCACGCCGCCGATGGCCTCGGGCCGGGGCACCAGGCGCAGCCAGTCGCCATGGCGCCACACGGGCTGGCCGGCCTCATTCTCGAAGGTTTCGAAATAGCTTTCACGCAGGCGGCTGCCGTCGTCATCGCCCCAGAAGTACAGCGGCATCGAAGGCAGCGGGTTCACGCAGACCAGCTCGCCGACCTCGTCGATCACGGGTCGGGCCTCGTCGCTCCAGGCCTCGACCCGGGCGCCCAGCGTCCGGCATTGCATCTCGCCCAGGTACACCGGCAAGGTGGGCAGGCCGACCAGAAAGCCGCCGGCCAGGTCGGTGCCGCCAGAGACGACGTTCAGCCAGAGCTCGGGCTTGACGGCGCTGTACAGCCAGGCGCAGGCCTCGGGCGACAGCGGTGAACCGGTGGAGCCCACGGTCTTCAGGGCCGACAGATCGGCAATGCGGGCGGGCATGACGTCGGCCTTCATGCATTGTTGGTGGATGGCCGCGCCCGCGCCGAAGAACTGCACCCGGGTGCGCCCGGCCAGGCGCCACAGGTGGCCCCAGTCGGGCTCGGGCCCGGCGCCCGTCACGCTGCCGTCGTACAGCACCACGGTGGCACCGCCCAGCAGGCTCATGATGTGGGCGTTCCAGACCATCCAGGAGGTGTTCACCGCCCACAGAACGCGGTCGCCCGGGTGCAGGTCGTTGTGCAACACCATGTTGACCATGCCGTTGGCCAGCACGCCGCCATGCCCATGCACGATGGGCTTGGGCAGGCCGGTGGTGCCGGAGGAATAGAGGATCCACAGCGGGTGGTCGGGGGGCAGCGCCTGCGGCTGCAGTTCGTGCTCGCCCGCCACGGCCAGCGCCCAGGGCAGCCAACGCACGGGGGCCGCGGTGGGCGGGGGCTCGGCCTGGGCATCCAGGTGCGTCACCCAAAGCACCGCCTGCACGCTGGGCAGGCCGGCCAGGATCTCACCCAGGGCGACACGCCGATCGAACGGCTTGCCGGCAAAGCGGTAGCCATCCACCGCCACCAGCACCTTGGGCGCGATCTGGCGGAAACGGTCGCCCACACTCAAGGGCCCCATGTCGGGCGCGCACAGCGTCCAGACGGCGCCCAGGCTGGCAGCGGCCAGAAAGGCCACCAGCGTCTGCGGGATGTTGGGCAGGTAGCCCGCCACGCGGTCGCCCTCACCCACCCCCAGCCCGCGCAGGGTGGCCGCTACCGAGGCCACCTGGCGCCGCAGCTCCGGCCAGCTCAGCTCCCCCGCGCCCATGGCTTCGCTCTCGTAGACCACGGCCGGTGTCGCCAGCGCCGTGTGCCGCAGCATCTGCTCGACAAAATTGAGCCGCGCCCCCGGGAACCACGAGGCGTTCGGCATCTGCGAGCGCGCCAACATGTGCTGCGGCGGCGGGTCGAAGCGCAGATCGAAAAACTGCAGGATGGCAGACCAGAAGCCCTCCGCATCGTCGACCGACCACCGCCAAAGTTCTTCGTAATGGGCGAAACGCAGGCCGCGCTCACGCGCCAGCCAGGCTTCAAAGGCGGTGATCAAGGCCTGTGATCGTCGTGCTTCATCAGGCACCCACAAAGGGACGGCAGCAGGCAAGTGGTCTGTCATGGTGATTCAGGACTCCGAAGTGAAACCGATTTTCTTGATGTTGCCGCGCCACATTTCTGTCTCGGCACGCAACTGGGCTGCCAGCTCGCGCGGGCCCAGGTAGCGCGGGGTCATGCCAAAGTCGGCCAGGCCACGGGCAAAGTCGGCCTGCCCGACCACGGCACGGGCTGCGTCGGCCAGGCGCTGCACCACCGGTGCGGGGGTTTTGCCCGGCAGGAACAGGCCGAACCATTCGGTCATGTCGAGCTCGTAGCCCTGTTCACGGTAAGTGGGCAGGGCGGGCATGAAGCTGCTGCGCTCGTTGCCCGACACGGCCAGCAGACGGATCCGGCCCGATTTGAGTTGGGGCAAGAAGCTGCCCAACACCGAGGAATAGGCCGCCAACTGGCCGCCCATCAGGTCCTGCAGACCCGGGGCATCGCCGCGGTAGGCGACGTGGGTCAGCTCCACGCCAGCCATCAAGCCCAGCAGGCTGCCCACCAGGTGGGGTGTGGAGCCGGCGGCCGGCGAGCCAAAACTGGCCTTGCCCGGATTGGCCTTGGCCCAGGCAATGAAATCGGGGATGGTGCGCACGCTCTCCGGCACCGCCGGCCCCACTGCAAAGGCAAAGGGAAACGAACAGACCATGGCCACAGGCACCTGGTCTTCGGGCCCATAGGGCAGCTTGCGGTAGGTGAAGGGGTAGATGCTGAAAGGGGCTGGCGGCGACAACAGCATCGTCAAGCCATCGGCCGGGGACTCCTTGAGTGCCGCCACCGCGATCTGGGTTCCCGCACCGGGCTTGTTGTCCACCAGCACCTGGCCGGCGTAAGTGCCACGCAATCGGTCGGCCACCCGGCGCGCCACGTTGTCGGTGCTGCCCCCGGGCGGAAAGCCCACCAGCAGGCGGGCCAGTTCGGGCTGCTGGGCCCAGGCGGCATGGGGCAGGCCGCCCAGCAGGCCAGAGGCGCCCAAAAGGCCCAGGCGGGCAGTGAATTGACGGCGGGTGCTCATGGTGTTGTCTCCTTCGGCAGGGGTCTGGTGGGGTGCCCGGGGTGCATGGCTTCTCGAAGCGGAAGCCTGGCCCCGGCCACTGCGAATGTGCCCCAGGGGCCCAAGGCCCACTGTCGAAGGATTGCTGCGCCTGTCGAAACCCTGCGCTGCCCCGGGAAAACCCCGCCCCTGGGCTCAGCCCGCCCGGCGGTAGGCCGTCGGCGTCAGGCCCCAGTGCTGGCGGAAGGCCTGCGCGAAATGGGAGGCCGAGCGGTGGCCCGTCTGGCGGGCGATCTCTTCGAAGCTCAGCCGGGTTTCCCGCACCGCATGCGCGGCCGCCTCCATGCGCTGCAGCCTCAGCCAGGCGTGGGGCGCCGCCCCGAACGAGGCCCGAAAGGCCCGTGAAAAGTGAAAGGGGCTGAGATCAACCAGTTGGGCCAGGCGCTCGACCGTCCAGTGGCCGGCCAGGTCGCCGCGCAAGGCCTCTTCCACGCGCTGCATCTGGCGCCGGGAGAGCCCGGCCTGGGCCCGTGAGCTGGCCTGTGCCCCGACGTAGTGCTGCATCAGGTGCAAGGCAATGGCTTCAGCGATGTGCTGGCCGAACTGGCTGTCGAGCGAGGTGTTGGAATCAAGCGAGGCCAGCAGCAATTGGGCAAACCCGGCCAGCAGCGGATCGTCGCGCCCGAAACAGCTTTGCAGCGACACCTGGGCGTGCGCCACGCGCTCCAGCCAGGCGGGCGAGAGGTCGATGTGCAGGTTGTCGCGCGGCTGCGCACTGCGCCAGAACGAAGGCAGCCCGGCCGGCACCACCACGGCCTGCCCCGGCTGCCAGCGCAAGGACTCGGTCACGCTGCCCTGGCGTTGCAACAGCTGGGTGGGCTGCGCCCGCCGCACCAGAATGCTGTGACTGGCCGTGGGCGGCACATACAGATCGCCCTCCGGCCCCACCTGGTGCCAGAACACCAGGCCCGGCCAGGGCCGATCCTGGCTGGAGCGTTTGACGGTGTGCGGCATCAGCTCCCAGGGAGGGGCATCGGGCGGGGCCTGTTCCATGGCCTGCCAGCGGCCCACGTCAAAGCCGCTGGGCACGCGCCGGGAAGCATCAAAACGCGGGTCAGGTGGGTACATGGTCAGCCGGAGGCCCAGAACTGGGATCACACAGATGATGCCACGCAGGCGGGCCTGTCAGGCCGGCCCAGCCAAGACCCTGCTTGCTTATGCATCAAACTTCTTTGGCTATGGATGCGGGTTTTCATAACATTTCGCCATGACGGGAGCGTGCCTCGAGGCCGCCCCGGTGTTTCAACGACTTCAAGCCCCCATTTCATGCCCTTGACCCTCGCCAAGCGACTGGCCCTGCCCCGTCGCGCCTTGATCGCCAGCGCCGGCCTGCTGCTGGCCGCTGCCGCCACCTTCACCCAGGCCGAAACCGCCCCCACCGTGATCCGCATCGGCTCGCCCGAACTGGGCACCGGCACCAAGCCCTTCCCGGGGGCCAACCCGCTGGCGGTGGTCAAGGCCCGGGGCTGGCTGGAGGAAGAATTCAAAGCCGACCACATCAAGATCGAATGGACCACCTTCCGCGGCGCCGGCCCGGCCGTGAACGAAGCGGTGGCAGCCAAGCAGCTGGACGTGGTGTTCCTGGGCGACCTGGCCTCGGTGATCGGCAAGTCGCGCGGCCTGCCCACGCGGCTGATCGCGGTGGTGGGGCGCAACTCGAACAGCTACCTGGCGGTGGCACCGGGGGCGGGCATCCAGAGCTTTGCCGACCTCAAGGGGCGCAAGGTGTCGGTGCTCAAGGGCACGGCCTACCAGCGCCCCTTCGATGCCTTTCTGGCCGAAGCCGGCCTGACCGAAAAAGACCTGAAGGTGGTCAACCTCGACTGGCCCGGCTCCAAGGCGGCGGTGGTCAACCGCGACATCGATGCCACTTTTGGCGGCGCCGACCTGCACCTGCTGCTGGACAAGGGCGTGACCCTGCCCGTCAGCACCAAGGGCAAGGGCCCGGCCTTCAGCATCTACGCCAGCCTGCTGGCCACCGATGACTTCATCACGCGCTACCCGGCCCACACCACACGCCTGGTCAAGCAATTGATCCGCGCCTCGCAATGGGCCAGCGACGAAGCCAACCGCGCCGCGCTGCTGCAGTTGTGGGGCGATCAGAGCGGCCAGGGCGAGGCGGTGTACAAGGCCGAGTTCGACGGTGAATCACTGAAGTCGCGCCACTCGCCGCGCATCGACGAGGCCGCGGTGTCGGTCTACAAGGGGGTGGTGGCTGACGGACTGAAGCTGGGCCTGATCAAGCAGCCCGTGGACGTGGATGCCTGGGTGGCACCGCAGTTTGTCGAAGCCGCCCTGAAAGAGTTGAAGGCCGAGAGATTCTGGCCCGCCCTGGACCGCAACGGACGCCCCCTGCCATGAGCCAGAGCCGCCACACCAAGCACCCAGCCGACACCCACGACTCCCGGCACGACAGGCGGCCCAACATCCTCTTCATCGTGGCCGATGACCTGGGCTGGGCCGATCTGGGCGTGTACGGCCAGACCGACTACCCCACCCCGCACCTGGACCGGCTGGCTGACCAGGGGGTTCGCTTCACCCAGGCCTATTCCAACTCGGCCGTGTGTTCGGCCACCCGCTTCGCGCTGATCACCGGGCGCTACCAGTCCCGCCTGCGTGGCGGCCTGGAAGAGCCGATCGCCAAACCCGCCCATTACCTGGGCCTGCCGCCCGAGCACCCCACCCTGCCCTCGCTGCTGGCCGATGCCGGCTACCACACGGCCCTGATCGGCAAATGGCACCTGGGCGCCCTGCCGCACTTCGGGCCGCTGAAGAGCGGGTACCAGAAGTTCTTTGGCAACTACAGCGGCGTGATCGACTATTTCACCCACAAGCCAGGCGTGGGCGAGCATGTGCCGCGCGACCTGTGGGAGGACGATGTGCCCGTCGAGCGCGTGGGGTACTACACCCAGATCCTGGCCGATGAGGCCTCGCGCTATGTGCAGCAACAGGCCCGTGCCGACAAGCCCTTCTTCCTGTCGCTGCACTTCACCGCGCCGCACTGGCCCTGGGTGGGGCCTGAGGACGAGGCGGTGTCGCGCAGCCTGGGCGACCTGTTCCACTACGACGGCGGCAACCTGGCCACCTACGGCAAGATGGTGCAGTCGCTGGACACCGCCGTGGGCCAGGTGCTCAAGGCGCTGGACGAATCGGGTCAGGCGCACAACACCCTCGTGGTCTTCACGAGTGACAATGGCGGCGAACGCTTTTCCAAGACCTGGCCCTTCACCGGCCAGAAGACCGAGCTGCTGGAGGGCGGGCTGCGCGTGCCCACGCTGCTGCGCTGGCCGCAACGCCTGGCGCCGCAAATCAGCGACCAGGTCACCATCACCATGGACTGGCTGCCCACCCTGCTGGCGGCAGTGGGCCTGGCGCCGCACCCCGACTACCCCAGCGACGGCGAAAACATCCTGCCCGTGCTGACCGGCGACCGCCGCCCCTGGCAACGCACCCTGTTCTGGCGCTACAAGTCACAGGCCCAGCGTGCGGTGCGCCAGGGGGACTGGAAGTACCTGAAGATCAATGACAACGAATTTCTGTTCGACGTGGTGCAGGACCAGCGCGAACGCGCCAACCTGCGGCACCGACACCCCGAGGTGTTCGAGCAGCTGAAAACCCTGTGGGGACAATGGAACGAAACCCAGCTGCCCATCACCGACGAGGTCTTCACCCACGGCGTGACCCCCGACATCCAGGCCGACCGCTACGCGCCAGACAAGAGCCAGCGGATTCGGGCTTGACTGCCCAGAGCTTCAACGACGGCGCACGCTGACGCGGGGCTGAACCCTACTTTCGATCGTGCCCCAAGGTGGCGTAGGCCACAGGGTCCAGGGCCTTCAATCGAAGAGCCGCCGCCCACCCTGCAAGCCCCGCACAAGGCAATAAGGCGAGCAGGGCCCAGGACAAGGCCTGGCTGGCCCCGGTCAAGACTTGAAAGTTGGGCACGGCGAGAGCGAAGACAAAGCTCAGGCCCAGCAGGGCCGCGAGTGGCATCCAGAAAATTCTGAACCTGCTGTAGGCATGTGCATCCCGGCGGAAGAACACGATGACCGCCACCGCCGTCGCCATCATCAGCAGCAGCAGACACACCGTGGCGATGTTGCTGAGCCACGAGAAGAGGTGCAGAACGGGGTCGGCCTTGAACAGCGCAAACAAAAGCACCACGGCCAGGCACAGCACGGTCTGCAACAGAGAGGCCACGTGCGGGCTTTTGTACTGCGGATGGGTGCAGCCCAGGCGCCTGGGCAGCAGGCGCTCCCGGCCCATCGAATAGAAGTAGCGGGCGGTAGAGTTGTGAAACGCGATCAGCCCCGCGTAGATGCTGACGATGAACATGCCGCGCAAGAGAAGGGTCAGGGGCTGGCCCGCGTAGGTATCAGACAGCAGATACAGGAAGTTGGTCGGGTCACTCAGCCCGGTGATGGTCTCCTGGACGCGATCGGCCCCCGTGCCGATCACCAGACACCACAGCGAAAACGAATAGAAGCACCCCACCAGAATCAGGGCCGAGTAGGTGGCGATCGGGATGCTGCGCTTTGGATCCTTGGCCTCTTCGCTGTAGATGGTGGTGGCCTCAAAGCCGATGAAGGCCGCGAAGCAAAACAGGATCCCGATGGAGGGATTGCCGGCACTGAGTGCCGCGGGCTGAAACGAGGAAAACTCGATGCCATGGGCCCCGCCGCGGTGCAGGATCAGCACGTCCAACAGCAGCACGAAGGCGTATTCGGCCACCACAAAGCAGGCCAGGATCTTGGCCGAAAAATCGATCTGGTGAAATCCAAAGTAGGCCACGGATGCAATCGCGGCCACCGCCACCAGCCACCAGGGCACGCTCAGATCAAACTGCGTGCGCAAAGACTCAGAGACCACCTCGCCGAGCAGCCCGTACAAACCAAATTGAAGGGTCAGCGACCCCAGTATCGCGATGAAGGCGGCCGCGCCACCCGCCGCACCGCCCACCCCACGCGAGATCATCGCGTAGAAGCCTCCGGCACTGGTGACGCAGGTGCCCATGGCGGTGTAGCCCGCAGCAAACATCAGCAGCAACAGCAAAGCCAGGACCACCAGCGCGGGCGTCCCGGCGCCATTGCCCACCATCATGCCGATGGGAAAGCCTCCGGCGACCACACTCAGCGGGCTGGCCGCCGAGATCACCAGGAGCGTGATGAACCCTGAGCTCAGGGTTCCTGAGCGCAGGCCCGTGGCGTCATCGGGCAGGCGGGGCATCGAAGGGGTGGGTGAATCCATAGTTGTTTTGATCAGCAAGGGAGGTCTGTTCTCGGGTGCCATGCGAACGATTCAGGTGCCGTTCACGCGCCCAGTTGTCTGAAGGCTGACGCAAAGTCTAGGCCGGCCATCTTGGAGCCGATAGCCCAGATCGGCATGCAGCGACACCGGCCCAGGCACCGGAAAAGTGCGCTCAGAACGAATATTAAAAATTCCGCACCAAAAGCCAGCATTTCTTAAAAAGAAAATTCAACATATGGAAAGCATCTTTTTTTTGATTTGTTTTGCTTTTTTATTTCATTGTGATAACTTTGCATTCGATCATCTATGGATGAAAACGTGGATGACAAACCGCACTGCTTGGCCAACACCCACTCAGGCCGGTGCCCTCAGGATGATTTGCAAAGGACTCGGAATGCTTGCTGCACTCAAAAAATGGGCCTTGTTCGGCCTGCTGCTCGCCACCACCGCGGCATGGACGGAATCGGCTGTTGCGCAGACGAACTGGCCAGCCCGACCGGTGAAAATCATGGTGCCTTACCCCCCGGGCACAGGGCCCGATGTGATGGCCCGATTGGTCGCAGAGGGGCTGGCCAAAGAGCTGAACACCAGTTTCATCGTGGACAACAAGCCAGGTGCCAACGCCATCATCGGCACCGATGCGGTGGTGAAAGCGCCTGCCGACGGTTACACATTCTTGCTGCTGGATCGCATGACCTTGTCGGTGAACCCGCTGCTCTATCAACCCCTGCCGTTTGACGTCCGCAAAGACCTGGTCTCGGTGAGCAACATCGCCGATGTGAACCTGTACCTGGTCACCAGCGCTCAATTGCCGGTGAACGATTTCGCCTCGTTCGTGCAGTACGTGAAGGCCAACCCTGGCAAGGTCACCTTTGGCACGGGCGGGGTGGGCAGCATCATGCATCTGAACATGGAGCTGCTCCAGGCGCGCACCGGGATGGAGTTTCTACATGTGCCGTACAAGGCCCTCGCAGAAGTCATCCCTGCCATGCTCGGAGGCCAGGTGCAGGCGACCTCGGGTGGTGTGGAGGCATTGCTGCCTCATGTTGAAAAGGGCAGCCTCAAATTGCTGGCGGTGGGCGCCCCCAAGAGAGCGCCCATCACACCCCAGGTGCCGACCATTCTGGAGGCTGGCGGCGCCGACATGCTGCTCTCCACCTCCTACACCCTGCATGCCAAGGCGGGCACGCCACCGGAGATTCTGGCCAGGGTGAATGCCAGCCTGTTCAAAGTGCTGGGCAGCCCTGAATTGCAAGCCTGGACCGCCAAGCGTGGCCTGCACGCGGCGGCGTCAAAGCCGGCAGAACTGGACGCCCAGATCGCCATTGATTCAGAACGCGTGGGCAAACTCATCCGCGAACGGGGCATCCGGGTGCAGTGAGCACCGTGCCACGCCCGCCGCAATGGCCCTGCCCAAGCCAGTCACCCTGCCCCGTCACCCAACCGACCTGTGCACCACGCTGCAGGTCAACCCACCCACCGGAGACCACCCTGTGTCATCTGCACGCCAAACCGAGCACCCCATCCATCCGCTATTCACTCAACGCTGGTCACCCCGCGCCTTCACGGGTGAAGCGATCTCAGAAGAACAGTTGCTGATGCTGCTCGAAGCCGCGCGTTGGGCGCCGTCGGCGTACAACGCCCAGCCCTGGCGCTGGATCCACGTGCGACGCGACACGGCACATTGGGCGCCCATTTTCGAGTCGCTGGTGGAGTTCAATCAGGGCTGGGCACAGCACGCAGCAGCGCTTCTGGTGCTGGTGTCGGCCAAACAGGCCGTGTTCCCAGGCAAACCGGCTGCAGCGCCCAATTCCTGGCACTCTTTTGACAGCGGTGCCGCATGGGCCAGCCTGGCCTTTCAGGCCACCTTGTCTGGCTTGGCCAGCCACGCCATGGCCGGCTTTGACGAGCCCCGCCTGCGCGAAGCCATTCAGTTGCCCGAGACCCACGCCATCGAGACCGTGATTGCGGTCGGCAAGCCCGGCCGCCCGGATCGCTTGCCCGAAGCGCTGCTCGCCCGCGAGAACCCGAACGGGCGCCTGCCGCTGGCAGACGTGGCCTTCGAAGGCCGCTTCAAGAGCAACAGCTGAGGGCCTTGGGGCCGCCGCCCCGGATCAAGCCGCTGAAATATGCGCCGTGATGCTGGCGGCCGCCCCCACCACCAGATTGGCAAGAAACTCCTGGTTGAAGGCCGCAAAGCGCTCGCTGGGCCCCACCAGGGTGATGCTGCCCAGAATGCGCTGCTTCTCGTCGAAGATCGGCGCGGCCAGGCCCGTCTTCTCGGGGTCTAGCTCGCCGACGCTGATGCAGAAACCCTGCTTGCGGATCTGCAGCATGGTCTTGGAGAAGACTTTCCAGTCGCCGCCAATGCGCTGCACGCCGGGATGATCGGTGTGGGCGTCGAATATCTTGCGCAATTGACGCGGCAGCAGATAGGCCAGGATCACCCGCGATGTGGCGCTGCGAAACAGATCCATGGGGCGCCCGCGACCAAAATTCAAGGGGTCGACGTTGGCCCCGGGCTGGTGGTAGATCGAAATCACGGTGGAGCCATACAACTCGCTGATCAGCACACTGAGCCCGGTTTGCTCCACCAGGTGCTGTGTCAGATCGCGGCTGCTGGACAACAGCGGGTGGTACTCGGTCATCAGGCGATCCAGCTCGATCACCCTCGGGCCCAAGGCGTAGCCCCGGGGCAGGCGCACCAGCAGACCGACATCGCTCAACTCGCGCACATAGCGGTAGGCACTGGCCGGTGCATAGCCCAACTGGGAGCAGATCAACTCCACATCAATCACGGCCTGCTCAGGCTTGAACAGGCTCAAAACATCCAGCATGCGTCGAAGGCTATTCATCAATTCGTTGTTCTGTGGGAGGGTTGAAGGTCAGGTTGACAAGCGTAATCGAACTGCGGGCAGTGCCCGTGACGAAACGCCCAAGGAAGAGCAACTGGCCCGCAGCAAGCCCGTGCCCCCCAAGGTCAGGAATGAGGACTCTATTGGGCCACGATGCGATTCGTCAACCGCGCAGCGGCCCGCACGACCAGATCACACAGAAAGGTTTCCTGAAAGGCTTGAAAGCGCTCGCTGCGCCCCACCAGGGTGATGCTGCCCAGCACCCGGCGCTTCTCATCGAACACCGGCGCGGCAACCCCGGTGCGATCCGGGTGAAGCTCGCCCCGACTCAGGCAATAGCCTTTCTTGCGAATGTCCAGCAGGCTGCGGGAGTAGTCTTTCCAGGCCAGCCCCAGGTGCTGCAGCTGGGCACTTTCAGCATGCTGATCGTAGATGCGCCGTATCTGGCGCGGCAGCAGGTAAGCCAGCACCACGCGTGAGGTGGCGCTGTGAAACAAGTCCATCGGCAAGCCCCGCCCACCGCCCACGGGCCCGGCGTCATGGCCGCGCTGCAGCAGCACATTGATGACGGAGTGGCCATGGAACTCGCTGATCAGGGCATCCAGGCCCGTCTGGGCCACCAGGTCGGCCACCAGGTCCCGCCCCCATTGCAGCATGGGGTCGTAGGCTGTCATCTGGTGCTCCAGCGCAATGATGCGCGGCCCCAAAGCGTAGCCCCGCGGCAGACGCACCAGCAAGCCCACCGCCCCCAGTTCACGCAGGTAGCGATAGGCGCTGGCCGGGGTGTAGCCCAACTCGCGGGAGATGATGTCGATGTCGATCACCGACTGGTCAGGCCTGAAGAGGCCCAGGACATCGAGCATCCGGCGCAAGCTGTTCATGAGAGGTGAAGTGGAGGGAGAACTGGCGAGCAGTGGCCTGCGGCAGTGCGCAGAATTGGATAAATCGAAATATAGCAAATTACCCAACCCAAATTCATCATTTATTATGTATTTTTATCCTTATAAGATATTTTTACAAATTCAAAGAAGCAAGCAGGGACTCAAAATCCCTGCGTTCCGCGAACAGAAGCGAATGGACTACAACAGAAGTGTCACCACCTTTTCCTCAAGATAGGCTTTGAGTGCACTGCTTGAAAGATCATTGCCCACACCGCTGTCTTTCAACCCGCCCCACGGCAAACGTGCGTCCAAAGGACTCCAGCAGTTGACCGAGACCGCCCCGACCTGCAGCCTGGCGGCCATGCGATGCGCCACCGAAACATCACGCGTCCACAGCGAAGCCGACAGGCCATAGTCACTGTCATTCGCCAGATTGATCGCCTCGTCTTCAGTGTCGAACGGAATCAGTGCTCCAACAGGGCCGAAGATCTCTTCGTGGGCAATGCTCATCTCAGGGGTCACATCGGTGAACACGGTCGCCGGCATGAAATAGCCACCAGTGGGCAGCCCGGCGGGAGGCAGCCCCAGGCGTCGGGCGCCCTGGGCCTGAGCCCGCGCGACACTGGCTTGCACCCGGGCCAGGTGCGCAGCACTGATCAGTGCCCCCATGCGACTGCCAGGTGGCGCAGGCAGTGCCCCAGGTCCTTCATACTTCATGCCATTGATGGCCTGAGTCAAGCGTTCTTCAAGTTCAGCGAGCAAGGAACGATGGACCAGTATCCGCGACCCGGCAGCACAGACCTGGCCCTGGTTGATGAACAAGCCCATGACCACACCGGCCACCGCCTGGTCGAGATCGGCATCCGGCAACAGAATCTGTGCGGCTTTGCCGCCCAACTCCAATGTGACCCGCTTGAAGCTCCTGGCGGCCTCCTGCGCAATCACGCGCCCCACAGCCGTGCTGCCCGTGAAGCTGATTTTCCGCACCAACGGATGAGCGACCAGGGAAGCCCCGGCCTCGGGGCCTGCCCCATGCAGGATATTGACCGCCCCGTCGGGGAAGCCAGCTTCGCTCAACAGTTGGCCCAGATGGCCCACAGCCATCGGTGCGTCCTCCGAGGTCTTGATGATCACCGCGCAACCAGCCGCCAAGGCAGGGGCCAGCTTCCAAAGTGTGATCATCAGAGGCGCATTCCAGGGCACGATGAGCCCGACCACCCCCACGGGCTCCATCCGGGTGTAGTTGAGGGTGTCATGCCCCATGAAGCCCCCGGTGGGAATGGCACGCCCCTCCAGCTTGTCAGACCAGCCGGCAAAGTAGCGAAGGGTATCGACGCTCATGGGCAAGTCCATGGCAGCCACGTCGGGAACCGGGCGCCCCTGCTCGTAGGCCTGCAGTTCGGCCAGCCGACCGCCATTCGCTTCAAGCAGGTCGGCAAGCCGCTGCATCAGCCGGCCACGCGGGGCACCCGACAATGCGCCCCAGGCTCCGCCGTGCAATGCGCTTGATGCGGCTTGCACGGCCCGATCGACATCGCTCGCCTTCGAGGCGGCCACGCGAGCCAAAGGCAGACCCGTCGCCGGCGCGTATTTGTCAAACGCGGCCCCACCCGAAGCGGGCAGGTATCGGCCGTTGATGTAGTTCAGCACGTCGTTGTTCATGTGTTGTTACCTGTATGCATGCAAACACCGGGCAGGAGGAACAAGCCCCCTGCGCCGAAGCCCGAAGTCAGAACGGAATGTTGGTCTTGACCCAGAAAGCGGCCCCCTCGGCCCGGTTGAGCACCTTGGCCTCCTGCTGGAATTTGGCCGTCAGAAACCAACCCTTGCCGTTGTCGTACTTGAGCGAAGGACCAAAGGCAATGGCGCGCGTGCGAGTGCCGCTGATCTTGACGCCGTTCTGTTCGTCATCCGTGATCTGACGCGTGACCACGCCCCCGACACCCAGCGTCCAGCCCGGCGCCACACCCCATCCCGCCGAGTAGTCCATGAAGATCTCTTTGCCCGAGGTATAGCCCGTGGCACCGTTGCGCTGATTGAGGTTGAGCATCAGCTTGAAGTCGGCATTGAAACCCTGGGGATCGATGAAACTGGCCGCCAACAAGGGCTGGTAGGTGCGGTAATTTCGTCCCAGGTTGGCCATCGCATTTTTGTCGTAGCTCCCGGTGGGAAGGATCACGTCCAAGGCCAGAACACTGTGCAGCTTGTCTGAGTGATGCATGGACCAGCCCGCGCCCACCACCACATCGCCCAAACCCCGCTTGTGTTCAGAGACACCGGCCACAGACACATCCAAGTCGACCAGAGGCAACACGGTGTGCAAAACCAGATTGCCCCGCGGCAGGCTCAAAGGTGTCGACCACACGAGGCGCGGCGAGACCGAGTTGGCCGTGAGCTTGAAGCCAGGGGGGGTCGACTTGTTGCCGGTGTTGTCACGCACGGTGTCTGCACTGTACGAAGACCCGTAGATCAGGGCATAGAAGCCCGGTGGCGGTGCGGCACCAGCCAGAAAATTCTCGTTGCCGCCCGGGTAGGCCGACCCCCCCCCCTCGGTGGCATGAGCCACCGAAAGGGCTCCCAGGGCGGCCCATGCCAGCAGGGCACATGCACGGGTTCTAAAGCGTGTTTTTTGAAACGACATGACTACTCACTCCTAAGTAAACAAGGAACAGACGCGCAGGGACAGCCCGCCAGCGCTGGGGCGGGCTCATGAAATGGCCAACCGGGACCGGTCGACCTAATGAGAGACGGAGGCGGGAGCGGCGAGCATGGAGCCGGGGATCACCGGCGTGGCCTGAAGCATCATCCGGGCGCACTTCTCACCAATGAGGATGGAGGGCGCGTTGGTGTTGCCGCTGATGATGTTGGGCATGATGGAAGCGTCTGCGACACGCAGCCCCTCGATGCCGTGGACCCGCAGGCTCGGATCCACCACAGCCATTTGATCGACGCCCATCTTGCAGGTGCCTGCGGGGTGAAAGGTGGTGGCCACATGCTGTCGCACAAAGGCCTCGATCTCGGACTGGGAGGTCCGATCGCTACCGGGCAACAACTCGTGCCGGCAGTAGCCGGCCATGGCTGGCGCAGCCACGATCTCGCGCACGGCCTTGACGCCCTTCACCAACCGGGCCAGATCCTCGGGCGCACTGAGGAAGTTGGGATTCATCAGTGGCTTGTCGGCAGCCGATGCCGAGCGCAGACGCAAACTGCCGCGACTGACCGGTCGCAACAACGATACATGCACTGAAAAGCCATGCCCGATCGGGATCTTGCGTTGCGGCTGATTGCCCAACAGCGGTCTGATGATCAGTTGCAGGTCAGGATCGCGCAGTGTCGGATCGCTCTTGAGGAAGCCGCCGGACTCAACGGTGTTCGAAGTCAGAGGACCGCGTCGACGCAGGAGGTAATTCAGGGGTGCCCAGGCCATCCAGGGCAGGGCCTGAAGGGACAAGCCGAACAGATCACTGCGAGCGCTCTCATACACCAGGAGCACGTCCTGATGATCCTGCAGGTTCTCACCGACGCCCGGCAGGTCGTGCACAGGCGCAATGCCCAGGCGTGCCAGGTCAGCGGCCGGGCCGATGCCCGACAACATGAGCAGCTGTGGTGAACCAATGGCCCCGGCGCTCAACACCACCTCTCGACGGGCCATGATCTGCTTGGTTTGCCCGCCGACCTTGATTTCAACACCCGTGGCGCGGTGCCCTTCCAGCAGCACACGCTGCGTCATCGCGTCAGTGATCAGGTGCAGGTTGGTCCTCTGCGCTACCGGGTGCAGAAAGCTGCGCGCCGAACTCATGCGCTCACCCCGGCGCTGGTTCACGTCGAAGAAGCCGAAGCCCTCCTGGGAGTCGCCATTGAAGTCATCATTGGGCTGATGTCCGGCCTGCAAGGCCGCAGCCACGAAGGCTTGGCTCACCCCGTGGGGACTGCGCAGCCGGGTCACGTTCAGCTCACCGCCGACGCCGTGGTAAAGATTCGCACCGGCCACCCGGTTCTCGTGGCTCTTGAACAGGGGCAGCAGCTCCTGGTATGACCACCCTGCATTGCCAGCGGCCACCCATTGCTCATAGTCACGTGGATTGCCACGGATGTAGATGGTGCCGTTGATGGCGCTGCTGCCACCCACCACCTTGCCCCGGGGGCAGAAGATGTCGCGATGCTGCACTTCGGCGTTACCGCTGAAATTGTGCATCCAGTCGAAGCGTGGGTTGGCAATCAGACCCATCGTCCCCGCCGGGGCGTTGACCAATTGGCGTGCCACAAAACCCCGGTCACTGGGGCCCGCCTCAATCAGACAAACCGTGACACCCGCTTGTGCAGAGAGCCGGTTGGCCACGACACAACCGGCAGAGCCGGCCCCGACGACGACGTAATCGAAAATTTGATTCATAGCTTTTGTTCCAGATGAATTGATCCGCGCCGCTCAGCCCAGATAAGCCTGCTGAAGAAGGGCGGGGTCGTCACGAAGGCGCTCGCAACGTTCAGTCAGCGCCACCTCGCCATGGGCGAGCACCACCGCGCCGTCCCCGATCGCCAGCGCTGAATTGGCGTATTGCTCCACCAGCAAGACCCCGACGCCCTCGCCTCGCAAGCGGGTGAGCAAAGGCATGAAGCGCTGCACCACCAGAGGCGCCAAGCCCAGGGACAGTTCGTCGATCAACAGAACCCGGGGCCGGCTGATCAAGGCCCGGCCCAACACGATCATTTGCTGCTCGCCGCCAGACAACATGCCGGCGGCAACTTCCAGCCGTTTTTCCAACTCGGGGAAGATGGACAGCACCATGGCCAAGCCAGCCCGCGCTCCGGCAGCGCTGGCCGCCGCGGCCTCGATGTTCTTGCGCACGGAAAGGCGTGGGAACACCGTGCGGCCCTGCTCGACGTAGCTGATGCCTCTGGCAAAGCGCTCACGGGTCGACAAGCCCTCCAGCGCCTCCCCGTCGAAAAGCACCGAGCCGGACTCGGGCACTACTACGCCGGCAATGGCATCCAGCAATGTGCTTTTCCCGGCCCCGTTGGGGCCCAGCAGCACCGTTATGCTCGCGCGCTCGACGGCCAGCGACACCTCGCGCACCACCTGGGTACCACCACGCGCCACCGTGAGTTTCCTGATGTTCAAAAGGCTCATGCCGCTACTCCTCCGATATAGGCATCCACCACGTGGGGCAGAGCCAGGGTCTCTTCCACAGGACCCTTGGCGATCACCTGGCCAAACTCCAGCACAACCAATTCACTGCAGACGTTGCGGATCAGAGCCAGGTCGTGCTCGATCAGCAACACCGTGCAGCCGAAGGCCCGTGGAATGCGTTGAATGATCTCGCCAAGACGATGCGACTCCGGTGCGCTCATGCCTGCAGCGGGCTCATCCAGCAACAGGACGCGAGGCTGCGAGAGCAGTGCTGCAGCGATTTCGACCAGACGCCGGGTTCCAACATCCAACGAGGCAATCGACGAATCAGCCCCAGGGCACCCCATCCACTCCAGAACACTGTCCAGCGTGGCTGCGTCGGGCACGCCGCGGCTGGCAAGGCGCACATACTGCCCCACCGTCAGTTCAGGAATGGCCCGCCCCACCTGGAACGTGCGACGCAATCCCAGACGGGCACGCTCCGAGACGCTCATGCTCCCGATAGGTACGCCGTCAAGCGCAACGCCTCCGGTAGCCCGGGTAAAGCCGGACACCGCATCCACCAGCGACGACTTGCCCGCCCCATTGGGCCCAACCAGACCGGTGACCGAGCCCCGGTGAATGGTCAACGACACGGCGTCAACCGCCTTGGTGGCCCCGTACGCCACTGTCAAGCCTTGCAGCGCCAATTCACCGGGCTGGCCCGGCTCAAGCAGACGGGGTGCCAAGGGCAAGGGCTGACCCGCGTTGGCGAGGTCTCCCGCTTTGGCGGGGACCGCCGCCTTGGAGCGACCGTGCAAGGCATGCAAGGCACCCAAGGCGAAAATCAGATCCCCGATGTCCTTCCATTCCGCCAGGCCCACGGCGGTCAACAATTCGGGTGTGAACCAGGTGAGCACGGCCGCAATGAGTGCACCACTCAGAAAGCGTGCGTGCGACAGCACAGCCAGGGCAAACAGACCCAGCGACGCCATCGGCTCGAAGTTGCGCGACGACAGCACACCCAGCTGCAACACCATCAGGCCCCCAGCCAGGCCAGCGATCCCGGCAGCCACGGCGAATGAACTGACCTTGGCCTGCGACACATTGATGCCGAAGGCGGCCACCGCCCGCTCACTGAACTTGATACCGAACCAGGCGGCGCCGAATGGCCGCTGCTCCATCCAGACCAATGCGCGGCTGATGGCAATGCCAAGCAAGGCACACAGCAAGAGCAAATGGGCATCGCTCTCCAGCCACCCACTGCGCTCGTAGGCGAAGCCCAGCTCGGCCCCCGGAAAGCCAGCTCGGGTGAGGAAAAGGTTGACCACAAGTGAAAACGCCAGTGTCACGATGGCCAGATTGACGCCCCGCACCCGCAGCGTGGGCAACGCCAGGACCACCGCCATTGCCGAGGGCACCAGGGTGGCCGCCACCAACGCCGGCCATGGACCGAGCTCAGGTTGACGGGCGAGCAGCCAGGTGGCGACCCACGCCCCCACGCCGGCCATGGCGACCTGGGCCAGCGACACCATGCCCGCTCGCTCGGTGGTCACGCCGACACTCAAGCAGAGCAAGGCCGTGATGACCACCGACGTCAACAAGAAAGCTTGGTAGCTACCCACCACCAGGCCGCTCAAGCCCAACAGCAACAGCACGGCATCGCCCCAAAGTCCCCGGCGCTTAAGCACGTTGACCATCCCACACCTCTTTTCGATTCATCCAGGAAAGCACCAGCAGGATCACGGGCAGGCAAGCTGCCTGAGCGTAAGCCGCCACTGCGGGCACCGACAGCAAAAAGGCTTCCAAAATGCCGAGCACCAGGCCCCCTGCCAACGTCAGATAAAAACTCTGAAAACCGCCGATCAGCGCCGCACACAACGCCGGCAGGATCAGCAAGCTCAGCGACATGAAGTTCGCGCTTCGTGCCGTCGAAGACATGACGATGTTCAGCGACAGGGCTGAAATACCGCCAGCGACGGCCCACACCAAAACGGTCAGACGTGTGGCAGGAATGCCGATCAACTCTGCCGTGACCGGTCGCTGCGCGAAGGCCAGCATGCGGGTCCCGGCATGGCTGCGCTCAATGAAGGCATCCAGCATCACGGCCAGCAGCACAGCGATGCCCAAGGCGAGAAGCAGGCCCATGTCGAGCCGCACCCCCCCGAGGTCCATGACAGCGTGCGCCACCAGACTGGGCGCCTCACGCGGCACGTCGCCAAAAATGCGCGAGCCAATCGTGAGTCCGCCAATCATCAACGCCATGGTGGCCGACGATCGGATGCGCAACTCGGCCCCCTGAAACCAGCGCGCGATGACGGCCCCAAACAAGGCCCCCACAAGCGCACCCACGCCGATACCGAGCAGCAGTCCCAGCCAAGGCGGGGCCGCCAGAGCGGCCCCGAGAGCGAGTCCGCTGTAGCAACCCAGCAGGGCCACCGCAGATTGAGCGAAGCTGACCACCCCGCTCATCTTGGCCACCAGCGTGATCCCGATGCCCAGCGACGCGTAGGCCGCACCCACGATGAGCCCCGATGCAATGATGTCAATCATGTTTGAACACCACCGCAAGTCACTTGACTGCCGTCGTCACAAAGAACTCTGGCGTCACCACCTCCCATTTGCCCTCTTTGAGTTGAACAAACTTGGTGGTGGAGGTCTTCATCACGTCCACATCGTCGGCAAATGAGAAAGGAAGACCCAGCATCGGGTGTCGGATCACAGCGTCACCCTTGGTCTGCCGCAATGCGGCGGTGACGCTCTCGCGGGTAATGGGGCCCTTGATGCGCTTGAGCACATCCACCAGCACGGAGGCAGACACATAGCCGCCCTGAGCGAAAGACGACTCAGGGATCTTGTGATCTGCCATGAGCTTGCGCCAGTCTGCCAGCGCAGGACTGCTCGACAGGAAGGGTTCGTACTCGGAATTCGCGTAGATCGCGTCCGAGGTCTTTCCTACCAAGGCCGCGAAGTTTGTGGTGTACGCGGGAGTCAGAAAGACGGCGGTGACATCGCTCATGCCCTGCGTCTTCATGGCCTTGTACCAGGCGAGGTCCATCTGCTCCGTGCCACTGAACACAATTGCATCGCAACCGGCCTTCTTGGCATTCAGGACGTGCGGTGTCATGTCGTCGTTGGGCAGCACAGAGGTGTCCATCAACTGCAGGCTCTTGCCCGTCATCTGACGAAAATTCTCCACCGCCCAGGCATTGCCGGCTCCGTGAGCAGGAATGCCGAGAAGGAATGCGCAGATCTTCTCCTTCTTCAGGTGCTTGGCCGTGAAGTACAAGGCAGCCAGCGCCCCCCGCGCCGGCCCGACGCTGACGGGTGCGAAATTCTTGTTCCGGTAGCAGCCGAACTCGCCGCCCACACCTGGGATGGAGAGCACACCCCGCTGGCGGTACAAGGCCGTGTTGACGGTGCAGTCCTGCAAGCTGGCCGAACCCGCGAAGGCCACCACGTTCTTGACGTCCACGAGATTGCGGGCCGCCTGCGCCGTGGCGCCGGCATCGCCCTTGTCGTCCTGAACCAGGTACTCGACAGAGCGCCCCTGAATGCCGCCTTCGGCGTTGACCCGATCAAACACGGCCTTCGCTGCCAACGACGATTCAGGCAGACTCATGGGCCCGGAGATCGAGGCCAATGAGCCGATGCGGATGGGCTCCGCCGCTCCTGCGGCCACCATGGCAGTGCCACACAAGATAGAGACCGCAGTGCGCGCGGCG
>Ga0066477_1000188_pt1 | contig 21065 bp, 17 predicted proteins | sample LakWasM115_HOW13_2_FD_59554 | JGI IMG/M metagenome (GOLD analysis project Ga0066477, IMG submission 59554) | Freshwater sediment methanotrophic microbial communities from Lake Washington under simulated oxygen tension - Sediment Metagenome 115_HOW13 | ecosystem: Environmental > Aquatic >...
CATGCCGGACTGGGCAATCGAGCTGATGCTGGACATGGTGAAGGCCTCACGGTAGACAGAAGGCCAAATTATCTGCCGCAGCGGCCATTTCACCAAACGGCGGCCCGCCACAAGGCGGGCTGCAGGGGCGCGGGCCCTACTTCTTGGGCCGGATCGCGTCGGCCGTGCCCTGGATGAAGGCCTTGATCTTCTGCACATCATCGAGGCTGAGCCGCTCGCTGAAGTCGGGCATGCCGCGCGCCATGGCCGGGCCCTTGAAGATGAACTTGTCCAGGTGCTCGATCATGGCGGCATCCATGTAGCCCAGGTTGGGGATGTTGCCGCCGCGGTCCACGCCCGGCACGCCGTGGCAGAACACGCAGTTGCTGACATACAGCATGGTGCCGGCCTGCACCTGGGCCGGGTCGTACTTGACGCCCGACACCAGCTCGCCCAGGCGGTAGCCCACAAAGTCGGGCAGGGGCGCCTTGCCGCCCACGGCAAAGGTGTAGACCGTGCCGGGGCCCTGGCGCTCGGTGGCGCGCTGGGCCAGGCCATACACACCGCCCCAGCCGACGGCAATCGACACGAACTGGCGGCCGTCCACCTCGTAGGTGATGGGGGCGGCGACCACGCCGGTGCCGGTGGGCGACTCCCAGAGCTTGCCGCCGGTCTTGGCGTTGTAGGCGATCAGGCGCCCGTCGGCCGTGCCCTGGAACACCAGGTTGCCGGCGGTGGTCAGGGTGCCGCCGTTCCAGGGCGAAACCTGCTCCTGGGTCCAGGCGGCCTTCTGGCGCACCGGGTCCCAGGCGATCAGGCGGCCGAAGGGCTTGCCCTTGGGCGGCTCGACGTTGGCGTACATGGCCAGGTTCCAGCCCAGGCCGCCGTGGGGCTCCCCGGGCTGGTTGCCGTTGAACTTCCAGTTCTGGTTGTCCATCAGGTTGATGGGCACGTTCTGCGCCGGCAGGTAGACCAGGCCGGTCTGCGGGTTGAACGACATCGAGTGCCAGTTGTGCGCCCCGAACGGGCCCGGCACGGCGTCATACGGCTTGTCGGTGGCACGTGCCTCGGGGTTCTCGATGGGCCGGCCGTTGGCGTCGTAGCCCTTGGCCCAGTTCACGTCGACAAAGTTCTTGGCCGAGATGAAGCGCCCGTTGGTGCGGTCGATGACGAAGAAGAAGCCGTTCTTGGGCGCATGCAGGATCACCTTGCGCGGGCGGCCATCGATCTTCAGGTCGGCCAGGATCATGGGCTGGGTGGAGGTGTAGTCCCAGTTGTCGCCCGGGGTTTCCTGGTAGTGCCAGACGTACTCGCCGGTGTCGGGGTTGAGGGCCACGATCGAGGCCAGGTACAGGTTGTCGCCACCGCCCGGGCTGCGCTTGCTGCGTGCCCAGGGCGAGCCGTTGCCGGTGCCGATGTACATCAGGTTCAGCTCGGGGTCATAGGTCATGGTGTCCCAGGCGGTGCCGCCGCCACCCGACTCCCACCACTTGCCGCTGGCGTCCCAGGTCTTGGCGGCGCGCGCCATGGCCTCGTTTTCGAAGGGCTTGGACGGGTCGCCGGGCACGGTGAACCAGCGCCAGGCCTGGGCACCGGTGCCCGCGTCGTAGGCGGTGACGTAGCCGCGCACGCCGTACTCGGCGCCGCCGTTGCCGATCACCACCTTGCCTTTGATGACACGCGGCGCACCCGTGATGGTGTAGCTGTGGGTGTGGTCGATCAGGGTGTCCTGCTCCCACACCTTCTGGCCGCTGCGGGCGTTCAGGGCGATCAGGCGACCGTCATAGGCCGCCACGAAGACCTTGCCCTGGTAGAGAGCCACGCCGCGGTTGACCACGTCGCAGCAGCCTTTGTAGCCCTTGGATTTGTCGACCTGCGGGTCGAAGCTCCAGAGCCGCTGGCCGGTGCGCACATCGACCGCGTGCACCACGCTCCAGGAGGCGGTGACGTACATCACGCCATCGACCACCAGCGGGGTGGATTCCACGCCCCGGGTGGATTCCAGGTTGTACGACCAGACCAGCCCCAGCTTGCCCACGTTGCCGGTGTTGATCTGCTGCAGGCGCGAGAAGCGGGTTTCGGCGTAATCCAGGCCATGGCTGGGCCAATCGGTCGACTTGGCGGCATTGGCCTGGATGTAGGCGCCGTCGACCCGGTCGACACGGCTGGCAGGCTGGGCCTGGGCCGTCAGGACCGCCGTGGCGGCCAGGGCCAGCCCGGCGAGCCCGAGGCCCAGACGGCGCCAGGCCGGTGCCCCAGAGACGGGACGGGTGGTGGATTGGGCTTGAAGCATAGGGTGATGTCTCCTCGGAAAAGGCTTGGGGGTGTGGCCTTCGGACCCGACACTTCTCGCTTCCCGTTCGGGGTTCGTGAACCGCGGGAATCTGTGTGCACCGTCGCTGGTGCACGCCGGAGTGCGGGCGGGCCACCCGGATCGGAGCATCTGCTTTTGCCCGCGCCGCTTCATCACCGGGATTTCCCTAGGCCGAAACTGTTCCAAGATGGAACATTCCGGAACCGGGTCGCCGGGGGCTCGGCGGCTGTCTCAATTTGCGAATTTCCGACGGCTCCCCACGGTTTCTATGGGCTAACCCTGAGAACGGGCAGGCCCGGGGCTGCCGATACTGCGCTCACCCACCCACCGACCCACCGCTTGATGGAGGCCCCATGCCCCGGCAAGACCCTGGCCGCCCCTGGGCGCGCCCGCTGTTCTTCAACACGCCCAGCCAGCGCGTGGCCCTGGCACGCCAGCAGCTGTTCGAGGAAGGGCAACGCCCCAGCGGCCTGGTGCCCGAGGGGGTGCTGCAATCGTGGCTGCGCTGCCTGCGCCAAGAGCCCCGCACCAGCCGTGCCCTGAGCTTCGACCCGGTCACGCCGAGCCGCCTGCACGGGGCTCTGGGCCGCAACCGCCCGCTGCTCAGCGCCTCGGGCGACGAACTGCAGGCGCTGGAACACGCCCTCAGCGGCACCGACTGCCGCGTCATCCTGACCGACAGCGAAGGCGTGATCGTGCATGTCACCCACCACCCGCTGGCCGATCAGCCCCTGCTGGGGGTGGCCGCCCGCCTGGGGGTGAACCTGTCGGAATCCACCGTGGGCACCACCGCCCCCGGGCTGGTGACCCACACCGGCCAGGCCTGCAGCGTGATGGGGGCCGAACACTATTACGACTGCCTGCAGGGCTTTCACTGTGCCGCCGCCCCGATCCACGACATCCACGGGCGCCTGGCCGGTGTGCTGGACCTGACCATCGAAACCCACCCCTTCGGCTTCGATGCGGCCAGCCTGGTGGGCGCCTACGCCACCGCCATCGAAAACCGCCTGCTCAAGACCCAGGCCCAGGAGCAACTGGTGCTGCAGTTCCAGGCCCACCCGGATCTGCTCGACAGCGTCCAGCAAGGCCTGGCCGGTATCGACGGTCGAGGCCGGCTGGCCTGGGTCAACCCGGCCGGGCGGCGTCTGCTGGGCCTGGCCCAACAACCTGCGCAGGAAGACGTCGACGCCACGCTGGGGCTGGACCTGCGCGATCTGCTGGCTTTGAGCCACCACGACCAGCCCCAGGCCAGGCGCCTGGGCAATGGCCTGACCGTCTGGCTGCGCGTGCGGCTGCAGGCCGCCGATGGCTTGCGCCAGCTGCAGGCCATCGGCGAGCCGGTCAGATCACCGGAACCGCCCCCTGAACTCACGTCGGGCACCACGGCCACGGACAAACCGCAGCCGCTCGAAGCCCGGCCCGCCTTGCACGAACACAGCCGCCAGCACATCGAAGCCGCGCTGGCCCAGGCGGGCGGCAACATCACGCGCGCCGCCCGGGCACTGGGTGTGTCCAGAGGGCTGTTGTACCGACGCTTGAAAAGCCGAATCCCGCCATCAGGCCCTGTCTGAGTTCGCGGCGGCCCAAAACCCATTCAGAATGGGGTCAGCTTCAGCCCGCCGTCGGAGTCGCGGGCTTTTGCCAAATAGTCAAAACCCATTCACCTTTTTACGCAGATTTACTGACTAGGGTTTCCCCCCGGGTGGGTCTACAATCGCGAACCCTTGCGAGTCCGGACAGGCCGCCACCGGTGTGCGACCCCAGCCCCAGCAAGCCAGCAGGAGACATTGGATGCCCATCAACCCACAGGCCAACAAAGAAGAACAGCGCGCAGAATTGCGGCGCGCCGCACTGGAATACCACGAGCTGCCGACCCCCGGCAAGGTGGCCATTGCCGCCACCAAGCAACTGGTCAACCAGCACGATCTGGCCCTGGCCTACTCCCCAGGCGTCGCAGCCCCCTGCGAAGAGATCGTCAAGGATCCCAACGCCGCCTTCAAATACACCAGCCGCGGCAACCTCGTGGCCGTGATCACCAACGGCACTGCCGTGCTGGGCCTGGGCAACATCGGCCCGCTGGCCGCCAAGCCCGTCATGGAAGGCAAGGGCGTGCTGTTCAAGAAGTTCGCCGGCATCGATGTGTTCGACATCGAGATCGACGAGCAAAAAGACCTGGACAAGCTGGTCGACATCATTGCCTCGCTGGAGCCCACCTTCGGTGGCATCAACCTCGAAGACATCAAGGCCCCCGACTGCTTCTATGTGGAGCGCAAGCTGCGCGAACGCATGAAGATCCCGGTCTTCCACGACGACCAGCACGGCACCGCCATCGTGGTGGGCGCGGCCCTGCTCAACGGCCTGAAGGTCGTGGGCAAGGACATCAAAAAGGTCAAGCTCGTCACCTCGGGCGCCGGTGCCGCCGCCCTGGCCTGCCTGAGCCTGCTGCTCAAGCTGGGCCTGCCGCGCGAGAACATCTACGTGACCGACCTGGCCGGCGTGGTCTATGAAGGCCGCACCGAGCTGATGGACGAGGACAAGATCCAGTTCGCCCAGAAGACCGACGCCCGCACCCTGGGCCAGATCATCGAAGGCGCCGACGTGTTCCTGGGCCTGTCGGCCGGCGGTGTGCTCAAGCCCGAGATGGTGGCCAAGATGGCCGCCAATCCGCTGATCTTCGCGCTGGCCAACCCCACGCCTGAGATCCTGCCCGAAGAGGTCAAGGCGGTGCGCGACGACGCCATCATGGCCACCGGCCGCACCGATTACCCGAACCAGGTCAACAACGTCCTGTGCTTCCCGTACATCTTCCGCGGCGCCCTGGATGCCGGCGCCTCGACCATCACGGTCGAGATGGAGATTGCGGCCGTGCACGCGATTGCCGAGCTGGCCCAGGCCGAGCAAAGCGAAGTGGTGGCCGCCGCCTACGTGGGCCACCCGCTGGCGTTTGGCCCCGAATACCTGATTCCCAAGCCCTTCGACCCGCGCCTGATGATGAAGATCGCGCCGGCCGTGGCCCAGGCGGCCGCCGACAGCGGCGTGGCCTTGCGCCCCGTGAAGGACCTGGACGCCTACCGCGAGAAGCTGCAAAGCTTCGTCTACGCCTCGGGCACCACCATGAAGCCCATCTTCACAGCCGCCAAGGCCGCCGCCAAGAAGCGCGTGGCCTACGCCGAGGGTGAAGAAGAACGCGTGCTGCGCGCCGCCCAGATCGTGGTCGACGAGGGCCTGGCCCGCCCGACCCTGATCGGCCGCCCGGCCGTGATCGCCGAGCGCATCGAGAAGTTCGGCCTGCGCCTGCAGGAAGGCCGTAACTACGATGTGGTCAACGTCGAAAACGACCACCGCTACCGCGACTTCTGGCAGACCTACCACCGCATGACCGAGCGCAAGGGCATCACGGTGCCGATCGCCAAGATCGAGATGCGCCGCCGCCTGTCGCTGATCGGCGCCATGCTGCTGCACAAGGGTGAGGTCGACGGCCTGATCGCCGGCACCTGGGGCCACACCACGCTGCACCTGACCTACCTGGACCAGGTGATCGGCAAGCGCCCGGGCGTGAGCACCTACGCCTGCATGAACGGCCTGCTGCTGCCCGACCGCCAACTGTTCCTGGTGGACACCCATGTCAACTACGATCCGACGGCCGAGCAACTCACCGAGATCACCATCATGGCTGCCGAGGAAATGATGCGTTTCGGCATCAAGCCCAAGGCAGCTCTGCTGTCGCACTCGAACTTCGGCAGCAGCAGCCAGCCCAGCGCGGTGAAGATGCGCCGCACCCTGGAGCTGCTGCGCGAGCAAGCCCCATGGCTGGAAGTGGATGGCGAAATGCACGGCGACGTGGCCCTCGATGGTGCTGCCCGCCAGGCCCTGATGCCGCACAGCACCCTTTTGGGCAGCGCCAACCTGCTGGTGTTGCCCAACATCGATGCGGCCAACATCTCGTACAACCTGCTCAAGACGGCGGCCGGCGGCAACATCGCGATTGGCCCGGTGCTGCTGGGCGCAGCGCAACCGGTGCACATCCTCACCGCCAGCACCACGGTGCGCCGGATCGTGAACATGACAGCCCTGACGGTGGCAGACGCCAACGCTTCGCGATAAGCAGTCGCTCCATAGCGAGCGCTAACTTTTAGACGACGGAAACCCGAGCGCGGCTGCCCATTTTTTGGGCAGCCGCTTGCTTTTCAGGACCAGATACGTCAAACTTGCGACCTTGAAATTTTGGGGTTTACCCGGAGTTTCTGAAAGGTGTTATTTCATGCTGCGAAAAGTTGCCGCCAGAACAAGCCAATTCCTGCTGGTTTGTCTGATGTCGGCAGCGGCGCTCTCAGGCACCACTCTGGTGCATTCCCGAGAGACACCCGCGATCAGTGCCCAGGCCACGATCTCCCTGGCGGAATTGCCGGCGCAAGGGCGCCAGACCTATCAACTGATCCTGTCCGGGGGGCCATTCCCCTTCGAGAAGGACGGTGTGGTCTTTGGCAACCGCGAGCGGATCCTGCCCCACCAGCCGCGCGGCTTCTACCGTGAATACACCGTTCAGACTCCTGGCTCGCGTGACCGGGGTGCCCGGCGCATTGTCTGTGGGGGTCGCCAGATCAGAGCGCCCGAAGCCTGCTACTACAGCCAAGACCACTATGCGAGCTTTCGCCGCATCGTCGAATGACCTTTGAAATCACCGCAGCCATGAAGGCGCCCCAGGTAGGACCCCGGGCCAACAGCGTGGCCGGACCCATTTTTTTTGACCATAGAGAAAGAGAAGCGGAGATGGATACGCCACTTCGTACCGTTCGAACCAACATCGTTCAGTCGATTCGGGCCTTTCGGGTACAAGACCTTCAGGAAGCCGCACGCGACCTGGGACAGCACTTTCTGTACGCCAATCTGGCCAACGCACAGTCCAAACAGGACGTGCTGGACATGATTGCGGCGCAATTCACCTTTCCGGCGCACTTCGGCAAGAATTTTGACGCCTTGTATGACTGCATGACCGATCCCTTGCACAAATCGGGCCCGCAGCCAGGCTTCATCGTGGTGCTGGAACAGATTCCGGCCCACGCCAAGTTCGACAAGGAAGCGCGCGAGCAATTGCTCGACATCTTCCGGGATGCCGCCGACTATTGGGGCGACCGGAAGATCCCCTTCCGATGTTTCTATTCTTTTCTGTAGCCCGTTCTGCACAAGCTGGCCAAGCAGAACGGGCCAATGAGGCTGAAGTCGGCAAGACCCTGACCGGTATTGCCCTGAACCCGGACAACGGCGACCGCATGCCCACCGACAAACTGGTGGATGTCTCGCCCCAGGCGCTGCGCATGAGCAGCCCTTTCAACGCCGGTTACTGGTTATCAGCAGCCTGAAACGGCCCACCTTTGACCTGTCAAAAAACCCGCAGTCGCGCACTGCGGGTTTTTTTTTGCCACCTTGGTTCGCCCTGTCGATCGGGCCTGTCAAAAACCCAGGCACTTGCGGGCAAGCCCTGCTTGCATGGCATGACTCGTGCAGGCAACATTCGCGCTCCTGACGCAGGGCAGCCCCCAAATACCCAGTTGGCGTGGCTTTTGCCTGCGAGATAACGACACGACCCAAAAGGTGCCTATGAACTTGTTGAACCGCCTATCCATCCGGGCACGCCTTTACTTCGGCACCGGATTTTCTCTGCTGCTGCTGACCGTCATCGGCCTGACCGGTTTCTGGGCCCTGCACAGCACCCAGGGCACCCTGAAGACCTTGCTCGAGCAGAAGGTGCAGACCCTCACCTCGCTCGACGAACTGCGGCTCAAGGCCGCCGACATTCGCCGCAGCGAAAAAGACATCATCATCAACTTCAACAACAGCGTGGAAGTTGGCAATCTGCGCGAGGCCTGGAAAAAGCAACTGGGCAGCCTGTTGGGCGCTACCAGCACCTTGCAAAGCCAGAACGCCGAGGATGCCGCACTCACCGAATCCCTCAAGCAGGTGCAGGCCGCCCTGAAGGAATACGAGACCGGCCTGACCCCGATCCTGGAACAGGTGGAACGCGCCCAGATCGATGGCGCCGCCGCCGGCGCCTATGCCGACCGCCTGAAAAAGCACATGGAGAGCGCCGACCAGGGCCTGTCGCAACTCAGCCACCAGGCCAGCGAGGCCATGCACAACGCCGAAGCCGACATGCAGCGCGACATCTACCGCCTGGGCTCGCTGATCGTGGCCCTGCTGGTGGTGGCCCTGGTGGTGCTGATCCCGCTGACCGTGTTCAGCGTGCGTGGCCTGGCCCGCTCCATCACCCAGGCGCGCGACCTGGCCGAACGCATTGCCCAAGGCGATCTGTCCAACGAGGTGCGCAGCGATTCGGATGACGAAATCGGCCAGCTCGTCAGTTCCATGGGCCAGATGCAGGAATCGCTGCGCGACCTGGTCAAGCAGGTGATGCAGGCCACCGAAAACATCGCCACCGCCAGCAGCGAAATCGCCAGCGGTAACAACGACCTGTCGCACCGCACCGAGCAGACCGCGGCCAACCTGCAGAAGACCTCGTCCTCGATGGAGGCCCTGACACACAACGTGCAGCAATCGGCCGAATCCTCACGCCAGGCCAGCGCGCTGGCAGGCTCGGCCTCTCAGGTGGCCGAGCAGGGCGGGCAGGTGGTGTCCCGCGTGGTGAGCACCATGGAAGAAATCCGCACCGCCTCGCGCAAGATTGGCGATATCACCGGAGTGATCGACGGCATCGCTTTCCAGACCAACATCCTGGCGCTCAACGCCGCGGTCGAAGCAGCGCGCGCTGGTGAGCAGGGTCGCGGCTTTGCCGTGGTGGCCGGCGAGGTGCGCAACCTGGCCCAGCGGGCCGCCCAGGCAGCGCGCGAGATCAAGACCCTGATCGGGGCCTCGGAGGCCAAGGTCGAATCGGGCTCGGAGCTGGTGCAGCAGGCCGGCAGCACCATGAGCGAGGTGGTGGTCTCGGTTCAGCGCGTGGCCCACATCGTGGCCGACATCACCCAGGCCACCAGCGATCAAAGCGGCGGCCTCAGCGAGGTGAACTCGGCCGTGGCCCAGCTCGACCAGGTGACCCAGCAGAACGCCGCCCTGGTGGAAGAATCAGCCGCCGCCGCGCAATCGATGCAGACCCAGGCCGAGCAACTGGAGCAGCTGGTACGCAAGTTCCGCCTGGGGGCGGGCGAATCGACAGCACTGCGTCGCCCTGCGCCCAATTCTCTACCCCAAGCCATGCCGACGCCGCTATCGCGCAGCCAGGCCGCCCCCGCCCGGGTGGCCGGGCCAGCCACAGCCAAGGCCGCCGCAGCGCCGACGGCCAAACCCGCAGCCATCGCCCACCAGGCCGCGGCCAAGCCGCCAGCCAAGGCGGCAGCGGGTCAGGAAGACGACTGGGAAACTTTCTGAGCCCCGTCCCGGGGGCAGCCACCGGGGTGCCCTGAGGGACGCCTCCGGCACATCGAAGGGAGCGGAGGGTTCAGAGCGACTGCGCCAGGGCCACGTACTCGGCCACCGGCACCTCTTCGGCGCGGCGCTGGGTGTTGAATTCGCCGCTGAAGCCACGCGCCTCCAGCCAGCGGCCCAGCGTGTGGCGCAGCAGCTTGCGGCGCTGGCTGAAGGCCACCTGCACCAGCTCTTCAAGCAGCTTGGGGTTCAGCGGCGCCGGCTCGGCGCGCGGCACCATGCGCACCACGGCGCTGTCCACCCGGGGGGGCGGGTCAAAGCTCTCGGGCGGCACGAACAGCACGTTCTGCATGGCGTAGCGCCACTGCAGCATCACGCTCAGGCGGCCGTAGTCCGAGGTGCTGGGCGCGGCCACCATGCGGTCGATGACCTCTTTTTGCAGCATGAAGTGCTGGTCTTCGACCACCGCCACGTGCTCAAGCAGGTGAAACAGGATGGGCGTGGAGATGTTGTAGGGCAGGTTGCCCACCACGCGCAGGCGCGGCACCCCCAGGCTCTGGGCCAGGGCGGTGAAATCGACCTTCAGCACGTCCGACTCGACCACATTGAGCTGGGGGTGCTCACGCAGGCGACGCGCCAGGTCGCGGTCCAGCTCGATCACCGTGAGCCGGCCCACGCGCTCAACCAGCGGCTGGGTCAGGGCGGCCAGCCCGGGGCCGATCTCGACCATGGGTTGACCGGGCTGCGGCGCGATCTCGTCGACGATGCCATCGATGATGGCCCGGTCCGACAGGAAATGCTGACCGAAGCGTTTGCGGGGAATGTGTTTCATGGCTTATTGCGGCGGGTCACGCAGTTCCACGTAGGCGCGGTCACGCACCTCCTGGGCCCAGCTCACGTAAGCCTCTTCCATCTTCTTTTCGCGCAGCATGTTGCGCGCCACCTCGCGCTGGTCACGCAGCGACATCGGCGCGTCGCGCCGCTCCATCAGCTGGATCAGGTGCACGCCAAAACGCGACACCACCGGCTCGCTGACCTCGCCGGGTTCCAGGCGGTTCATCACCTCTTCGAACTCGGGCACGAACTGGCCCGGGTTGACCCAGCCCAGATCGCCGCCTTGCTTGGCGCTGCCGTCCTGCGAGTGCTCGCGGGCCAGGTCGGCAAACGAGGCGCCGCCCTCGACGATGCGCTGGCGGTAGCCCTTGATCAGGGCCACGGCGGCGCTCTCGCTGAGCTTGGGGCCGGTGCGCAGCAGGATGTGGCGCGCGCGCGACTGGGGCACGGTCACCACCGCCGGCTTGGGGTCGTTGCGATCGATCACCTTGAGGATGTGGAAGCCGGCGCCGCTGCGAACCGGGCCGACAATGGCCTGCACGGGGGCATCCTTGACGGCATTGATGAAGATCTCGGGGTAGCGCTCGGCGGCGCGCAGGCCCATTTCGCCGCCGCGGGTGCGGTCGGTGCCATCGGAGTAGTCACGCGCCAGAGCGGCGAAGTCGACCCCGGCGCGGGCCTGGGCCGCCACCCGGTCGGCGCGGGCCTTGAGGTTGGCCACCGTCTCGGCCGAAGCCCCTTCAGGCACGGCCACCAGCACCTGGGCCAGGTTGATCTCTTGCTGTGCCAACGACTGGCGGGCCAGTTGCTCCTGCAGGAACTGGTCGATCTCCAGGTCGGTGACCTTGGCGCGCGGTTCCACCTCGCGCTCGCGCAGGCGGGCCAGCAGCAGCTGGGTGCGCAGATCGTCGCGCAGTTGCTTGAGGCTCAGGCCATCCTGGCTCAGCCGCTTGCGCAGTTCGGCCACGGTGAGCTGGTTCTGACGGGCGATGTTCTGCTCGGCCAGATCGATCGCGCCCTCCTCGACCTTCAGGCCCTGTTCGGCGGCCAGCTGGGCCTGGGCCTTCTCGCCGATCATGCGCTCCAGCACCAGGCGATCCAGCTCAGCGGCAGAGGGCGGGGTGGTGCCCTGCTGCGCGAGTTGCTGCAGGGTGCGGGCCACGCGGGCCCGCACTTCGTTGTTGGTGATGGGCTCGGAATTGACCACGGCCACGATGTAGTCGGCCTGCTGCGGTCCGCTGGGGGCGGCGGTGCGCACGGCAGGTGCCGGGGCAAACGCAGACGAGGAACCGCTGCCAGGCATGCGGATGCCCTGGGCCTGGGCTGACAAGGCAGTCAGGCAGGCCAGCGTCAGAACGGTGAGGCGTTGGATCATCATGGAAGGAAAAGCTCTGGCCTGGGCCTTAGTCATAGTTGCTGAAACGGCTCGGCGCCGTGACCTGCTCGCGCAGGTACTGGTAGCGCGGGATGCTTTGCCGCAAGGTCTGCAGGGGGCTGGCCCCGATGCGGGAGAAGCCCACGAATTCGATCTGGAACAGGATGCGGGTGTTGGCCGTCACCAGGGTGGTGTTGAGGCGGTCCAGCACCACGCGGCCGATCCAGCAGTCGGCATCGTACTCAAAGCCCACGATGGCGTCGACCATGCGGGCGTTCAGCATGTCGTAGTTCAAGCGCCCCACGCCATACCAGCGGCCCGGGCCCAGCCCGCGGCCGGCCCCCTTGTCCACGCCCTTGTCGCCCCACAGGTCGTTCAGCGGCCATTGCCAGCCGATGTCGACCTGCTCGCTGCTGCCACGCTGGAAGCGGTAGGCGGCATTCACCACCCGGTAGTTGCTGGGGCTGTAACGGGCACTGACCGATGAAGTGTTGGTGACCTTGGTCTCGGGGTTGACCGACACCGTGGTGTCGAACATCCATTGCGGCGTCCAGTTGACGGCGGCGCCCAGCAGCAGGTCGCTGGCACGGTTGGTCACCGCCGTGCCACCCGGCATGGTGACCAGCTGGTCGCGGAACAGCAGGCGCTGCGCGATGCCGAAGCGGGCGATCTCGGCCCCGCTGTCGGGCGCCAGCAAACGGCTGGTCACGCCCAGCGTGAGCTTGTTGCTGTCGGAGATGCGGTCATGCCCACCGAAGGCGTTCTCGGTGTAGATGGTGGCAAAGTTGAAATCATTGAGCGCCGTGTCGTACACCGGCAGCGTGCTCTGGTTGCGGTAGGGCGTGTACACGTACATGGCCCGGGGCTCCAGCGTCTGGCGATAGGCTCGCCCGAAGTAGCTGGTGTCACGCTCAAAGAACATGCCGCCGTCCAGGCTGAAGGTGGGGGCCGACAGGGCCGTGGAAGTGCGGCCATCACTCAGCGGCGCGCTGAAGCTGTAGTTGCTGGTGTACAGCTGCAGCTTGGGCGTGAAGAACCAGCCCGGCGCCAGCCAGGGCCGGCTGATCTGGGTCAGGGCGTAGCTGCGTTGGGCATTGGGCTGGCTGGTCAGCGTCGGATCCGCCTGAAACTGGGTGTGGTCGGCCTCGACCATCAGGTCGAAACCCGCCAGGTTGTTCTTGGTGTAACGGCCCAGGAACTGAGGTGCCCGGTCGTACGGCGGCGTGATCGGCGAGGTCACGTCCTGCAACGTCTGCCACTTCAGGCGACGGAATTGCGCGAAATACTCGTTGCGCGCCCAGGTCACGGTGACGTCGTTGGGCAGCAAGCGCTGGGTCAACGAGGGGATGCTGCGGTTGAAATCGCGCCAGTAGTTGTCGTCGCTCACCCGATTCAGGTTGACGCCAAGGCCTACGCCGCCCAGACCCGGGATGCCGGTGTCCACTTGGCCTGTGTGATTGATCGCATAGCCCCAGCGCGAGCTGTCGCGCAGCTTGTCGCTGGGCATGTAGTCGCCCCACAGCTGGCCTCGGTAGCCGTTCTCGAGGTAGCGGAAGTCACCGGCCAGGTCCAGCCCGCGCTTGGACATCAGCGTCGGGTAGAAAGTGGCGTCACGGTTGGGCGCGATGTTCCAGTAATAGGGCTGGGTGTATTCAAAGCCATCGCGCGAGGACACGCCCACCGAGGGCGGCAACCAGCCCGACTTGCGTGCATCGCTGAGCGGAAAGCTCAGCTCCTTGGCGTGCAGCACCGGCTTGCCATAGAACTCCAGCACCCCGTTCTGGGCAGTGCCGATGCTGTCCTCCTGGTCGAGCTTGACGGCGTCGGCGCGCAGCAGCCAGGCCGGCATCCAGTCGGGGCCGGGGGTGGGGCGGCAGGTGCTGTAGGTGCCGTTGCGCACCACCATGTGGTTTTCGCCCACAAAATCGATGCGGGCCGCGTCGCCATAGGCCTGGGTGGCCAGGAACTCGTAGTGCGGCTGGGTGAAGAAACCCTCGAAGGCATCGACCTTGAGCTCCAGCTCGGTACCCTGGTAGGTGTTGCCGGCGCGGTTGATGAACACATTGCCCCGCGCCCGGGCCTGGTCGTCGGACTGGAAATACTCCAGCCGGTCACCGCGGATCACGGTGTCGGCCCGGCGCAACTCACCATGGCCTTCGACCACGGTCTGCAGTTCGCTCTGACCGGAGATCTGATCACCGGTGATGAAGGTGGGCATCTGAGGGCGCACCAGGGGCGAAATCTTTTCCTGCAGCAGCGGCGAGGTCCGCAGCCGAGGGCCCGGCGTGTCTTCGGGCTCGGCCGTCTGGCCCCAGGCGCCCTGGCACATCAGGGCCACCAGCAGGGCCACCGGGCTGAGAAGGAAGGGCCGCCGGGCGTGGTTTCTCGGTTCAAGCATCGGTCGGTGCATCCATCGCAGGCAATCAGGGGTCGGGCTCGGGGGGAGAGGCAGGCAGGGCCAGTCCGGATCAGACCGGGCCGGGTTTGTAGAATTCGATTATCCATGACCCAGCCTGTGCCCAACTCCCCCGCCGCCAACACCCCTTCCCCGGTGACCTGGTCCGACCCGGCCCGCGAAGCCGCCTTTCACCAATGGCTGAGTGCCGTGGCACCCCGCCACGGGCTGGAGCCGGCCAGCCTGAGCCTGGCCTCGGCCGATGCCAGCTTCCGCCGCTACCTGCGCCTGCAGGGCAACCAAGGGCCACGCATCGTGATGGATGCCCCCCCTGACAAGGAGAACTGCGCACCCTTCGTGCAGGTGGCCGAGCTGATGGCCAAGGCCGGCCTGAACGTGCCCCAGGTGCTCGAATGGGACGCGCCCACCGGCTTCATGCTGCTCAGTGACCTGGGCCAGCACACCCTGATGAGCGTGCTGGACGCCGCCCAGCCCCAGGCCGCCGCGCCGCTGTACGACCAGGCCACCAGCCTGCTGGTGCGCTGGCAACAGGCCTCGCGCCCCGATGTGCTGCCCGCCTACGACGAGGCCCTGCTGCAGCGCGAACTGGCGCTGTTCCCCGACTGGTACCTGGCCCAACACCGCCAGTTCAGCCTGGACGACACCCAGCACGCCATGCTGAGCAAGACCTTCGACACCATCGTGCGGCACAACCTGGCCGCCCCCCGGGTCTATGTGCACCGCGATTTCATGGCACGCAACCTGATGCTGGGCCTGCCCGATGCCCAAGGCGTGGCCGGCCCGCTGGGCGTGCTCGACTTCCAGGATGCGGTCTACGGCCCCATCACCTACGACATCGCCAGCCTGATGCGTGACGCCTTCCTGACCTGGGAGGAAGACTTCGTGCTCGATGTCACCGTGCGTTACTGGCAGAAAGCGCGCCAAGCCGGGCTGATGGATTTCGAAGACTGGCACAGCGACTTCGGCAGCTTCTACCGCAGCGTCGAATGGATGGGCCTGCAGCGCCACCTGAAAGTGGCCGGCATCTTTGCCCGCCTCACCCTGCGTGACGGCAAGCCGCGCTACCTGGCTGACACGCCTCGCTTCATCCACTACATCCGCTCCACCGCCAGCCGTTACCGCGAGCTGGGCCCGCTGCTGCGCTTCATCGACCAGGTGGAGAACCTGCAGGTGCTGACCGGCTTCGCTTACGGGCGGATGTGAGCATGCCGCGTTTCCACTGCCCCAGCGCGCTGCACAGCGGCGCCACCCTGAGCCTGCCGGCCGCCACCGCGCGCCATGTGCAGGTGCTGCGCCTGCAACCCGGCGGGATCATCACCCTGTTCAACGGCGAAGGCGGCGAATTCGAGGCCACCGTGACCCGCATGGGCCGCTCCGACGTCGAGGTCGAGGTCGGGGCCCACCACCCCATCGAGCGCGAACTGGGCCGCGCCGTGCACCTGGTGGTGGCCATGCCCGCCAACGACCGCATGGACTGGCTGGTCGAAAAAGCCACCGAGCTGGGCGCCGCCAGCCTGACCCCGGTGATGAGCGCCCACAGCGTGCTGCGCCTCAAGGGCGAGCGGGCCGACAAGAAGGTGGCCCACTGGCAGGCCGTGGCGGTGGGCGCCTGCGAGCAATGCGGGCGCAACCGCGTGCCCCTGATCCACCCGGTGACCGAACTGGCCGACTGGCTGCGCCAAAACCCGGCCCCCGCCGCGGCCGACGACGCCCGCCTGCTGCTGTCGCTGCGCGAGGGCAGCCTGCCGCTGCGCCAGCGCCTGGGCCCGCCAGGCGGCGCCCTGACCCTGCTGAACGGCCCGGAAGGCGGCCTGCAGGCCGAAGAAGAAGAAGACGCCGTGGCCGCCGGTTTTCTGCCCACCGGCCTGGGCGCCCGCGTGCTGCGCGCCGAAACCGCTCCCCTGGCCGTGCTGGCCGCCGTCGGCGACTGAAAGTGAATGTGCTCTCACTGCAAGACCTGGCCCTGCCCGACCTGAACCTGCCTCTCGCCCCGCCCAGCCCCCAGCCCAGCCTGACACCAGCCACGGCCGCCCCAGGCACCGAGGCTGGCCTGGGCGAGTTCTTCCGCCACCCTGAACACGCCACGGCTTCGCCCTGGGCAATGCACATCGAGCAACAGTCGGCCCTGATCGACGGCCTGCGCGGCCTGTTCCACGGGCCCGCCGGGCTGGTCCGGCTGCGCCTGTGGATGTTCATGACCCTGGTCGAGCAGCAAAACACGGTCCTGCACCGTGACGAAGTCGACGCCCTCTGGCACGCACTGCGCCCCGACGCCGTGGGCCTGGCCGACACCGTGCTGCAGCGCTTTCGCGACACCGGCCTGCTGGCCTGGGACGACAGCCGACACCGCTGCACCATCACCCCCCTGGCCCGGCAACTGGCCCGTGTGCTGAGCCCCCTGGCCGGCACCAGCGACGCGCCGCCAGCACGCTGAACCAGGGCTTGCCCGCCACCGACCCGCCCACCCATCACCCCACCACCAGGAACCCATCCATGTCAGGTTTTCAAGAGGGCCATGAGCTGGACGCGCGGGCCTGGCCCACGGCCCCGGCCCCCGAAGTCGACTTCTTTCCGCCCCCACCGCCACCCCTGCCGGAGCCGCCCCTGCTGGGCGTCTACACCGACCCGAACCTGCAGTTTCGCGCCGGGGTGATGCCAGGCACCGACACCGTCCAGGCCATGACCGCCATGAACGGCGTGCTGCAACGTGAGGCCTGGGCGGCAGACGAGGCCCGGCGCCAGGCCGAGCGGGCCAACACCCATCCCAACGCCAGCCCCGCCAGCCTGCCACCCCACAGCGCCCCCCACCCCAGGCCGGCGCCCGCCCCGGCAGCCGCCCCCCAACCCCAGGCCTATGACCTGTGCTGCCAAAGCACCCAGCAGGGCCTTCAGGCGCTGCAGGAACAGCTGCTGGAGCGGCGCGCCGAGCGCCGCCAGGGGGCCCGCCGCACGGCCCGCCGGGGCGCGGGCCTGTTCGGCCTGGCCGTGGTGTGGATGCTGCTGGCACCGGCGCTGGCCGTGTGGGTCGGCGCACTGCAGCGCCACCAGGGCGCGCTGCTCATTCTGGGCTGGGTACTGATGGGGCTGGCCGCGGCCTTCGGGCTGCGGGCCCTGTGGCAAGGCCTGCGCCGCAGCCCGGCCGAGCAGGCCACCGCCACCGTGCTGGCCTGCTGGCAGCAGGAACTGCCCGACACCGAGGCCCTGCTGGGCCCGGATCAGGCCGAGGCTTTGTGCATGGCGGCCCAGCTGCGCGGCGTGCGGCTGCAAGTGCGCTTTTTCAAGTGGCAGGTGCCCGCCCACCGCGTGGGCACGCCGCCACCGGGGCAGAACGGCTTTGTGCTCGAATCCGAGCACTGCCGCCTGGGCCTGGCCCCCGCCCCTCAACACGCCAGCGAAGTGAGCCGCCACCCGCGCGAAAGCATCGCCAACCGCGCCTTTCGCATGCTGGAGGGCGACTGAACCATGAGCCCCGACACGCCGCAAACACCCCACCCACCGGAAGCGGCCCCCCCAGCGCCGGCGCCCGACTGGGACACCCTGCTCGAAAGCCCGGCCAGCCAGGCCCTGTTGGAGCGGCTGATCACCGAGGCTGAGGCCGAGATCGAATCACTGCCGGCCCCAGACCATCCCAAGCCGCCGCGCTGAAATTCCCTGCGCGCATCATCGGCCAGGGCGACGCACCTGCAACAAGAGTTGCACCGGCCCATCGGGGCGCAGGGTCACGTTCATCTGCGGCAAGGCCTCAGGGGCTGGCTCAGGCAGCACCAGGCGAAAGCGCTGCAGCAGCATGGCCGCCACCACGGTCATCTCCAGCAGGGCGAAATGCTGCCCGATGCAGACCCGCGGGCCGACACCGAACGGTATCCAGGCGCCGCGCACAGGCGGCTCGGCCTCGGGCAGAAAACGCTCGGGACGAAAGGCCTCGGGCTCGCTGAACCAGCGCGGGTCGCGGTGCAGCACCCAGGGCGTGATGCGCAGCACCGCCCCGCGGGGAATCTGCCAATGGCCCAGCCGGATGTCGCTCACCGTGCGCCGGCTCATCAAGGCGGCCACTGGCGGGTACAGGCGCAGGGCCTCCTTCAGGCTGGCGCCCAGCCAGGGCAGGGCCGGCAGGTCTTGCGGGCCAGGCAGGCGGCCCTGCAGCACCTGGTCCACCTCGGTGTGCAGACGTTGTGCCACCTCGGGGTGGCGCGCCAGCAGCAGGCTCCACCACAACAAGGCGGTGGCCGAGGTTTCGTGACCGGCCTGGAAGCTGACCATGCACTGGTCAAACACCTCGGCCGGGCTGAGCGCACTGCCATCGCTTTCGTCGCGCGCCGCCAGCAGGCGGGCCAGCAGGTCATCGCGCCGGTCGGGCTGGGGTTGGCCATGGCGGGCCTCGATGTGCCGCGCGATCAGCCCGCGCAGGCTGCGCAAGGCCTGGCGCTTGGCGCGCTTGCCCGGCAGCGGCAACCAGTCGGGCAGGGTCATGGGGTGGAACATCTCCCGCATCGCGGTCTCGCTCAGGGTCTGGGTCGCCCAGCTGGCGCTTTGCACCTCGTCGACACGGGCCCGGTGACTGAACAGGGTCCGCAGAATCACGTCCATGGTCAGGCGCGAGAAGAAGGCCTCCATCGCCACCAGGCCCTCGCTCTGGCCCGGGGGCAAGGCCTGCGCCAGGGCCTCTGCTGCGGCCTCGCACATCAACCCGGCATAGCCGGCCACCCGCTTGGGGCTGAAGGCCGGCATCAGCAGGCGGCGCTGGCGCTGCCAGAGCGAGCCCTCGGTGACCAGCACGCTGCGGCCGAACACCTGCTCGAACACCGCGATGCCACGCTCCCAACGGATCAGGTGCTCGGCGTTGTCGACCAGGGCCTCGCGCACCAGCTCGGGGCTGAGCAGGTCGTAGGCACGTTCGTGCACGATGCGCATCAGGGTGAGGTCGCCATGCTCGCGCTGCAGCCCGGTGACAAAGCCCAGGTAGTCGCGGCGCAAGGCGCGCAACTGGGACAGGCCCAGCCAGCGGGTGGGCGGCCCCGGCGGATCGGGGTTGGGTGTGAGGTGGAGAGCGGCGTTCGGGCGGTTCATGCCCAGGAGCGTGCGCGCCCTGCCCCCAGGGGTATAGAACAAAGTCGACATCGCAGGGGCTTTGGCGGCCAGGGAACGCAGCCGATCTAGACTCTGCCCATGCTGCCAAATCCCTCATTGCTGGGTGCGCCAACCCGCCTGTACCTGCCCAGGGCCTCGCTGGTGGCCTGTGTGCGCGGCACCATGGTCCGCAGCACCGTGGGTCTGGATCTGAGTGATGAACAGCGCTTCAGCCATTTCCCGGCCACGCCTTTGTGCAGTGTGGGGTGGATGTTCGAGGGCGACGGCGAGTTGCTGGCACGGGGCGCACCGGCCTCACGGGCCTCGCCGCGCCGCCCGTACGAATCACGCCTGATGTTCAGCGGCCCGCAAACGGCGCCCTCGATCACCTGGAACCCCGGGCCGGCCTCCGGCATGATGGTGATGTTCATGCCTGACGCCCTGCAAAGCCTGACCGGGCTGGATGTGGGCGCCTGGGTGGACCGCATCGACAACCTGCGCGAGGCCCTGCCCGCCGATTGGGTGGCGATGGCCGAAACCGTGCTGGCCCTGCCCGATGACGCCAGCCGCCTGGCCTGCCTGGAAGACTTCATCGAACCGCGCTGGCAGGCCGTGCGCCCCCGACTTCCGCTGCAGGCGCAGCGTTACCAGGATTGGGCACAGTCGATGGCGCTGCGCGCAGCCACCTCCTCGGTGGGGCGCAGCCTGCGCCAGGTGGAACGCCGCATCAAGCAGTGGGCCGGCCAACCCATGCGGGAGTTGCGCGGCTTCGGTCGCTCAGAGCGCGCCTTTTTCATGGCCCTGGCCGAGGCCGAAGAAGGCCGGCGCCCACGCTGGGCCGAGCTGGCCGAAGCCAGCGGCTATGCCGATCAATCGCATCTGTGCCGCGAAACGCGTCGAGTGACCGGTTTTGCACCCGATGAGCTGATGCAGCGCCTGGCCCGTGACGAGGGCTTCTGGAGCTACCGGCTTTGGCAGTGAGCCCACCCGGCACCGGGGCTCAGGGCATGGGCAGGCAGTGCAGCCGCGCCTCGCGCCGCGCCCCCGTGGCCGGGCCCAGCCCTTGCAGCACCACGCTGTCGAGCTCAGGCAGGTAGACCACGCTGGCCGGGCCGAGCACGGTGTAGCGCGGGCTGTCCTTGAGGTGCTCTTCGAACACCGCCTGCACACCGCTGAGCACATGCTCGATCACCAGGCGCCGCCGCCCCGTGTAGAGGCGCTCGGCCTTCTGCTGGCCCTTTTGCCCGGCGCGCGCCGGCGCCAGGCGGCTCTGGCCGTCAAAGCTCAGGCGCAGGCGCAGGGCGCCGTCGTGGCTCAGGCACTGGCCTTCCAGGCCGCTCAGGCAGCGCGGGGGCAGGGCCAGTTCCTCATCGGGCAGGGGGTGCAGCTCGGGTTCTTGCAGGCGCTCGGGTGGCTGCGCCTTGAGGCGGGGGCAGGCGCGGCCGCCGGGGTCGCTCTCCAGCGCCCACAGATGGGCCGGGGGGGTGCCGCCGGCCAGGGCCGCACTGGCCAGAAAGTACTGGCCTTGATCGCTGCGCCACCAATGCCAGGCGGTGACGGTGGCGCCCACCGGATCGGGGCCGGCCATGGCACGCACCGGCCAGGGGCTGCGCACAGCCTCCAGGGCCCACGAAGCAGGCAGGAACAGGCCCAGCAGGGCCAGCGCAAACACGACACGCATCGGGCGATCCGGGGTGAGACAA
>Ga0066477_1000197_pt1 | contig 20789 bp, 20 predicted proteins | sample LakWasM115_HOW13_2_FD_59554 | JGI IMG/M metagenome (GOLD analysis project Ga0066477, IMG submission 59554) | Freshwater sediment methanotrophic microbial communities from Lake Washington under simulated oxygen tension - Sediment Metagenome 115_HOW13 | ecosystem: Environmental > Aquatic >...
GTCGACGCCGCGCGTGGTCACGGTCAGAAACTGGTTGCTGAAATTGGGCTCCTGATGGCACTTGACGCACTCGGCCTGGCGGAACAGCTTCAGGCCCCGGGCTTCAGGTGCACTGAAGCGGGCTTTGCCTTCTTTTACCCGGTCGTACTTGCTGTTGAAGCTGAGCAGCGAGCGCTCAAAGGCCGAGACCGCCTTGATCACGTGGTCCCAGCTGATGGCGCCTTGCGGGTCTTCGGGGAAGGCCGCGGCAAAGCGCCGGGGGTAGCCGGGCTCGGCCTGCAGGCGCTGCAGCACCTGCTGCACGTTGGCGTCGTTCACGCCCATTTCGACCGGGGTCTCGCCAAAGACCGGGTTGGTCATCTGGCGCTCCAAGGTGATCAGCGCGGGGTTGGCCCAGGTGTAGGTGGCATTGAACGCCACATTGGCCAGCGACATCGGGCTGCGCGGATGCGCCTCGCCGGTCGAGCCCAGGCCATGGGCACGGCCATCGGTGAAGGCCAGGCGCTGAAAGTGGCACGAGCCGCAAGACTGGGTGCCATTGCCCGACAGGCGCTTGTCATAGAACAGAAAGCGGCCCAGCTCGACCTTGGCCGATGACATCGGGTTGTCGGCCGGCACGCGCGGTGGCGCCACATCGGCAGGCAGCTGCCAGACCCAGTCTGCGGGCCCGGCAGCCGCCTTCTTTGGGGATGCGGCGGGTGGGGTGGTCACGGTAGCGGTGAAGGTGGTGGAAGCCGCATCGGCGGCCCGGGGGCTGTCACCGGCGGCGAAGGCCTGTTGGCCAGCGCACAGAGCGCCTGCCAACAGGCCCGCACCCAGCCAAGTGCCAGGCCACCGGGCACCCCAGGCATCAAGCGTGGTGGTGCCCATGGATCACAGCCCCACAGCCTTGAAGGCGCTCTGGGTCTGGCCCGAGATCGGCTGCCCCGTGCCCGTGCCATCGCTGTTGAAGTTCAAGGCCAGCACACCGAAGGGCCCGACGCATTGGGCATCGGTGGGGCTGGACATGCAGCTGTTGGCCACGCTGAAATCGGCGCTGGCAAACAGGGTTTTCACATCCAGCGCAATCGCCTGGGTGTTGGGGTTGAAGCTAGAGAAGGTCAAGGGCACGCGGTTCGGCGCGGTGCAGCTGCTGATCGCCACCCCGTTGGCCGGATCGCCCACGCAGCCGGTAGAGCCCAGGTGCAGCAGGGTCATGGGGCTGCCCGTGTCGGTGCTTTGCAACTCCACCTTGGTGAACTTGCGGCCACCGCGCCAGTTCCAGGACATGCCGGGGTTCACATCCGAGCGCAACACCGCCGGGGTGGCCGGGTCGGTCGAGTTGAGGTGGTTGAGCGAGAACGGCACGCCCAGCGTCATGGTGACGCCCACGTACTGCCCGGCCGGCACGGTGCCCTGGATCAGCTTGTTCAACGAGGCGGCCGCCGTGCAACTGCCCACGCCCGTCTGCGACAGGGTGATCAAGCTGACGCTGTCCGTGCCCTGGTAGTTGTTGTTGTCGGTGCCCGACAGGGTCAGCGCCACCGAGCTGCCATCGGCTTTCAGCAGCTTCACGTTCGAGATGTAGAAGCGCAGGTCCTGGATCTGGGCGCCACTGCTCTTGCTGCCCAGGCCGGCCACGGCCGTGCCGCATTGGATCGGGGTGCTGCCGGCATAGGCGGCGAACTGCAGCTTGACGGCGCCGCTCGCATCAACCGACCAGCCATTGCTGCTACCGCCGTCGCCACCGCCGCCGCAGGCACTCAACAAGGCCGACAGCGCCAGAGCGGCGCTGGCCGCGCCAAGAAGGGATTTGGAATACCGGGACGTAGAAAAGCAAGCCATGAATAGCTCCTGCATCAAATGGCTGAAATAAGAAGGGTGTGATCGAGCACCAGCACCCCACGCCGAGAAGGTGGGTCTGGTGTTCCGATCAGAAAGTGAAGTGAAGCGGCACGGCACTGCCAGCCCTCAGGGGGTGGCGACGGGCGTGCGCACTCCGGGTGCGCGGTGCCCGCAGGGCAGCCGCCACCAGATGGCGCAACAAGGTGTTGAAGGGGGTCGGGCCAGGGCCGTGCCGATGCGCGCCAGCTCGATCACTCAAGCAAGCACGCACGCAGCGCAAACAACAGGTCTGGCAAGGCCCTCAGGCCAGAGGCGGGGCGCGTGGATGCGCCAGACGCAGGTCTGGGCGCAGATCAGGAACGGTGGGGGCCGGCAGCCGCCAGCGGGGCCGCTCAGGCGCCAGCACCGGCAGCACCAGGCTGGGCGCCGGGCCCAGGCGATCGAGCATGAGCACGCAGTAGGCGCAGTCATCGATGCTGACGGCCGGGGTGTCCGAAAGATCGGCCAGGGCCACGCCGGCCAAAGCCTTGCCCGAGGGTTGGGTCGCCGAGCACACATCGGCCCAGATCAGGGCCGAGGGTTGCTGCGCCGCAAGTGCCCGCGAGACCGTGGGCATGAGCGAGGCCAGCACCATGGCCGCGACCATCCACCAGCTGGCAAGCCGGCGGCCGGGGGCACTGCGGAAGGGGTGGCTCAGGTGGCGCATGGACAGCGAACGATTATGCAGCCATGGGTTCACAGAAGGCTTACGTCTGGTCAATGAATCTTCACGATTTGCCAGTACCGAGATTCCGCGGGCCCCCTGGCTCTGCGGCCCTCAGGCCGGGGGATCGGGTTGTGCCCGGCCGATGCCCTCTCCATCTGTGACGCCAGCCCCAACGCATTCACCTGCGCAACCATCCCGGTACTGCCCAGTAGCTGCTCCGCAGGCGCTTGCCAGCCAGGACGCAGCCACTGCACCCTCGCCGCTCAAGCAAGCTCAGAAGAAGTAGGTCACCCCGACGCTGAAGTTGCGCGGCAACGAAGGCGAGACCACATTGGCATTGATCGCACCGTCATAATAGGCCTTGTCGAACAGGTTCTTCACACCCGCCGTGATGCGGTAGCTGTCACCCATGTAGCTGACCGATGCATCCGCCACAAAGTAGGCCGGCAGGGTGAAGGGATACGAGCCAATCTGCTCGCTCACATAGCGCCCACCCAGGCCCAGCGTGAGCCGACGCCACTGCGGAATCTTGTAGGTGGCCCAGGCCGTGAGGGTGTGGCGGGGGGTGAGGTTGAGGGGGCGCCCCACCAGGGCGGTGTTGGTGTCGCGGGTGACCTGGGTCTGGGTGTAGGTGTAGGCGCTGGTCAGCTTCCAGCCGCTGCGCAGATCAGCGCCCAACTCCAACTCCAGCCCGCGCGCCCGCTGCTCGCCCGTTTGCACGCTGAACGCCGGATTCACCGGGTCGGTCGTGGTGACGTTGCGGCGTACCAGATCGAAGACCGCGAGGGCGCCCGTCATTTGCCCGCCCGGGGCCTCGTACTTCAAGCCGGCCTCCCATTGCTTGCCCGTTTCAGGAACAAAGTTGGCCCCCGAGAAGCTGAGCCCAGAGACCGGCAGAAATGACTCGCCGTAGCTCCCGTAGACAGCCCAACCCGGCTTGAATTCGCGCACCAGGCCCGCAGACACCGTGGTGGCGCTGTCTTTCTGCCGCGTCTGTGTGCGGGTCAGGCGATTGTCCGTGTCGTTGGTAGACCAATCCCTGCGCAGGCCGAGCAAGGCCGTCCAGCCCTGGCCGAACTTGATCTGGTCTTGCGCATACAGGCCGAGCACGGTGAGCTTGGCCGGCGCATCACTGGTCATTGCTGTGGGACAACTCGCCTGCATGCCGTAGACCGGGGCGAACAGGTCCAGGGCACCGATGCGGCAGGTGCGGTTGGCCAGCAGGCTGTGCCCGCTGCGCAGATCCAGACCCGAAACCAGCTGGTGCCGCACGCCCAAGGCCTCAAAGCGGGAGAGCAGCGAGGTGTCTGTGGCCAACAGGTCATAGTCCATGTACTGGCGCGACGCAGAGCGGTTTTGCAAGCGCTGATTGGCCTGCAACGCCAGGTTGGAAACAAAATTGCCCGTGCCCCGCTCGGTCTCGTAGCGCACGTTCTGGCGGAATGTCATGGCATCCGACATCTTGCGCTCCAGCGCATAGCCGATGGTGGTGCTGGCCACGTCGTAGACCCCAAAGGCCGGGTCACCGGTGAAGAGGGTGCGCGGCAGCCTGCCGTTGACGTTGGGCAGCAAGGTGCCATACGGCGTGATCCCTTGCTGGCGCAGCCACTCACTGTGGCTGTACGTGGCGAACAGCACCAGGTCAGTCTGCGCGTCCACATCGATGGAGAGCGAGGGGGCAAACCACCGATCCTTGCGGTACACGAACCGGGTGGGGTCGTCGGCGTTGGAGATCTGGGCATTGATGCGCAGGGCCGTCTTGCCCGACTCGGACAAAGGACGATTCAGGTCGGCCTGCAGCGTACGCTGACCAAAGCTGCCGACCTCCATCCCCACTTCATTCAGCGCCTCTCTCTTGGGCCGCTTGCTCACGGCGTTGACGATGCCGCCAGGCTGAACCTGGCCATACAGAACCGATGCCGTGCCTTTGAGCACTTCAAAGCGCTCATACCCATAGGGCTGCAACTTGGCCCACATGCCAGGACTCTGCACCAGCCCGTCGACCAGGATGGATTCGGTGGAACGGAAGCCGCGGATGTTGAGATCGTCAAAGCCTCGCCGACCGAAGTTGACCGGACTCACGCCCGCCACGGTCTGCAGGGCCTGCTGCACATTGGTGACCTGCCGCGACTCCATCTGCTCACGCGTGACCACACTGACCGACTGCGGCGTTTCCAGCCGCCGCATGGGCGCCTTGCCGGCGGTCTGCGCCTCGACGGGCGCAAAGCCCATGTCTTTTTCGGTGCTGGCGTTGATGCGCACTTCTTGCAACTGCTGGGTGCCAGCGGCGGCCCCAGGTGCTTGCGCCGCAGGGGCTTCGGGCGTTTGAGCCATCGTGGCCTGTGCCACGCACAGCGCCAGCGGCGTCAGCACCCGACCCCGCCTGGAAAAGGTGCGACCCAGGGATGGAGGTGTTCCGGACAGCTGTAGCGGGTTGCGAGAGACGCGGGAAGAGGCGCGAGCGAGCACTGGGCTCGAGGCTGTTTTGAGCATGGGCGTTCCGATGATGGAGGTGAGCAAAGACGGCGAACAAGTCGCTGGCTCACGTCGGCAATCGGAACGTTGGCTGGCTCTTTGTAAAGTATTGTATTGAAAATAATTCTCATCTGCCAAAGGCCCCAGCTCCTCTGCCACGAGCAGGCCCAAACCAAAGGCATCGCCTCATCGGCTGGCCGCTGCAAGCCCCAGCACCGAGGAACTGGACACGGTGGCGTCGAACTGAAACCAGGGGCATGAAACCCATGCGGCGGGAAGCCCGTTGGCCACCCGCCACAGGGCCGCCCTCAGGCCGGTGGGCTGCTACCGTCCTCCGCAGACGCCCTCTCCATCTGCGACTCCAACCACAGCGCGTTCACCAGCGCAAAGATCACGGCAAAGCCCAAGCCCAGTATCCAAGTGAAGTACCACATGTTTTTTCTTTCGTGAATTCGATCAATAAAGCGACTTGTCGTTGGCAAGGATGTAGTCGTTGGTCACCTTGCCCCTCATCACGCGGTAGGCCCAGCTGGTGTAGGCCAGAACGATGGGCGTGAAGATCAAGGCACACCACAGCATCACGTTCAAGGTGAGGTGACTGGAGGTGGCGTCCCACACCGTCAAGCTGACTTGCGGCAGCTCGGACGAAGGCAGAATGAAGGGGAACAAGGCGGTGCCAGCAGTCAGGATCACGGCCAGGCAGCTGACTGAAGAGCCGACAAACCCCAGCAAGGTCTTGCCGTTGCGCGAGGCCACGAAAGCCAGGGCTGCCCCCAGGTACCCGAGTGCCGGGATCACCCAGAGCACGGGCACTTTCCGGAAGTTGCCCAACCAGGCACCCGGTTGCCGCACCACTTCCTTCATGAAAGGCGTCAGCGCACCGGCGACGTCTCCGATCGACGTGATCACGTAGCCGTCGAGTTGCGTGACCCACACCCCGGCCGCCGTGAAGCCCACGATCAGGGCCGCGCTGGCCACACCTGCGGCCTGGATGGCACGCGACTGCAGGGCGCCCTCGGCGCGATGGGCCACAAAGCAGGCCCCTTGCAAGGCCAGCATGGCGACACTGACCCCACCGCTGAGCAAGGCAAACGGATTCAGCAGGGCCCAGAACGAGCCGCTGTAGAAAGAACGCATGGTGTCGTCGAAGTGAAATGGCACGCCTTGCAGCAGATTGCCAAAGGCCACGCCAAACACCAGCGCCGGCACGGCACTGCCGCCGAACAGGGCCCAGTCCCAGGCAGTGCGCCAGCGGGGGTCGGGCAGCTTGGATCGGTACTCAAAGCCCACGGGCCTGAAGAACAGCGCAAACAGCACCAGCAACAAGGCCCAGTACATGCCCGAGAATGCCGTGGCGTACACAAAGGGCCAGGCCGCGAATACGGCCCCCCCTGCGGTGATGAACCACACCTGGTTGCCGTCCCAGTGCGGTGCCACGGTGTTGATCATGACGCGCCGTTCGACGTCACCGCGGCCAATGAAGGGCAGCAGGATGCCGACGCCCATGTCATGACCGTCCATGATGGCAAAGCCGATCAGCAACACACCGACCAAGGCCCACCAGATCAGTTTGAGAGAGAAATAATCCAGCATGGTGTTCTTTCAAGCGTGTTGGGGTTGAAGTGCCGCAGGACCCAGGCGGGCGTACTTGAACATCAGGAACATCTCCACCACCAGCAGCAAGGTGTAGAAACCCAGAAAGCCGGCCATCGAGCCATACAGGCTGGCCTTGGACAACGAGGACACCGACAGGTGCGTCGGCAGCATGCCAAACACGGTCCAGGGCTGGCGACCATACTCGGCCACAAACCAACCCGACTGGATCGCCAGCCAGGGCAACGGCAGCGACCAGAAGGCCCACTTCAACAGCCAGGGCTTGCGCTGGAAGGTGTTCCGGATGCTGAACCAGAACGCGCAGCCAAACAGGATCAGCAGGGCAACGCCCAGACCCACCATCACACGGAAGGCCCAGAACAAGGGCGCCACCTTGGGCACGGAATCCATGGTGGCCTGGTCCACGATGGCAGGCGTGGCCTGGGCCACATCGTCGACATAGCGCTTGACCAGCAGGCCGTAGCCCATGTCTTTTTCATGCGCCTTGAAGCGGGCCTGCGCCTCGCTGTCCTCGGGGTTCTTGCGCCAGGTTTCCAAGGCCTTCACCGCCACCATCCCCGATTCGATGCGCACCCTGTTCTGCGCCCGGATCTCGCGGATGCCAGGCAACTGCTCGTGCAGCGAACGCGTGGCGATCAGCCCCAGGGCATAAGGCACACGAACCGCCCAATCATTGCGCTGCTCTTGTTCGTTGATGGACGCGATCAGATTGAAGCTGGCGGGCGCCTCTTCGGTGTCCCACATGGCTTCGATCGCTGCCAGCTTCGACTTCTGCGACTCGGACACGGTGTAGCCCGACTCATCGCCCAGCACGATCACCGACAAGGCGCCGGCCAGGCCGAACGATGCCGCAATCCTGAAGGAACGTCGCGCGAACTCGACATGCTGACTGCGCAGCAGATACCACGACGAAATGGCCAGCACAAAGGTGGCACCCGTGAGGTAGCCCGCGGCCACGGTGTGCACGAACTTGGCCTGGGCCACGGGGTTGAAGATCAGCGCGGCAAAGTCGGTCAACTCCATGCGCATGGTCACGGGGTTGAAGGCCGCGCCCACCGGGTCCTGCATCCAGCCGTTGGCGATCAGGATCAGCACCGCAGACAGATTGGTGCCCAAGGCCATGAGGGTGGTGACGGTCAGGTGTCCCACCTTGGACAGGCGCGGCCAGCCAAAGAAGAACAGGCCCACCATGGTGGACTCCAGGAAGAAGGCCAGCAGACCTTCGATGGCCAAGGGCGCCCCGAAGATATCGCCCACATAGTGCGAGTAGTAGGCCCAGTTGGTACCGAACTGAAACTCCAACGTGATGCCGGTGGTCACGCCCAGCGCGAAGTTGATGCCGTACAGCTTGCCCCAGAAGCGGGTCATGTCGCGGTAGATGGGTTTGCCACTCATCACATAGGCCGCTTCCATGATGACGAGCATCCAGGACAGGCCCAGGGTGAGTGGCACAAAGATGAAGTGGTACATCGCGGTCGAGGCAAATTGCAGCCGCGACAAATCAACGAGAGAGGGATCGATCATGGGAAGATTCCATTGAAGAGACCTGAGACGGCCGGGTCATGCGAGCCTCCATGGCCTGCGCGTCGATGCGCACGCGCTCAGGCTTGATGAAGACATGCCAAAGAACCGTCAACAAGACGAATTTGAGGGCGAGGATCCATGTCAGATGCCACGCCAGACGGGAGACGCGCAAGCGCACGCCCCCCACGCTGAAAGGGGTGAATTTCATGAGGCTCCGATCGGCCTTCAAGCCGAGTGGATGCTCTTCAACAACCCGCGCGGACGCCCGGGCCAGCCCCAAAGGACAAGCCACGCCAGCAGGGTTGGGAAAGCACCAGCCAAACCCAGGAGATCACCGCAGATGGCTCTGCGACGATCTCTGCAACTTGGGGAACTCAGGCCAGAACGGGCGGCGCGCGCGATTGCTGAGGCTGCCAGACTGCCTGCGTCAGAACAGCTTCAAACTCAGGCCCGGGAGCTGCCTGGCCGTCATCGGACAGCAGCAAGGCCAACAGCAGGGGCACAAAGGCGATGGCCTGATCAGCTTGCAAAATGCAGAAGCCGCAGTCCACCATGAACGGCATGGGCGCCGCCGGGGCTTGTGAACTGCCCCCAAGCTGTATGCGTTGAGGGCCCTGCGCGGTACAGACCTCCACCCAGTCGCCGCCGCCACCGGCACCGCCACCGCGTTGTGCCTGCACCCAATGCGACACCGTGGGCGCCAGCATGGCCAAGGCCAGAACCCAGGCCGCGAGCAGACCAAACAGGCCGGCGTTGGCGCGCATCACCCGCATGCACACCTCGTGAAGCCGCGCACAGCCCCCACCCCGGCCTGGGCGATGGCCGAGGCAGTGAGATCGGAGGCGGGGCATGTCTGCAAGGACAAAGGGGTGAACATGGCTGGTGGTGGCGCAGCAGTTTTCAGACCCGGGGGTCAGGGCAAAAACCTGCGCAACCGAATTCTCATCCAGACTGCGTTGTGCTTGAAAGAGATCAACGCCACTTCACTTGCCCGAGATCAAGTTTTTTGCAACAAGCCAGGTTTCAACAAGCAAGCCCGCAGCCCGTTCAGTTGAGTTGATACCCGCGATGCCGCAGCCGACGGGAGACTTGACCCAAGGCAAAAAATGCACGGCGCTGAGCATTTCCGCGATAATTCGAGACCATGCCAAAACAGCACCTGTCCCAACTCCTGGCCCGCGTCGTGCTGGCCTGGTTTGTGCTGTTCATCGGTGCTGGTGTGGCGTCACCCTGGGTGAAGCCGGTGGACCTCCAACTCGTGTGCTCGGCCTCGGGCGAGGCCAAGCTGGTGTCGCTCGATGACGATGCCAACACCAGCGCACATGCAGGCCATCTGCTGGATTGCCCGGCTTGCATGCCCTCTGCTTTGCCAGGCCCGGACATGAGCCTGGCCGCGCCCAGATCGCTGCCCATTCCCTTTGTCCTGACCCCTCTCGAAGAGGCCAGGATCGCGGCCATCACGGCCGCGCCATTGCCCGCCAGGGGCCCCCCACCCGCACTTTGATCAAGCCCGCATCTCTTCGCTCACCCGCAGAGATGCCAAGTCATGGCACAGCCTCAGGTGGCGCTTGCGCTGCCGCTGCATGGCTGTGCCGAATCATCGTTGTCGTCGGGCAGACGGTCGCCATCGGCCTGCTTCGGACGACCTGAATCAAGGGGGTCCACCATGGACCAGCATCAATTTGAAGTACGGGGACAGCCGCGCTCGCTCGAGATGGGTGAACGCCTGCTGCAGGCCGGGCAGGCCGGGCCGGTCTGGCGCGTCAACAAGGGCGTGTTCCGCCTGGAGCGCCCGACCCAGGACGGCATGGGCTTTGTGCAGCTGGCGCTCCCGGGCGATCTGATCGGTGCCGAAGTGCTGTGTGCCGAGCCCTACTCCTTCTCGGCCTCGGCCGTGGTCGACAGCGAAGCCAGCGAGCTGGACATCTGTACCGAAGAGGCTCGCCAACAGGTGCTGACCGCCGCCTTGCTGCAGCAGCAATTGCGCGCCGTCGACTCTGTGCGGCTGCGCTCGGGCTCGGTGGCCAGCCGGGTCGATCATTTTCTGTGGGCGCTGGTGTTGGCCAACGGCGCCATCACGCAGCAAGTGAGGGACTCCGATCTGCCCTACCTGCGCGACATCGCCAGCATCGTGGACTCGGCACCCGAGAGTGTCTGCCGCGTACTGGGCCGACTGGTTGCACCCCGAAGTCGGGGTCGCACACCACGCAAGCCACGCCTCAGCCCGGCCACCTGAAGAGCGCCGGCAGGGCCGGCGCACCTTCACCTCCATGACGGCTTTTTGACGCAGCTGCGAGCTGCGCTGAGCGCCCCTCACATCTGGCGGAAGCGCAAAGGGCTGAAAGCCGCCAGATCCTGCTGCACCGGCAGCCCGGCGGCCAGTTGGGCCGCCCACTGGCCGGTGCGGGCCGAGCCGCCCAGGCCCACGTGGCCATGGCCGAAGGCCAGCACCACATCGGGCGAGGCAGCCGAGGGGCCGATGCAGGGCAGGCCGTCGGGGGTGCTGGGGCGGTGGCCGAGCCAGCGTTGCAAGGCATCGGGCTCGGGGCTGGGGGGCAGCCCCTCGAACATGCTGCGCAGGTGCTGGTACAGGATGTCGGCGCGGCGCCAGTCCGCCGCCGCGTGCAGCCCCGCGATTTCGACCTGGCCGGCGGCACGCAGGCCGCCCTCCATCCAGTGGACGATGAGCTTGCCGTCGGCGGCCATCATGGGCAGGCGGGGGCCGCGGGGGGCTTGCGGCAGCTGCACGTGGTAGCCCCGCTCGGACTCCAGGGGCACCGGCGTGCCGGCGGCGGCCGCCAGGGCCGCCGAGCGCGCACCGGCACAGATGACCGCCGCATCGCAAGGCAACTCGCCCCGATCCGTCAGAACCGCGCGCAGCTGCCCGCCCTCCAGGCGCAAGCCCGTGGCTCGGGCCTGCCACAGCTCGGCCCCCTGCGATTGGGCATGGCGGGCCAGAGCGGCCACATAAGCGCCCGGATTGCGGCATTGGCCCGCTTCGGGCACGTGGATGGCAAAGCGATAACGCGGGTCCAGATCGGGCTCACGCTCGCGCAAGGTGGCTTCGTCCCACTCGACCCACTGCACACCGGTGCGGGCCCGCACACGCCAGGCCAGCGCCTCGCCCTCGAACTCTTCGCGCGAACGAAACACATGCAGCAGGCCACGCTGCTCGATCAGCTGCGGCACGCCGGCCTCGCCGGCCAGGCGCTGGTGCAGCGCGGGCGCGTCGACCAGCAGGGCCCGCAGCGCATGGGCCGTGCGCTGCACCCGCGCCTCGGTCCAGCCGGATGCCAGGTAGCGCAGCAGCCAGGGCAGCGCCTTAGGCAGGTAGGGCCAGCGCACCGCCAAGGGCCCCAGCGGGTCGGCCAGCCAGCCGGGCACCCGGCGCCAGGCGCCCGGCAAGGCCGGCGGGATCACCGAATGCGACGACAACCAGCCGGCGTTGCCATAACTGGTGGCGTGGCTGCCACCGGCCACCTCGGGCTCGACCAGGGTCACATGCAGGCCCAGGCGCAGCGCCTCAAGGGCCGTGGCGCAGCCCACGGCACCGGTGCCGATGATGGCGACATGGCGGCGAAGGGTGGATTGAGCGGATGTGTTCATAGGGCGGGCGCGATCCAGGTTTGGAAATGGGAGCAGCGTGGTGCCACGCAGTGGTGTTAAAGAGCGTTCTTTGCTGTACCGGAGGTAAGAACACAGGGATAGGACTCGCCAGCCGAATCACCCCGGCCTGTCAGCCGATGATGCCAAGGTCTTGTGATAACAGCAAAAGACATGCCTGATGACCGAGCCGCACTCCAGGCCCATATCACTCGACTTGGGCACAGCATGCAGTTTGGGGTCGGCTAGACCCAGGGCCAAAAGTCCCACCCTCATCCCACAGGGCGGCCCTGGTCTTGGGCTCTTCCCCTGAGCTGATGGATGCGACCCAGCTTTGAACACACGCCCCGCCAGAAGCGCCTGGCCGATGCCCTCAAGGCTTGAGCTTCGTCACCCACACGGCGACCTCATCGCCGCTGCTGATGTCTGGGGCCACCAGACCATCGACCATGAAGGTGGGGGTGGCGTGGATGCCGTTTTGCCGCGCATAACGGGCCTGCCATTTCATCGCCAACTCAAGCTCTGGCAGCTGAAACGGCTGCACCACCGACAAACCACTGAGCTGCTCAATCAGGTTCAGCAGGTCAAGCGGCGACTTGCTGAGGTTGGGGCCACTGGCATGCTTCTCCAGCACAAAGGACTCCCGGTTCTCAAAAACCACCTTCAAGACCTGCCACGCCGCATCGCGCCCCTGCGCTTGTGCAGCGGCCAGCACCGCACGGCACACCACCGACGAAAAGGTGTGCCAGGGCTGGGACTGCAGTCGGATCTTCAGGGTCAGTCGATCTTCACCCGCCGAGCAAAGCAAGTCTTCGAACTTGCCAAAGGCACGGGCCGAAAACGGACAGGTCGGTTCCAGAAAGACTTCGAGGGTGCGGGGGCCGTGGCCCCAGGTCAACAACTCATCAAGGGTGGTGCTCATCTCAGTGCTTCAGTGGTGCAGAAAAAGGGGTCAATTCAGGGCCGGGTGCCGTAGGCACGCAACAGGGTGGACACGGCCAGATGGGTCCACATGTCGCGCTGTGCGTCTGAGGGGTTCGCATCGGGCTGCGTGAGGCACTCCAGTTGCACCTCGTGCCTCAGCATGCCCAGGAACATCGAGGTGGCGCCTTCGCGCCCCACCACGCTCAGATCCAGCTCGCCGGCCTCGGCGGCCCGCTCCAGGGCGGCACGAATCTGTGCATGGATGACCTTGGGCCCGCTGGTGTAAAAAGTTCGCCCGATCTGCGGAAAGCGCGGCGCCTCGGCCACCACCACCCGGAACAGGGCCAGGGCTTTCGGGGAGAGCACCACCTCCAGGTAGGCGCGACCGAGCGTCTCTAGCGTGCCTTGAACATCGCCCGGTGTGGGTTTGATCGCCTGCAGCTGTGCGTCGAACAACTGGCATTGGTGCTCGATGACGGCCAGGAAAAGCGCTTCCTTGTTGGGGTAACGGGCATACACCGTGGCCTTGGACACGCCGGCTTGCGACTGGATCATGTCGGTGGTGGCCGCGCTGAAGCCATGGGCCAGAAAAACCGCACTCGCTGCTTCCAGCACGGAGCAGGCTTTCTCATCGATGTCGTTCGGACGCGCCACAGCGGATCTCTTTGCTGATGGTTGGAAGGCGTCAAGTATACCGATCGGTTTTGTATTTCCTCAGCAATCCCATTCAACCTTCAAGCATGAAGGGCGAAAGCCCCCATCAGGGTCGGGTTCTTTTTCTTTTTCGATATAGTACCGATCGGTTTACATCAATAGACGCTCAAATTTCTGGCGTCTTTCCACCCAGAAGCCTCTATGAAAAGACCTCAACAATTGCCGCAGCCCATTCGGTACCGATCGGTACTTTTCTCCCTGGCGTCGGTCCTGGCCGTGGTCGGATGCGCTGCACCACCCACCGGGGGCGAAAAAACCGAGGCACCCGCCCTGCCCCGTACCGCCGAGATGCTCAGCCGTCAGACCCGGCTCATCGCGGATGAGCCGGCCCTCAAGGCCTCAGTGCTGCCTGCAGACTGGGTCAGCGTGATGAACGACCCCGTGCTGAGCGCGCTGGTGGCCCGAGCCCGCACCGAAGGCCTGGACCTGCAGATGGCCGCCCAGCGGGTGGCCCAGAGTGCGGCCACACTGGGCGTCGTGGCGGCTCAAGCCCAGCCTCAAGCCAGCCTGGGCGCCAGCTATGCCCGCGAAGCCATCAGTGCCAACTCGCCACTGGCCACGCTGGGCGCCTACACGGGGGGCTTTCATCTGTGGGATGTGGGTGCCCAGGCCAGTTGGGAGATCGATTTCTGGGGCCATCTCGCGCACCAGACCGAAGCGGCGCGCGCCCGTTGGCAGGCCAGCCAGTTCCAGCTGGGGGCCGCACAGGTGTCGCTGTCGGCCGAGGTGGCCCGGCAGTACCTGCTGTTGCGAGATCTGCAGCAACAGGCCCGTCGGCAAAACGAGCTTTGGGCGCTGGCCCAGCAGCGTGTGCGCCTGATCGACAGCCGCAGGCGCAACGGCATGGCCACCGAAGCGGAGCTGGCCAGCGCCCGCGCCGACGAAGCCGCCGCCCAGGCCACGCTGCCTGGCCTGCACCAACAGGCCCAGGCCTTGGCCAATGGCCTGGCCCGCCTGCTGGGCAAGGCCCCCCACGCCCTGGACGCGCAGCTGCAGGCCAGCGCCGAATTGCCGCCGCCTGCGGCTTTGCCCGTGGGGGTGCCCTCTGAGCAAGCTCGCCAGCGACCCGATGTGTTGCAGGCCGAGGCGCAATTGCGGGCGGCCGTGGCCGATACGGCGACCGCGCGATCTGACTTTTACCCCCGTATCACACTGAGTGCCGGTCTGGGCCTGGAAGCTTTCAAGCTGAAGGACCTGGGCAGTTGGGATTCGCGCCAGTTCAGCGCCGGGCCCGCACTGCACCTGCCCTTGTTCGAGGGCGGCCGGCTGCGCCAGACCCTGGCACTGACCGAGGCGCGCCAACGCGAGGCCGCGCTGAGCTACCAGGGCACCGTGCTCAAAGCCTGGCAAGAGGTGGACGACGCCCTGCAACAGCAGGTGGACGGGCGCCGCCAATGGCAGCACTGGCTGGCCTCGGAGCAACAACGCCAGCAGGCCCTGGATTCGGCCCTGCGTGCGCGCAGCGCCGGCGCAGCCGACGAGCTGATGGTGATCGAGGCCCGCCGCGCCTTGCTGGCCAGCACCGCCGCACGGCAGGCCAGCGCCACCCAGGTCAAGCTGAGCGCCATCGCCCTGGTGCGTGCCCTGGGCGGCGGCTGGGCACCCACCCCCAACCCAGCGGAGGACCGCACGTGAACGCGCCAATCGTGTCACAGGGGTCAGAGGGGTCAGAGGGGTCACAGAGGTCACAGGCCCAGGCCGCTGGCCCCGGCGGACCCGCAGGCCACGGTGAGCCGGGTGGGCCTGGTGGGCCTGGTGGGCCGCCGCCTCAGCCGCCCTTCAATGCCCGCATGGCGGCCGGTTTGCTCGGCATTTTGCTGGCCGCCATGGTCGCGGGCATCAACAACCGACTCCCCGGCCTGGTCGCCGCGGACATTCGCGGTGCCTTGGGCCTGGGGCAAGACGAGGGCTCGTGGCTCAGCAGCGTCTATGCCGCCGGTGAATTGGCAGCCATGCCTTTTGCCACCTGGTTCGCCATCACGTTCTCACTGCGTCGCTTTCACCTGTGGATGCTGTCGGGGGTGCTGGTGCTGGCCGCGGTGATGCCCTTGCTGCACACCCTGCCGCTGCTTCTGATGGCCCGGGGATTGCAAGGGCTGATGGCCGGCACCTTGATACCGCTGTTGATGATGTCGGCCCTGCGTTTTCTGCCCCCCCACATCCGCCTGCATGGCCTGGCCCTGTATGCCATGACGGCCACCTTCGCACCCAACGTCGCCCTGTGGCTGGCGGCCTGGGGCCTGGATGCGCAGCAGGACTGGCGCTGGGCCTATTGGCTGATCCTCGGGCCAGGTCTGCTGGCTGGGGCGCTGGTCGGCTGGGGCATTCCGAAGATGCCCCTGGCGCTGCCGCGCATCCGGCAGGCCAACTGGTTGGGCATGGCCCTGGGCCTGCCTGGCCTGTTCCTGCTGGCATTGGCATTGGATCAGGGGGTTCGGCTGGATTGGCTGCACGCCCCGCAGATACGGGCCCTGCTGTGCCTGGGGCTCACCCTGAGCGGGCTGTTCCTGGTCAGCGAGTGGCGCCATGCCGCGCCTTTCATGCGGCTGCAGATGCTGAGCCGTCGCAACCTGGGCCTGGGGTTCAGCATCTTCTTTTTTCTGCTCATCACCCTGTCCACCGGGGTGGCCTTGCCTGCCAACACCCTGGGTCATCTGCACGACTTCAGGATGAGCGAACTGGCGCCCCTGGGCCTGGCGATCGGGCTCCCCCAGTTGCTGCTGGGGCCAGCCGTGGCCTTGCTGCTGTACCAGCGCTGGGTGGATGCGCGGCACCTGTTCGCCCTGGGTCTGGTACTTATCGCCGGCGCCTGCTGGCTGGCCTCGCGCCTGGACGCGCAATGGATGACCGCCCAGTTCGGCTGGATCCAGGTTTTGCAGGCCCTGGGGCAACCCTTGGCGGTGGTGTCACTGCTGTTTTTGGGAACCAGCGTGGTGCAACCCATGGAGGGGCCCTCGGTGGCCGGGATCATCAACACCCTGCGTGCGCTGGGCACCGTGTGCAGCGGGGCCCTGGTGGGTGAATTGATGCACCTGCGCGGCAACTTCCATGCTCAGGCCCTGGCCGATCAGGCTGGCAGTTGGGCGGCTCGTGTCGTGAGCCCAGGCCCGCGGCTTGAGGCCTCGCTGGCGGGTGTGCTGGCCGAGCAGGCTGGGGTACTCGCCACAGCTGACATCTACCGCATTTTTGCCGTGCTCGCACTGGTCTTGGTGCCCTTGGTGCTGTGTTTGCAGCACATCCCGGCCCCCACGCTACCGCCCCGCAAGCCCACTCAAGCCTGCCCCCTGCCCCACCCTGTTTCTGAAAGTCTCACCATGTCGATGACCCCTCGTTTCCTTGGCTTCCCTGCCATCGCAGGCCTGGCCGTGCTGGCCGCGGCGGCAGCGGCTTACTTCACGCTCGGACACGCCGAATCCGAATCAGCCCACCAGAGCACCGACGATGCCTATGTGCAAGCCGACCTCACCACCCTGGCCCCCCAGGTGCCAGGCGTGGTGGCCGAGGTTGCCGTGGAAGACAACCAAGCCGTGCAGGCTGGCCAGTTGCTGGTCCGACTGGACGACCGCGACCTCAAAGTGGCCGTGACGGCGGCGCAGGCCAGAGTGGCGGCCGCCCAGGCGGCAGTGGACGCCGTCGAGGCCCAGATCACCCGGCATCGCAGCGAGGTGCTGGCGGCGCAAGCCGCATTGGCAGCCGACAAGGCCAACCTGGCCCTGGCACAGGCCAACCGCACCCGCTTCGACAACATGGCCCACGACGGCTCAGGCACACAGCAGGCCCAGCAGCAGGCCGATACCCAATGGCAGGTGGCCCATGCTGCGCAGCAGCGCAACGAAGCCACCTTGCAAGCCGCCCAGCAACAAGCAGGCGTGCTGCAGGCCGAGCGAGACCGCGCGCGCGCCGCCCTGGCCGCGAGCAAGGCTGAGCAGGCCGGCGCCGAATTGCGGCTGAGCTATGCCCGCATCACCGCCCCAACCGCCGGTGTGGTGGCGACCCGCACAGCTCGCCTGGGCGGGTATGTGCAGGTGGGGCAAGCGCTGGTGACCCTGGTGCCGGCCCAGGGGCTGTATGTGGAGGCCCGGTATCGCGAAACCCAGCTGGCCCGGATCCGCGAGGGTCAGGCGGTCAGCCTGCAGGTGGATGCCCTGCCCGGCGTCACCCTGAAGGGGCATGTGGCCAGCCTGGCGCCGGCCAGCGGCGTCAGCCTGTCGCCCACGGCGGCCCACAACGCCACCGGCAACTTCACCAAGATCGTGCAGCGACTGCCCGTGCGCATCGCCCTCGAGCCCGGACAGCAGGCCCTGCAACAGCTGCGGGTGGGGATGTCGGTTCAGCCGCAAATCGACGTCACCCAGATCGCTGCCAACGAAGCCCAGAAAGCGCAACCATGATGCACCGACCAACGACTGACACCCTTCGAGCCGCTCGAATTGTTCACAAGCTGCACCTTCTCGCGGCTGGGGCAGGTGTCACTTTGGCGCTCTCGATGCCCAGCATAGGGATAGCCCAAAGCCCAGCGGCGCTCCAGGAAGCCGCCTCGGCAGACGCGGTGCTGCTGCAGCCCCAAGTGACCCTGAAAGCCGCTCGCCGCGTGGTGGCGGCCGCGCTGGCCGAAGCGCAGCGCCATGACTGGCGCATCGGTGTCGCGGTGGTCGATGCCAGCGGTGAACTGGTGGCCTTTGAACGCGGCGACGGTGCCCAAGCCATCACCACGGCGGTCGCCCAGGGCAAGGCGCGCACTGCGGCGCTTCTCAAGGCACCCTCGAAAGAGTTCGAGGATTTCATCAACAGTGGCCGGCCCAGCTTTCTCTCTACGCCGGGTGTGACGGCACTTGAGGGCGGCGTTCCCCTGCGGTGGCAGGGGCAGGTGATCGGGGCTGTCGGTGTCAGTGGTGCCCATGGTCCCCGCGATACCCAGGTCGCCGAGCGCGCTGCCGCAGCCCTGCTGCCCCAACACTGACGAAGCACCATCCTTTTGACCCGGCTGCGCGGGCAGCCCAGGAGTTTTCACATGCATTCATTGCAAGACAAAACGGTTCTCATCATCGGGGGCAGTTCGGGCATCGGTCTGAGGGTGGCGCACCGGGCTGCCGCCGAGGGCGCCCAGCTGATCCTGGCAGGGCGCGATGCCCAACGCTTGCTGGCGGCTCAGGCCGAGCTGATCCATGAAGCGGCCACGCACGACAGGCCTGCGCCGATGCTGCGCACATTGCAGGTCGACGCCCATGACCCGGCAGCCCTGGAAAACTTCTTCGAATCTCTGCACCCTCTGGACCATGTGGTGTCCATGGTGGGGGATGTGATGGGGGGTGGGTTCCTGCAGGCCGATATGGCGGTGATCCGTCACGTCATCGAGTCGAAGTTTTTCACCAACGTGCGCCTGGCCCAATTGGCCGCCAAACGCCTGCGCAACGGTGGCAGCATGGTCTTCACCGCCGGCACCGGAGGCCGCGCACAGGACGCCTGCGCCAGCTACGTGGGCAACCTCGGGATCAATGCGCTGGTCGAGGGCCTGGCGGTCGAGCTGGCGCCCCGGGTTCGCGTCAATTCGGTCTGCCCCACGTGGACGCTGACCCCCTTCTGGCGTGCCATTCCGTCAGAGCAGGTCGAAGCCACGCGCAGCCATTTCGAATCGATCATCCCGCTCAAGCGCCTGGCCAGTATGGACGAGCTGGCCGAGGCCTATCTGTTTCTGATGGGCAATGGCTTCGTCACCGGACAACACCTGGCGGTTGACGGCGGGATCATGCTCGGCGCCTGAGCGCCACCACAACCCAAAGAGGTCACGATGCACGGTCACCAACTCACTATTTACACGCTGCAGCAACGCATGCATGGCCACCAGCCACTGACCCAATGGCTGCTGACCCTGGCCCATGAAATGGGCCTGCGAGGCGCCACGCTGACAGGCGCCCTGCAGGGGCTGGGCCATGACGGCCAATACCACGCCACCACGCTGTTCGATGTGGCCGACCAACCCGTCCAGATCACGCTGGTGCTGACGCCCGACGAGGAGCAAGGGCTGATGGAGCGGCTGAACGCCGAATCCGTGCAACTGTTCTACACCCGCAGCCCAGTGGAGTTCGGCACCACCGGACACCCGGGCAACAACGCTCCAACCCCAACCCACGCGAAAGATTGATCGCCATGAAGAAACAACATCGCTACCGCATCACCATCGAGCACACAGCCTCGCCCGAGGGTGAACTGAACCCCGCACCGACCTTGAGTTTTGAAGCGGGCAACCACGACGACATCCTCGCCATGGTGCCCCGTGCAGCGGCCCGCACGGGCTTCGATGCCGACACTTCTGCCGCCTTTGCGGTGGGGTTGAAGCTCTTCAGCGAGGTGATGCTTGAGAACCGACAGCACCCTCTGTTCCAGGAGTTCTCGGTGCACTTCGGCCAGTTCATGAAACAGCTCAAGCAGGGCCGTTGACCCGCCCCTGAAAGACAAGACCCCAGCCCGCCCATGCCTTTCATCGTCACCGAACCCTGCATCAACTGCCGCTACACCGACTGCGTCGAGGTCTGCCCCATGGACTGCTTTGTGGCGGGGCCACAGTTCCTGGTCATTGACCCCGATGGCTGCATCGATTGCTCGGTCTGCGTTCCTCAATGCCCTGTCAACGCCATCGTGAACGCGGCCGAGGCCACGCCCGAACAACAGCCCTACATCGAACTGAACGCCCGCCTGGCCAAAGCACCGGGCTGGGAGAGCCTCCGACAGAGGCAAGCCCCCCTGCCTGAGCACACGCATTGGGCGGGTGTGAAACACAAGCGGCATCTGCTGGGGCCTTGATAGCGCCTTCAGGGCAGCAGGCCGGGCGCCACAAACCAGTCGACCCGTCGGTGCGGGGCACGGGCCTCGCGCTGAGTCAAGCCTCCTGATCTCGCAAGTGCCATAACAAAGTTTGACGGGCATGGGCGACACGGGGCTGGCGCAGCGCGGTCGGCGTCCAGACCAGGTAGTAACTCAGGGTGGTGGAGGCCACCGGGGCTTCAATCTCGACCAACTCGCCGCGCTCAATCTGGCTGCTGCAAAGGTACTCGGGCAAGGCCGTCCAGCCAAAACCCTTGCACAACAGACTGCGCAGGCTGCGCAGATCCTGCCCGATCAGCGCAGGCACCAGAGGCTGCTGAGCCATGCCGTTCTTGGCAAGCCACTGGTCGACCAGGGGGAGCTCAAGGCTGTAGGCCAGCAAAGGCTCGGCCTGCAAGGCTTCTTTGAGGGCCGGTGCGCTCAGCAGCTTGTGCGCCACCGCAGGTGCAGCCACCACCAGCACGCGCTCGGTGCGAATGGCTTCGCAGCGCAAGCGCTCGTCAGTGCTGGCGTACGCCGAGACGCCCAAATCGCAATCACCGTCGATCAACATTTTCTGGATGAGTTCGTGTCCCCCCGTCTG
>Ga0066477_1000201_pt1 | contig 20363 bp, 16 predicted proteins | sample LakWasM115_HOW13_2_FD_59554 | JGI IMG/M metagenome (GOLD analysis project Ga0066477, IMG submission 59554) | Freshwater sediment methanotrophic microbial communities from Lake Washington under simulated oxygen tension - Sediment Metagenome 115_HOW13 | ecosystem: Environmental > Aquatic >...
TTCAGCGCCCCCCAGGTGCAGCAACTGCGCAGCCTGCTCACGCCAGAGTCGCAGATCGTGTTCCGCCCCCTCGAAGGCCTGCTCATGCCGCGCCCCTGGCACCAGGGCCGGGTGGTGCTGATCGGCGACACCGTGCACGCCACCACGCCGCACCTGGCCTCGGGCGCTTGCATCGGCATCGAAGACGCCCTGGTGTTGGCCCAGGAGCTGGCGCCCGGCAGCGACCTCGATACCGCCCTGCAACGCTTTGAGAACCGGCGCTGGGAGCGCTGCCGCATGGTGGTCGAGAACTCGGGCCGCCTGGGCGAGATCGAGATCACGGGCGGCGACAAGGCCGAACACGCGCGCATCATGCGCGAGTCGATGATGCGCCTGGCGGAGCCGGTATGAGCCAGCCCCATTCCTCTGCAGCCCGCTCTGCACAGCCCTCTGTTGCCGCCGCCGTGGCTGTTCAGCGGGCCGACACCGAGCGCTGGCCGGCCCGGTTGGCGCTGATGCTGGCGCACTGCGCCGGCATGCTCGACCTGGTGGCCCTGCCGGTCTGGGTGGGCACCCTGGTCTCGGCCTACCACCTGGACCCGCAGCAGGCCGGGGGCCTGGCCACCCTGTTCCTGGTGGGGGCGGTGTTCAGCAGCCTGGCCGTGGCGCCACGCCTGCACCGCCTGCCGGGGCGGCTGGTGGCCGCGCTGGGCTTTGGCCTGGCCGCGCTGGCCTTTGCCGGCGTGGCGCAGACCACCGACTACGCCACCATGGCCGTGCTGCACGTCCTGGCCGGCGTCACTTCGGCCGCCGCCCTCAGCTGCACCCACGGCACCATTGCGCGCAGCGCCAACCCGCACCGGCTGTTTGCCTTTGTCGGCATCGCGCTGGGGGTGTTTGCCGTGCTGTTCTTTGCGGCGGTGCCACCCCTGTTGGCCCAGTTGGGCGGGGCTCTGCTGTTCCAGGTGTTTGCCGGCGTCATGGCTGTGGCCTGCATGGCCACAGCGCTGGCGTTTCCGCAGCTTGTGCGGGGCCCGCTGCCGGTGGCAGGGCAGGGCACCTCGGCCGCAGTTCCCCGTGTGGCCCTGGGCCGAGCCGTCTGGCTGGGGGCCTTGGGGGTCAGCTGCATGGCGGTGGTGCAGGCCATGATGTTCAGCTTTCTGGAGCGCATCGGCATGGACCGGGGCTTTGGCCTGCAGGCCGTCAATGCGGTGCTGGTGGCGCTGGGCTTGGTCAACCTGCTGCCCGCCGGCCTGGCCGCGCTGCTGCAACGGCGCTGGCCGGCCGAGCGTGTGGTGCTGTGCGGCCCGCTGGCCCAGGCCGTGCTGGTGCTGGTGATCACCCAAAGCCAGCAGTTTGCCCCCTATGCCGCCGCCGCCTCGGTGTTTGCCGCGGTGATGATCTTCACCCACACCTTTGCCTTCGGCCTGCTGGCCCGGCTCGACCCCAGCGGCCGGGCCCTGGCCGCCACCCCGGCCATGATGATGGCCGGCGCCGCCCTGGGCCCCGTGCTGGGCGGCACCCTGGTCAAGTGGGCCGGCTACGAAAGCCTGGCCGTGGCGGCCGTGCTCACGGCGGCCTGTGCCGTGGCCTGCTTCTCACAGGCTCGCCAGCGCACGGCAGCCCATCCCGCGCAGCCCGCCTGAGCGCGCCTCCCTTCAAGTTCTAGTCAAGCTACCCATGAGTACCAAACCCACCCGCCGCCTGGTCGACCTGTCGATCTACCTCGAAAACGATGTGCTGTCCGACCCGCCGCCACTGGCGCCACGCATCACCTACCAGACCCATGCCGACACCCTGCCCGAGTTCATGCACATGCTGCCGGGCACCGTGCCCGCCGACTACCCCGACGGCCAAGCCGCCGCAGCCGAGTGGGTCACCCTGACCACCCACAACGGCACCCACCTCGACGCGCCCTACCACTTCCACGCCACCATGGACGCCCGCCTGGGCGAGGCCCGGCCCGCCATCACCATCGACCAGGTGCCGCTGGAGTGGTGTTTTCAGCCCGGTGTGAAGCTCGACTTCCGGCATTTTCCGGACGGCTACGTGGCCACCGCCGCCGATGTCGAGGCCGAGCTGGTCCGCATCGGCTACAACCTGCAGCCGCTCGACATCGTGCTGGTCAACACCCGCGCCGGCGAGCGCTACGGCCACAGCGACTACCTGAACGCCGGCTGCGGCATGGGCTACGAGGCCACCATGTACCTGCTCGAGCGCGGCGTGCGCCTGACCGGCACCGACGCCTGGAGCTGGGACGCCCCCTTCTCGTACACCGCCCAGCGCATCGCCGAAACCGGCAACAAGGCCCTGATCTGGGAGGGCCACAAGGCCGGGCGCGACATCGGCTACTGCCACCTCGAAAAGCTGCACCAGTTGGAGGCGCTGCCCCCGCACGGCTTCACCATCAGCTGCTTTCCGCACAAGATCCGCGGCGCCTCGGCCGGCTGGACCCGGGCCGTGGCCATCTTCGACCCGGCCTGAGCTGCAGCACTCCTTCCACACGACTTCAGCCCACCACCCCAGCCACGACTCCAGCGCCAAAACACCATGAACACCAGCCCCTCCACCTCCACTTTCCCGCCCATCCACCGCGTGGTCACCGGCCACGACGAGCAGGGCCGGGCCATCATCAGCAGCCAGGGCCCGCTGCCCACCGTGGTGGCCATCGAGGCCATTCCGGGCACCGTCTTCCACGAGGTCTGGAGCACCGAGGCCAGCCCCGCCCGCGTGGACAACGGCGCCGACCCCACCCTGGGCGCCCTGCGCCTGCCGCCCCCGGCCGCAGGCACGCGCTTTCGTTTTGTCGACATCCCGCCCGACACCGCCGACTACCTGGCCACCGGGGCCGGCCGCATGAAAGAGGCCTTCACCCAGATTGGCGACGCCGGCGCCTCCACCGTGGCCGCCGACTCGCCCCACCCCCTGATGCACCGCACCGAGTCGGTGGACTACGGCGTGGTCATCGAAGGCGAAATGACCCTGGTGCTCGACGACTCCGAGGTGCTGCTGCGCCCCGGCAGCGTGGTGGTGCAGCGCGGCACCAACCACGCCTGGGCCAACCGCTCGGGCCGGCCTTGCCGCATGCTGTTTGTGCTGGTGGACGGGCAATACGACCCCGGCATCGCGCGCAGCCTGGCAAGCCGCGCGCCCCATGCTGCAGGAGCCGCCTGATGCATGTGCTGATCACCGGGGCGGATGGTTTTGTGGGCGCTGCGCTGGTGCGGCGCCTGTTGCAGGTGCCGCCCACAGGGGCAGGGCAGGGTGGGGCAGGGCCGGGTGACATACGCCTCACCTTGGTCGACCGCCATTTCCGCCAAGGCCCGCCCGGGCCTGGGCACCGCCACTACACCGGCAGCTTTGCCGACCCGGCCTTGCTGCAAAGCCTGTCGGACGACCCACCGCAACAGGTGTTCCACCTCGCCAGCATGCCTGGCGCACTGGCCGAGCGTGAGCCCGAGGCCGGCCTGCAGGCCAACCTGCTGGCCACCGTGCAGCTGCTGGAGCACCTGGCCGGCCTGACCCGTCAGGGGCGCCAGGGGCGTACCTCGCCACCCCGCGTGGTGCTGGCCAGCTCGGTGGCCGTCTATGGCGCCCTCGGGCCCGAGCCCGTCACCGAGCAGCAACTGCCCCAGCCCGAGCTCAGCTATGGCGCCCACAAGTGGATGAGCGAGCTGCTGCTGGCCGATTTCAGCCGCCGTGGCGAGCTGGACGGCTGCAGCCTGCGCCTGCCCGGCATCGTGGCCCGTCCGGCCACCGAGAGCGGGCACGGCTCGGCCTTCATGAGCCAGATCTTCCATGCCCTGCGCGAGGGCCGCCCCTATGAGTGCCCCGTGTCGCCCGAGGCCAGCGCCTGGTGGATGTCGCTGGATGCCTGTCTCGACAACCTGCTGCACGCGGCCAGCCTGAGCGCCTCGGCCATGCCAGCTTCGCGCTGCTGGCAGTTGCCGGTGCTGTGCCTGCCGGTGGCCAGCGTCATCGAGGCCACCGCCCAGCACCTGGGGCGCCCGGCCGCTGCGCTGATCCAGCACCGCCCCGACAGCCGCATCGAAGCCCTGTTCGGCCGCCAGCCGCCGCTGCTCACGCCGCTGGCCGAAGCCGCAGGCTTTGTGCACGATGGGTCGGTGCAGGGCCTGGTCGCGCGGGTGTTGGCTGCCATGTGATATTTGACTTGTTAGGGGTGGCGCAGGGCGACCGCTCAGTCGTCTGAAGCCCGTAGGGCAACGGTATCCCCAGTGGGGTCAGTGCCTGCGCCCAAACTCCATGATCGCGCTCGCCATGGCCTCCAGCCCCAGTACACGCCGTGCCGCGCCCAACTGCACTGCTTCTCGCGGCATACCATAGACCACGCAACTGGCCTCGTCTTGGGCGATGGTGTCAGCCTTGGCCTCACGCATCTGCAGCAGGCCGCGCGCCCCATCGTCGCCCATGCCGGTGAGGATCATGCCCAGGGCGTTGTTACGCGCTACTGCGGCTACCGAGCGAAACAGCACGTCCACGCTGGGGCAATGGCGGTTCACTGGCGGGCCGGGCGCCACATCCACGTGGTATTGGGCGCCGCTACGGCGCAGCTGCATGTGCTGACGCCCCGGCGCGATCAACACCCGCCCATTCAGTACCCGGTCACCGGGCCGTGCCTCGCGCACCTCGACGGCGCACAGGCTGTTGAGCCGGGCGGCAAAGGCCGCTGTGAACTTCTCGGGCATGTGCTGCACCACCACGATACCTGGCGCAGTCGGAGGCAGTGCGACCAGAATCTCTTCCAGGGCCTGGGTTCCACCCGTAGAGGTACCGATGGCCACCACGCGGTCGGTGGTTTCATGCAGGGCATCTTGCAGGTTGGGCCCCAGCAACGGGCGGGCGGCCAGGGCAGGCAACGCGGCCGAGTGAAGGGGCTTCAGGGGCGTGCGTGCTGGCGTGCTGCGCAATCGGCTCAGGTTGACTCGGCTGGCCGCTCGGACGGCCGAGATCACGTCATCAGAGGCATCGACCAGATAGCCGCTCACATCGCTTCGGGGCTTGGTCACGATGCCGGCGGCGCCGGCTGCCAGTGCCTGCAAGGTGGTCTGCGCGCCGGCTTCGGTGAGCGTGGAGCAGATCACCACCGGCGTGGGCCGTTCGGCCATGATGCGGCGCAAGAAGGTGATGCCGTCCATGCGCGGCATTTCCACGTCAAGCACCAGCACGTCGGGCCAGTCACGCTTCATCTTGTCGAGCGCGAACAGCGGATCAGGCGCTGTGGCGATCACCTGGATGTCCGGCACCGCCGACAGCACCTGGGTGAGCACCTTGCGCACTGTTGCCGAGTCGTCCACCACCATCACGCGTATTTGCTTCATGCCTGTACTCCTGTTGTCGCCACGCCTTCGTCGAATCCCGCGCAAGGCGAGAACCGCACCCAGACATCGCCGCTGCTCAGGTCGAGCCGCAGTTGCCGATACCCCTGCCCACCCAGGTGCTGCGCCACCACGCGCAGCCCGTGGTGGCGCACCAGGCGGTGGGCCTGCTCGACATTGCGCAGGTGCACCTGCAGCGTCTCGCCGCCGCCCGCCGTGCTGGCGAACATGCGTCCGCCTCCAAACAGCTTGACCTCACACTCGGTCGGCATGCAGCCAGCGCGCCGGGCTGCGGCCAGCAGCAGGGCCAGGGCTTCGTCCCCGTAGCGGCCATCGAGCACGCGCCGCTCCAGGCCGCGAGCGGCCGGGCCTCGTTCGGCCAGCATGTAATGGCACAGCCCGCCCGCCTTGGCTTTGGGATGCCACAGCGTGATAGCCACGCATGAACCCAGCAGGGTGCCGACCCGTTGCGCGCCCTGGCCGAACCAGACCTCGCCGGGCATGACCATCTTCTCTGGCCTCGGGGTCCATTGCGTGGCGGTCATGCGTGCTTGCGATAGACCGACGGCGAATGCGCCTGCAGCAGCGGGCTGATCCCGTTGAGGCTTTCCGAATGACCGACCACCAGCCAGCCCCGGGGCCGCAGTGCACGCAGCAGGCGTTCGATCACGCCACGCTTGGTGACATCGTTGAAGTAGATCATCACGTTGCGCAGGAAGATCACGTCGAACTCGCCCAAGTCGGGCAAGGCCTCGTTGAGGTTGACCTGCTCGAAGCGGACCCGGCGCCGCAGTTCGGGGGCAATCAGAAAGCGCCCGTGCTGTGCCCCTACACCTTTGAAGCAGAACGCGCGCAGAAAGGGTTCGGGGATCTCGCGTGCCAGCGCAGTGTCGTACAAGCCCTGGCGGGCCCGCTCCAGCACACGGGTCGACAAGTCGGTGCCAAGGACCTCCCAGGGCGCCGCGCCCAGCACATGGGCCATCAGCATGGCCAGGCTGTAGGGCTCCTGGCCTGTAGAGCACGCGGCGCTCCACACGCGCAGCGGGCGGCCTGCCGAGTGCTGGGGCAGCACGGTGTCGCGCATCAACTCGAAGTGCCTTGGCTCGCGAAAGAAGTGGGTCTCGTTGGTAGTCAGCAGGTCGACTGCCAGCTGGTGTTCCTGAGGATCGCGCTGAAGCAGCTCGAAGTAGGCCTCGAAGCTCCCCAAGCCATGCTGGGACACACGTCGTGCCAGCCGACCGGCCACCAGAGCCTTCTTGGCCGGGCCCATGGTGATGCCGGCCACCCGGTGTATCCAGTGCTGGAACAGGCTGAACTCGGTGTCGCCCAGTACCCATCCTGCGGGCGCGGCGCCCGGTTGCAGGGCGCGGCTCATGGCCCGGCCTCCGCGGTGCGATGCGAGTTGGTGCTGTGGCTACTGTGGCTGTGCATGTGCTGCCATCTCCATTTGGCGGCGCGGTGCACCGCCTGCGTGCGGGGGTGAGCAGGCGGCTTGCGCGATCAGGTGAGGGCCTCGTGGGTCGGGGCGTTGCGCAGTTCTTTGAGCTCTTCGAGCGACAAGGCTTTGTGCACGTTCAGGATCAGCACAAAGCGTTCCTTGACTTTGCCCATTCCCTGCAGAAAGTCAGGCCGGATGCCGGTACCGAAGCTTGGCGGCGGCTCAATGGCGCCGGCGGCGATGTCCAGCACCGCGTTGACGGCATCGACGATCACCCCGATCACCTGTGGGCCGACCTCCGACGCCTCATCGGCGGGCAGCTCCAGGATCACAACGCAGGTGCGCCGGCCGACCACGCTGGGCCCGCCACCGAAGCGGCGCGATAGGTCGATCACCGGCACCACCGTGCCGCGCAGATTGATCACCCCGCGCATGAAGGCCGGCATCATCGGCACCAGGGTGATAGGCCTGAATTCGATGATTTCCTTCACCTGCTCGATGCCCATGGCATAGACCTCACCCTGCAGGGTGAAGCTCAGGTACTTGTGGGTGCCGGTGAGGGCCCCGCGGTCACGTGCGGCCAAGGCTGTACTCATCGCAACCCCTTGTTCAGAAACGCACGAAGTCAGGGCCCGGCGAGGTGATCGCCACCGTATTCCGACGCAGCGCAGGCACCACCGTCGGGCGGGGCGTGGCACGGTTCTCGGGTGGCTGTGCCGCAGGCGCGACCTCGCTGGCACCGAGCTTGAAAAAGGCCATCAGGCTTTGCAGTTGCTCAGCCTGGGAGCTCATTTCCTCGGCCGTTGCGGCGAGCTCTTCGCTGGCCGATGCGCTTTGTTGGGTGGTCTGGTTGAGCTGGTTGACGGCGGTGTTGATCTGGGCGACACCGGTGTTCTGCTCCTCGCTGGCTGCGGCGATCTCTTTCACGAGGTCTGAAGTCTTGCGGATCGAAGGAACCATCTCCTCCAGCAGCTTGCCTGCCCGTTCAGCCTGCTCGACCGAGTTGGTGGCCAGTTCGCCGATCTCTTGTGCCGCCTCCTGGCTGCGCTCGGCGAGCTTGCGCACCTCGTCGGCCACCACGGCAAAGCCCTTGCCATGTTCACCGGCGCGCGCGGCCTCGATGGCTGCATTCAGTGCCAGCAGATTGGTCTGGTAGGCAATGTCGTCGATGATGCCGATCTTGCCGGCGATGCTCTTCATGGCGCCAACGGTCAGCTTCACGGCCTCGCCGCCCTCACCGGCATCCCGGGCTGCGTGGGCCGCCATGCCGTCCGTGACGCGCGCGTTCTCTGCGTTTTGCTGGATCGAGGCGCTGGCTTGTTCGATGGTGGCCGACATTTCTTCGACGCCGGCCGCCTGTTCCGTGGCCCCCTGAGACAGCGACTGAGCCGTAGACGAGACCTGCTCGGATGCGCTGGACAGGCTGTTGGAGGCGGCGCGCACCTCTCCAATGATCTGTGCCAGCTTGCCCACCATCTCGCTCATTGCCTGCAGCAACTGACCCACCTCGTCGCGCCCACGCACCTCGATGCGGGCGCTCAGATCCCCCTCAGCCAGACGCCGCGCTGCCACCGTTGCTTCGCCCAGGGGGCGCGTCACGCTGCGTGTCACGCCATACGCCACCGCCAGGGCCACCAAGACCGAAGCCAGCGCCAGGATGGCCATCAACTCGCGCGTGGCCTGATATTGGGCGTCGGCCTGTTCGCCAGCCTTTTTCACCATGCTCACCTGGAATTGAATCATTTCATTGACCACGCCCTCGTACTCGCGTTGGGCGTCGCGCATCTCCGTCACCATCAGTACTGTGGCGGCATCGAATTTGCCGGCCTCAACCAGGCTCAGATACTGAACCAGGCCCTGACCGAACTTGGCTCGTTTCTCCTTGATGCGCGACAGGAGCATCTTTCCGGTCTCGGTGTTGATGCCCTTGTCGAGCGTGTCCAGTAATTCGGTGAAGTTGCTGCGAATCTTGGCGATCTTTTCCAGCTCTGCCTTGACCACCGTGGGCTCGCGAGACAGAACGATGTTGCGCATGGCGAGGTTGGCCACATTGAGCGAATCGATCAGCGCGTTGGCCGTGATGGTGTTGGGGAAGCGCCGGTTGACGATGGTCTGCATGTCGTCGTTGATCTGGCTCATCTTGAACACGGCCATGGCCAGCGTGGCCAGCAAAACCGCAATCACCAGAAAGAAGCCCAGGCCCATGCGCAGGCCGATGCGAAAATTGTTCAACATAAGGAATGCTCCGAGAATCAATGGGTTGAAAACACGGAGCGGGCCTCTTGCGAGGCGCTCCATGAGGCCTGGTTGACCAGGGCCGGTATGTCCAGCATCAGCGCCACTTCGCCGCTGCCCAGGATGGTTGAGCCCGAGATGCCAGGCAGGCCCTCCATCAAGGGCCCGAGAGGTTTGATCACCGCCTGGAATTCGCCCTTGAGTTGATCCACCACCAGGCCTGTCTTGCGTGTGCCGATTTGAACCACGACCACGTTCTCGCGCCGCGTCGCCCGGCCCGGCAGCCCAAAATGGCGCCTCAGCCGCAGCAGTGGCAGGACCTCGCCGCGCAGATTCATGTAGTCCTGCGCCTCGGTGCCGAGCTGCACGCATTCCAGCACCGCGTCCAGTGGCACCACGTAATGGGCTTCGCCCACTGCCATCAGAAAGCCGTCGATGATGGCCAGGGTGAGTGGTAGGCGGATGCGAAACAGTGTCCCCCGGCCCGCCACGCTTTCGATGTCCAGCGTGCCGCGCAGTGCCTCGATGCTGCGTCGTACGACGTCCATGCCTACACCCCGCCCCGACAACTTGCTGATCTGCTCGGCAGTCGAAAAGCCAGGCTCGAAGATCAGCGCCCAGACCTCGGCGTCGCTGAGGTGGGCCTCGCTGCTGAGCAGGCCCTTCTCGCGCGCCTTGGTCAGGATGCGTTCGCGGTTCAGCCCGGCCCCGTCGTCCGCCACCTCGATCACGATGCCACCCGCCTCATGGCGTGCGCGCAGCTCCAGTCGCCCGGCTGCAGGCTTGCCGGCGGCCAGTCGGTCCATGGGTGCTTCCAGGCCATGGTCCATGGCATTGCGCATCAGATGGGTCAAAGGGTCTCCCAGACGATCGACCATCGACTTGTCGAGTTCTGTGTCGCCGCCATGGATGTGCAACTCGATTTCCTTGCCCAGATCCTTGGACACGTCGCGCACCACGCGGCGGAACCGGTTGAAGGTGTCGCCGATTTCCACCATGCGCAGGCGCATTGCGCCGTCGCGCACGTCTTCTGTCAGGCGTGACATCACCGACACCGCCTCGCGCAGCGCGCGGTCCTGGTTGCGTGTGGCATGCACACTCACCGAAGCGCTGGCAATGATCAGCTCAGCCACCCGGTTGATCAGCGCGTCGAGCTTGTCTGAGTGCACGCGGATCATCTTGGCTTCTTGCGACTGGCGTTGGCGCAGTTCGTTCTGGCGCCCGATGGCGCCTTGCACCAGCTCGGCTTGCACCGCACGCTCCTCGACCAGGATCTCGCCCAGTGGGGCCCGTTCTGCATCGGGCTCTGCCTGCTGTTCCGCCAGCGCCCGACTCAGCTCGTGGGCGGTCAGCGCACCACAGGCCTGCAGGATTTCGCCCAGGCGCAGCCGATCGGCCGGCAGGGCCTCGATCAGGCGCAGGTAGTCGTCGACCCGGCTGTCGGGCGGCAGGATGCGAAGCTCACAGTCCTGGCTCACGAACTCGAACACCGACTCGATCTCAAGCTTGTTGGCGGCACTGGCCAGACGGATCTCGAAGCCCAGGTAGCAGGATTCTGGGTCCATCGTCTCAAGCGCTGGCAACTGGGTGCTGAGGGTGCTGATGTGCACCACGCGACCCAGGGTGCGCAGGTGATGAATGAAGGGGGCGGGGTCGAAGCCCTCCTGGAACAGGCCGGTCGAGAAGCGCAGTGACAGATGCCACAGGTCCTGGTCATCGCGGGTGCTGGCTTGCGCCATGGGGTCGGTGGCGCAGGTCGGTGACGCGGCCGTGTCTAGCGGGGCCAGGGCCCGCAGGCGCTCGACCAGGGTCTGGCCTAGCATCGGCAGACCGTCGTCGCGTTCGCCGGCCGCGTCGCCGGCGACGTCAATCAGGCGGTGAATGTGGTCGCCGCACTGCAGCAGCAGGCCGACCATGTCACCCTGCAGGTTCAGACTCCCCGAGCGCACCCGGTCCAGCAGGGTCTCCACGTGGTGGGTGAAGCCAACGATATCGTCCAGCCCGAACAGGCCGGCCGAGCCCTTGATGGTGTGTGCGGCGCGGAACACTGCATGAATCGCCTCCGCATCGCCGGGCTCGTGCTCCAGGCTCATCAGCGCGCTTTCCATCTCGCCAAGCAGGCCGCGGCTCTCGGCAAAGAAGGTGTGCAGCACATCGTTGAATTCCATGGGGTCCCTTTCTCAGCAGTGCCCAGCGGCCTCGCCATCGGTGCCCACCAGCGGGTCGCCGAGCCAGTCTGCGAGGTCGTACAGAGCAATCAGCGAGAGCACCGCCGGGCTATGCCCACTCAGACGCAGTGACTGACCACCCAGGCGGGCGAAGTTCTTGGCCGCCATCAGCACCTGGAGCCCCGCGGTGTCGAATTCGGTCACTCCCGACAGGTCGAGCTCCAGCGCCGCCTGTTCGCGCAGGCGCTCCAGCAAGGTGTTGCGCAGTTCGCCGACGCTGTAGATGGTGCAGTCACCTTGCAGGCGCAGGCGCAGGCGCAGTGTGTCTGCGCCGGCTTCGGAAATGATGTCCATGCTGCGCTCCTCAGGGCAGGATCAGCTTGGCCACGGCGGCCAGCAGCTGATCGGGGCGGAAGGGCTTGACCACCCAGGCCTTGGCGCCCCCCTGCTGGCCGGCCAGCTTTTTGGCCGCATCGGTTTCGGTGGTCAGGATGATCACCGGTGTGAACTTGTAGGCCGGCAGCGCCTTGATGTGGCGCAGCAGGGTCAGTCCGTCCATCTGGGGCATGTTCACGTCGCTGATGACGAGGTGGATCTTGCGGCCGTCAAGCTTGCGCAACGCGTCGTGCCCATCGGTGGCCTCGACCACCTCATAGCCTGCGCCGCGCAGCGCCATGCCGACCACCTGGCGCACGCTGATGGAGTCATCCACGATCAAGACTGTCTTTGCCATTGCCTATTCGCTCTCTCAGAAAAAAGTGATCTCTTCGTTGGCCGGTGTGGACGCGACCGCGACGCCTCCCTGGCCATGGTTGTCCAACTGGTCCTGCATCGTGTAGCTGCTCCGAGATTGGTCCAACCAGGCCTGCGGGTCCAGTCGCGTGTCGGGGTGCAGGGCGCGTGACTGCAGGTCAGACTCCAGCCGCAGCAAGTCGCTTTGCACGTGGCGCAGGATCTGGCCCGTGCGGTCCTGGAACTGCAGCGCCACCATTACCTCGCTGATGTCGCCGTCGATGGCTGAGGTTTCGTGCTGCAGCGCGTCGTTGCGCTGCTCCAGTTGTTGAACTGCGCCGCGCAACTGGGTCAGCACACCTTCGATCGTGGCCTCGGAGCTTTGCAGCAATTGCTTGTCCCGTTCTGCAAAACGGTCCGAGGCCTCGATGATTTGGCCGATGGCCTGGCCCACCGAGCCGACCTTGCTGGTGATCTGGCGGCCGGTGTCTGCTGACAGGGCCGACAGGCGCCGCACCTCGTGCGCTACCACCGCGAAACCGCGCCCCTGCTCACCGGCGCGGGCCGCCTCAATGGCCGCATTGATGGCCAGCAGATTGGTCTGGTGAGCTATCGAGCCGACCAGTTCGGCCATCTCGCGCAACTCGGTGGCAATGCCGCCCAGGCTCTGTATGCTTGAAAGCATCTCTTCCTTGGCTTGCATCGCCAGTTGCAGGCCGCTGGCCATCTGGCGCAGTTCGCTTTGGGCTGAGGCGAACACAGCCGCGCTACCCCCGTCTTCGCCACTGGCCTGGGCAAACAGGCCCAGTGTCTGCTGCAGACGCTCCTTGATGGCGCCGAACTGGCGCGCCAGTGCGCCGATGGCCACCTCGCTTTGCGAGGCAGAACTGTCGATCTGCCGGCTCCAGATCGGCAGCGCCTGTGCACAAAGAGACTCCAGGTCTCGCAACAGCTCTTGTGCCAGCGGGGGCGGTGGGGGTTTGCGCAGCATGCGCCAGCCGCCCCCCACGCCGAGCAGGCTTATCAGCAAGAGGCCCCCCGCCCACAGTGGCCGGCCCAGTTGCAAGCAGGCCAGGGCGCCGATGGAGCCCACGATCAAGGGCCAGGCCAGCCAGGCCAGGGCGCCCGCGCCCAGGCCGGGCAGAGTGTTTCGAGAAGGTTCTGGCTTCATGCAACCGATGCTAGGGATGACCGGTTGGCGGCGCTATAAGGCGAGGGCTTTTCATGTCCTCAGAGCGCGCTGAAATCGCGTCAGTAAAATCTGACCCCCCTGACCGGGCGAGATGCCGGTCTAGGGCCTCGGGCTTCAGGCTTTGCCGCGGCCCAGCATGTCGGCGATTTTTTCCAGCAGTTCGTGTGAGTCGAAAGGCTTGCGCAGAAAGTGGCGCACCCCCATCTGGCGCGCCGATTCGGCGTCGATGTACTCGCTGTAGCCGGTGCAGATGATCACGCCCAGCGAGGGACACAGCGCCTGGGCCGCCTTGAACAACGCCACACCTGACATGCCCGGCATGGTCTGATCGGTGATCAATGCTGCAGGCGGTGCCGCACCGTGCTCTTGGCGCAGTGCCTCGCCCAGGGCCGCCAGCGCCCGGCGTGGATCAGCAAAGGCCGACACGGTGAAGCCGTGTTCGCGCAAGAGCTCGCTCAGAAACACCAGCACCGCCGGATCGTCGTCGACCACCCAGATTGCCTCGCCGGACACAAAATCGAGTGTGGGGCGCGGCGCAACTTCGTCCACTGGCAAATCCTGCGCCGCCGGCAACAGCACCCGCATGGCGGTGCCATGTGGCGTCCTGTCGTGCACCTGAATGTGGCCACCTGCCTTGTGCACCAGGCCCACCACCGAGGACAGCCCCAGGCCGGTGCCTTTGCCCACACCCTTGGTGGTGAAGAAGGGGTCGAAGATCTTGGGCAGCACCTCGGGGGCGATACCCGGACCGTCGTCAGTCACCTCGAGCACCACAAAGCGGCCGTGGGCCACTCCTTGGCAGTTGCTGCAGGACTCCGTGGCCAACTGAGCGTTGAGCAGGCGAATGTCAATGTGGCCGCTCGCCCCCAGTGCATCGCGTGCGTTGATCACCAGATTCATCACGATCTGTTGCACGTCGACCGCCGAGATGCGCACCGCGGGCAGCGGGTGATCGTCCCCGTAGCTCAGCAGTATGCCGCTCGGAATGGAGGACTTGAGCATGTCGAACATCTCGCTGACCATGGCGCCGAGCTGACGCGGCGCCACGTCCTCGGGTTCCTCGGTGCGCACGTAGGCCAGCATCTTGGCGACCAGATCGCGCCCGCGCTCGCTGGTGCGCACAATCTCGCGCAGGTAGCCGGCCAGCTTGCCCCCGGGATCGTTGACATAGCGCTCCAGCCCGAGACTGGCCAGGCCCATGATGCCGGCCAGCATGTTGTTGAAGTCGTGTGCGATGCCGCCCGTGAGGTGACCCAGTGCCTCCAGCTTTTGCGACTGCATTTGCTGCTGCTGTACAGCCTGGCGCTCAGCTTCGATGCGGCGCTGCACCGTGAGGTCTTCGCTGATCGACCACAGATATGCCTGGCCGCCGAGTTCAATGCGAACACCATTGAGGCGCACCGGTACGCGACTGCCGTCGGCGCGAACGTATTCCTTGTCATAGGGGCCGTAGCGTCCGATGCGTGCCACCATTTTCAGCTGTTCGGCCTCGGCTCGCATGTACTCTGACGGTGTCAGGTCCCAATACGACAGGCTTTGCAAGGCCTCGGCGCTGTAGCCGGTCAGGGCTCGATAGGCTTCGTTGAATTCGACGAGGTTGCCGTCGAGTGTGCACAGCGCAATGCCCAGCGGCGATAGCTCAAACAGTGAGCGCAGCTTGTCTTCGCTCTCAAACAGGGCCTGCTCGGCGCGCTTGCGTTCGGTCAGGTCGCGCACGGTTCCGATCATGCGCACTGGCGTGCCCGAGGCATCCCGCAGCAGTTGGCCCCGCGACAACACATCGACCCAATGGCCGTTCTTGTGACGCAGCCGGGTCTCGATCTCGAAGCGTTCGTCGCTGCGACCTGCAACCACGTCGCCCAGTGCCAGGTGCAGGGCTAGGGCGTCGCTGGGATGTATCAGGCGCGAGGCGGTCTCGGCATTGACCCTCAGTTCACCTTCGTGGTAGCCCAGCATTTCCTCGCAACGTGGCGAAAGGTAGACGCTGCCGTCGATCAGGTTGCGGTCCCACAGCCCGTCATTGGTGCCGCGCAACGCCAGTTCAAAGCGCTCCTCGCTCTGTCGCAATGCCTGTGCGGCAGCACGGCGCTCGGACAGATCGCGCACGAAGACGAAAAAGTGCCCACCGCCCAACGGCGATCGGCTTGTGGTGATCTCCACCGGCCAGTGCTCGCCGTCCTTGCGTCGGTGTTGGGTCTCAAAGCGGTCGTGACCCGACACCAGTGTGATCTGGATGTGGCGGTTCACGTGCCCGGGTTGGTCATCGGCATTGACGTCGGGTATGCGCATGCGCAGCAGTTCGGTGCGGCTGTAGCCCGACATCTGCACGTAGGCGTCATTGACCTCGAGAAAGCGGCCGTGTTCGTCGCAGATCCAGACGCCGTCCAGTGCGGTGTCCATCAGCGCGCGATAGCGCGCCTCACGTTCGGCAAGTGCCTTTTGCACCTGCACTCGCTCGCTGATGTCGCGCATGAAGCCGATAAACACCGAGCCTTCGCTCAGGCGGGCCTCACCGACAGTGAGTTGCACATGCAATTCGCGCCCGTCGCGCCTGCGCGCCTGCATGTCACGGCCCACGCCAATGATGTGGCGCTCACCGGTGGCCATGTAGTGCTGCACAAAGTCGTCGTGCTGGCGCGCCACCCCGTCGGGCATCAGCAGGTTGACATTGGCGCCCAGCAGTTCGTCGCTGCTGAAGCCAAACATTCGTTCCACCGCGTGGTTGACCATCTGGATGTGGCCCTGTGCGTCGATCACCACCACAGCGTCAGGGGCCGAACTCAGAAGGGCTCGCATGCGTTCTTCGCTGGCGATCAGTTCACGCTCAACCCGATGCCGTTCGGTGACGTCGTCGCCCAGGATGACAAACCCGTTCAGATGGCCTTGCGAGCCTCGCATCGGTGTCACGCTGCGATCATCTAGGTAGATGCTGCCGTTGAGGCGCCGCACCTGAACCTGTCCCTTCCAGGGCTGGGCCTGGATCATCGCCTCACGCATCTGGGCCCAGGCCTGCTCATCGCCGGGTACTCGCAGCACGTCGAGCTCGCGGCCCAGCAAGGCCTGTGCTTCGTAGCCGGTGACCTGTACAAAGGCCGGATTCATCCAGACGATAGTGCCATCCTCGTCACATATCAGGGCTGGGTTGAGCGTGGCTTGCAAGGCGTCGGCAATGCCGCCGGCCGCCTGCAGCGGCTGGCGCACGGCCAGCAGGTAGGCCGCCCGGGTGAGGTAGCCATAGGCCGCGATCTTGGCGATGTGCCCCAGTGCATTGAAGATGTCCGTGGGGCTGCTGTAGGTGGCGAAGCAGCCTTCGGCGATGGCCGATAGGACTGCTGCGATAGCCATGGCCGTCATAGGCACGCCGGCGCCGCGTCGACCGAGGTATTCCAGGCGCAGGGCCGTCGCCAGCAGCAGGGCGATCAGGGCCATTTCGCTGCCTACCTTGGCCGCGGTCAGGCCCTGTCCGGGTTCGAAGGTGCGCGGCAGCAGATCGGGCCAGAAGAGGATCAGGGCGCTGCTGATCGCTACCAGACAGCCTACCAGGCCCAGCGACAGGCGTGGGTACCCGCGTTGCGGGCGGGTGGCAGGTGGGGTGATGGCCATCACCAACAAACCGAAGGCGACCAGCGCTCGCCCGGCCAGCCAGAAGGCTATGCTTTTTTCCACTCCCGAGGGCGTCACCAGCGGCGGCATGCCGTCGTAGGACAGCATGTGAAGGAAGTCCAGCACAGCCGCTCCGCCCATCACGGCCGTCAATAGCATGGAGGCAGGCCGGCGGGGGCTGTCGGGTGCCATCCAGAGCAGGCCGAAGCTCAGTGAGGCCAGGACCACTGCGACGACCTCCGCGCTGGTATGAGCGGCCAGAAAGCCCATCCGGGCAAATTGGGGCAGGGCAGTCAGCGAGGTCTGCTCCAGCAGCCAGACCAGGGGGATCAGCACCAGCAGGGGCAGGGCGCGCCGCCATTCGGCACGGGAGGTCGCAACAAAAACTTGGAAGGTCGGCATGGACAGTAAAAATCGAGGAAAGCGGGCCGCACGGGCTTCAGTTGCGGCGTGTCATGCTGGCATACAGCCGCACACCCAGGTCGTCGTTTGCCGGATCGGACTGTGGCGTGCTCATGCTGGCCAGCTCGGGGCGCCGCCGCACCAGATCGAGGAAACGCCGCGTCATATAGGGGTCACGCCAGCCGCGTTCGGCCTCCTCAGCCAGAATGGCGGAGGCGTGCTCGGCGCTCATGCCCTCCTTGTAGGGGCGCGGTGATATCAGCGCGTCGTGGATGTCAACCAGTTGGAACACGCGCGCCAGCAAGGGAATGGATTCGCCGGCAAGGCCGTCGGGATAGCCGCTGCCGTCCCAGCGCTCGTGGTGGTGCCGGATGATCGGCGCGGTCAGGCGCATGCTCTTGAGCTGCGAAACCAGTTGGTGGCCGATGGTGGTGTGTTCCCGCATCACAACCCACTCTTCGGGGGTGAGGTGGCCAGGCTTGAGCAGGATCGCGTCCGGGATGCCGAGCTTGCCAATGTCGTGCAGCACGCCGCCTCGGCGCAGCGCCACCAGTTCGGCCGCCGACAGGCCCAGCTCCAGGCCCAGCAACACGGCCTTGTGTGCCAAGCGTGAGCAGTGATCGCCGGTATTTTCGTCTTTGGCCTCGACCATGCGGGCCAGGGCGAACAGGGTGGACTCCGTGCTGTCGAGCTGGTCGGTGATGCGCTTGCGGTGCACCGCGGCCTGTACGCGGGCGCGTAGCTCCATTGGGTGGTAAGGCTTGCGCAACAGGTCGTCGGCACCTGAAGACAGGCCGCCCATCAAGTCTTCCGCTGCCGTGCTGCCGGTGATCATCAGGATGGGCTGCACCGCCAGGCCGAGGTCGCCACGGACCCGGCGGCAAAACTCGTCGCCGTCCATGCCGGGCATCCGACGGTCGGTCAGCACCACGTCGAATTCGGCCCTGCGCAGCCAGTCCAGGCCATCCAGGCCCCCCGGCGCATAGGTGAGGTGGTATTGCGGCGGCTCCAGGATCTCTTCGATCAGCAGACGTTGCAACGGATCGTCGTCGATCATCAGCACCCGATAGGGATACTCGCCCGACAGCCGGCGAATGAGTTCGTTCTGATCCATGGGCATTCCTGGGGTTATGGCTGGGGACCTGATGTGCGCATAGGGCGGCCATGCCGCACGCTACAGCATCCGATGCTGCCTGAGCCTGCCCGGGTGGTCTGTCGGGGCCGGCCTCACGCCCCGTTCAGTCATGCCGGATTCGCTGTCGGGAAATCCTGACCCCGGCCTCAGTGGCTGGTGATGCCATGGCGCAGGGCGTACTTGAGCAGGTCGGCATTGGTCTGCAATGCCAGCTTCTGCATCAACCGCATCTTGTGGGTGCTCACCGTCTTCGGGCTCAGGTGCAGCGCGTCGGCGATCTGGCCCAGGGGCTGGCCGGCGGCAATACGTTCCAGAACCTGCAGTTCGCGCGGCGACAGTTGTTCATGCGGAGAGTCGGAGCCTGGGTTGAGGGCGCCATGGAAGACCACAGAATCGACCAGGGCCGGATCAATGTAGCGGCCTTTGGCCGCTACCTTGCGCACCGCGCCGATCAGGGTGCTGGGTTCGCAGTCCTTGGTCACGTAGCCGGCTGCGCCAGCGCGCAGCACCCGGGCTACGATCTGCGCCTCAACGTGCATGGAAAGTACCAGCACCGGCAGATCCGGGTGATCTAGCTGAAGCCGCTTGATCAGGTCTACCCCGCTCAGGCCGGGCATGGACAGGTCGAGCAGCACCACGTCGGCACGGGTGTGGCGCAGCAACTCCAGCAGCGCGTGACCATCGGCGGCCTCGCCGGCCACCCGCAGGTTGGAGGCACTGCTGAGGAGCTGGCGCAAACCGCTGCGCACGATACTGTGGTCGTCGGTGACGATGACGTCGATAGGGTTCATGAATCCGGACTCCTGCCGATGTTGTAGCTGATGTCGATGAGGGTGCCGCCGGTGCCGGACTCGATGTGCAGCCGGGCACCCAGCGCGTGCATGCGCTCGCGCATGCCCAGCAGGCCCAGGCCGCCGCCACGGCGCGCTGCCACTTCGGCCAGGTCGAAGCCGCAGCCGTTGTCGCTCACGCACAGGCGCAGTTGTCCCGACTCGCAGGACAGCGCAATCACCACCTCGGTGGCGTGCGCGTATTTCGCGATATTGGTCAATGATTCTTGCACGGCCCTGAACAGGGCCAGTGAGGCGGCCTCGGACAGACTGGTCAGGTCCCCCTCCTCTGCGCGTGGCAACTGCAGCTCGCACCGGGTTTCCCAGCGCAGCGAGAAGTCTTCGGCCAGCCACTCGATGGCGGCCACCAGACCGAGGTCCAGCGCTGCCGGTCGCAGATTGGAGGCGATGTGGCGTACCACCTCGGTCATGGTGACCATGGTCTCGCGCATCTGAGCAGCGCGCTGAGCGCTGGCACCACCGGGTTCCAACTGGCCGCGCAGCATCGACAGGTCCATTCGCAGCGCCGTCAGCAACTGGCCCAGCTCGTCATGTACCTCGCGTGCGATGCGCTTACGCTCCTGCTCGATCACCTCGCTCTCGTAGGCCACCAGTTCGCGCAGTCGTTCGCGCGAATCGCGCAGTTCGGATTCGATGCGCTTGCGTTCGCTGATGTCCTGCATTGTTCCGCTCATGCTCATAGCACCTTGCGCCCGCTGCACCGTGCCGTGCATGTGCACGATCAACTCGGGGCCTCCGTTGCGGAGCAGGCGCATGTCCAGTGCCAGACCCTCACCATGACGCCACGCCTTATCCAATGCCTTGGCCAGGCTGGTGCGGTCATCCGGGTGCACGTGAGCCAGCAATTGCTCTCGCGACAGTTCGCGTGAGGCCGCCAGGCTCTTGTCCAACATGCGCAGCATCTGATCCGAGCAACTGAACAGGCCACTGTCCTTGTCCCACTGCCAGTCACCGATGCCGGCCAGCTTCTGCGCCGCTGCCAGGCGCAGGTGGTTGCTGGCCAGTTCTTCGGCATTGCGGCGCCGCTCGTCAACATCGAGCACTTGCACCAGCACGCGGTCTTCCTCGCCCAGCGTCGCCGGCAGTCGGCACACGATCAGCAAGGTCCAGCCCAGGCTGCCTCCTACCCGGTGCATGCGATGTTCGCTCACATAGGTTGGAAGTTCACCGCGCGCCACGCGCGCGATCAGGTTCTTCTGCAGCAGCGCATCGTCGGGCTCCAGGCAGCTGCGTAGCACATCGGCCTCGGCGTCCGGTCCGATCAGCAGGTTCCAGGCCAGGTTGTGACGGAG
>Ga0066477_1000206_pt1 | contig 20126 bp, 19 predicted proteins | sample LakWasM115_HOW13_2_FD_59554 | JGI IMG/M metagenome (GOLD analysis project Ga0066477, IMG submission 59554) | Freshwater sediment methanotrophic microbial communities from Lake Washington under simulated oxygen tension - Sediment Metagenome 115_HOW13 | ecosystem: Environmental > Aquatic >...
CGGGCAGGTCGTGCGACCACTGCGAGGTGCTGAACAGCCCCAGCATCGGCTCGCCCACGGCGGCAATGGTGTCTTCGTCGGCCGAGGCCGGGCTGGTCACCAGCACCGTGTCCTTGGACAGCCCGGAGGCCACGAACTGCTTGATGAAGTTGATGCCCATGGCGCCCGGCAGGAAGAAGTACACCGCAGCGGGCTTGCTGGCACGCATCTCGGCCAGTTCGGCAGCGTAGTCGAGCTGCCCCACCTTGCTGTAAACCTCGGCCACCACCTCACCCTTGTAGCGTCGCTTGAAGCCAGTGAGGTGATCGCGTCCGGCGGGGTAGTTGGGGGCGATGATGAAGGCGTTCTTGTAGCCCTTGTCCGTGGCGTGCTGGCCGGCGGCCTCGTCCCAGGTGTCGTTCTGATAGCTCAGGCCGAAGAAATAGGGATTGCACTGCCCCCCCGCGTACTGGCTCGGGCCCGGGTTGCTGGTGATGAAGGGCACCTTGGCCGCGAACAAGGCTGGCCCGACCGCCAGCGCCACGTTCGAGGGCGTGGGGCCCGTGAAGAAGCTGATCTTGCTCTGCTGGATCAAGCGATCGACCGCCTGCTTGGCCTGGTCAGGGCTGCCCGCGGTGTCCACCTGAATGAACTCTGCCGGCAGGCCGCCAAGCTTGTTGCCCAGCAATTTGACCGCAAGGTTGATGCCGTCGCGCGCCTCGGCGCCACCGGTGGCAAACGGGCCCGAGATGTCGAGCGCAACACCGACCTTGATCGCGTCCGCCGCGTGGGCTGCGGCCCAGTGACTGCAGGCCAGGGCCGCGATGACGGCGAGGCGGCTCAGGGCCAAGGCCTTGTAAACAAATTGAGATGGCATGCGGGCTCTCCTGTGGTGCGAAATGAAATCGGAAGGGAAAAACTCAGACGGTGGTCTCAATCGATCGGCTGGGTCGCCGCGGGCGCCACCGCCACCGCCACCTCGACCCGGCCAGCCACGACACGCACCGGGAAGGCGCGCACCGCCTCGGTCACCGGGGCCTTGCAGGGCGCACCGGTGCGCAGGTCGAAAGTGCCCTGGTGCAGCGGACACTCCACGCAACCATCCTCGACCCAGCCGTCGGACAGCTTGGCTGCGCCGTGGGTGCAGAGGTCGTACAGCGCGAACAGCTCTTCGCCTTGGCGGAACACCGCGATCGGAAGGCCATCGGCCAGCACGGGCCAGGCCGCGCCGTCGGGAAAGTCATCGGGCTCGCCGACGTCGTGCCATGCCATGGGGGAGGTGTCTGTGTTCATGGTGGGCTCCTCAGATGGGCGTGGCCAGCAGGGTTTGCACGCGCAGCGTGTCGAACACCACGCGCTTCTTGCGATAGCGCCATTCACCGTCCACCCGCACCAGCTCATCAAGGTAGGTGCCCGCCTGGTAGACGTTGGATTCACCCGCCTGGCCTGTGATGACGACGACATAGCTGGAGCGGGTGGTGACCACCTCGCCGTCGTGGCTGGTGATGACCAGGCCCGAGGTCATGTGCCGGTAGGTGTGGCCCTCGTAGATGTTGGCGTGGCGCAGCGAGAGCACGCGGTCGCGCAGCATCTTGCGGTTGCGGCAATAGACCACTGGCGCGGGCAGGCCGGCGTCCACGTTTTCCTTCGGAATGATCTCGTAGCGGCAGTCTTCGGTGAAGAACTCGGTCCAGGCCTCAAGTTCGAGGCTGTCCAGTGTGCTGACATAGCGGGCCTGGAGTTCGCTCAGCTCCAGCCAGAGTTGCAGGTTGGCGTTCATGTGCTCAGTACCCCATCAGTTTCTGGTAGCCCATCCAGAAGCGGCGGATGAGGTTCTCGGTGATCAGTGTTTCTTGTTGCTCCGGTGCGTCGCGTGCCATGTCCAGCACGGACAAGGCATCTGCATCGCGCACCGTGCCGCGCTGCACCAGCTCGGTGGCCTCGGTGTCTTCCATCGAGATGTAGCCCGCCGGGCCCACCAGGTTGGCCTGCAGCAGGCGCAACTCACGCATCTCGGGCGTGTCGTCGGCATAGCCAAAAAAGTGGAACACCAGCTCGAAGTTGTTCGGGCCCTTGGGCAACAGTTGGCGTGCCACCAGGGTGTTGTGGATCTGCTGTACCACCAGCTGCGGAAAGATCGGCTGGATGTGGTTGGTGGTGAGCTCGTCAAACTCTTTGATCTGGCCCAGCAGTTCAGGGTCTTCCAGCCTGAACCCATCGTCCATCGAGCGGATGTTCTGCGCGTTGTAGGCCGCGGCGGTGTCGCCAGCCTCCTCCAGCTTGGTTGCCGTGATGATGCTGTGCAGGCCGTGCGTGGCGTCCGGGATCGAACGGGCCTTCATGCCCACCCGGAAGATGTTGAAGGTGGTGTGGAACAGGTGCAGCAGGCTGGCGTGGTAAGGATCTTTGACGTTCTCGAGGTACAGCTTCCAGTTGCTCTTGGAGTACTGGCGTGTGCAGCCCAGGTACTCGATGGGCTTGTGGAACAGGCGGTCGATCCAGGGCCGCATCTCGGCGCCCAGGTACTCGGGCAGCGGCGGGGTGTCGTCACTGAAGGTGGCGAACATCAGTCCCTTGTAGCTGTCCACACGCAGCTTGTGCAGGCCGTGCCCCTCGGGGCTGAAATCTTTCGGCATGCCGGCCTGGCCCTTCTGGCCGCGGCGAAAAGGCACGCCCTGCAGATCGCCCTCGCAGGAGTAGCTCCACTGGTGGTACACGCAGGTGTGCGACGCGGCATTGCCACGCTTTTCACGGCACACCACCGCACCTCGGTGCGCGCAGCGGTTGACCCAGCAGGCCAGGCCGGTGGCCGTGCGCGTGACCACCACGGGGGTGTCGCCCACAAAGGTGCTCTTGAAATCATTGACCTTGGGGATCTCGGCCTCCAGGCCCAGAAAGCTCCAGACCGGCCCGCGGTAGATGCGCTCCTGTTCACGCTCGTAGACCTCTTGCGAGCTGAACACGCGGTAGGGCACGCGCGAGCCGTCTTGCTGCGGAAAATGCACCGCGCGGCCCAAGGGAGGCGGGGCGCTGATGACTTGTTCGGACATGAGGGACTCCTGTAGAAAGCACTGGTACCCAGTCTAGAAATCAACAGAGGCCGCCGCTATCCACTACCGGCAAAGCACGTAAGCGAGCTGTCCGCTTCCGGAACAACTTGCCCGAACCGGACAGCGCACCAGCCCAATAGGCCAACACTGCCCAAACTGGACAGCCACCGAAGGCAGGCGCTGATGACGTTCAGCATGAGAATCCGTCCGCCAAGAAGACCGCAAAAGAACAGCCCATCAGTGCTTGCGCAGGCTGGTCTCGCTGGGCAGTTCACCAAACCGTTCGCGGTAGTAGGCGGAGAAGCGCCCCAGATGCCCAAAGCCATACTCCAGCGCACAGGTGGTGACGCTGGCGTTGGCATCGCTTTGCAGGTGCGCGCGCACCGCATCGAGGCGCATGGCGCGCAACAGCTCCATGGGCGACGCACCGCGGTGCCGCTGGCACAGCATGGTGAGGGTTCGAATGCTCACGCCCGCAGCCTGGGCCAGGTCGACCAGCGCGAGCGGGGCTGCAAGGCGGCGCCGCATGTAGGCTTCCATCGCGTCCAGCCGCGCATACGCAGACGACTCACTGATGCTGATCGCCTGGTGGGGCGAGCGCGTGACCGGTGAGTTCGAAGGGTCGGCCCCCATCCCCGAGTGTGTCCGCAGAAACAGGGCTACGTTGCGCTCGAAATGATCCACCCAGACACCGTGTGCCTGGCTGCCGCTTGGCAGCGCCGTGGTGTGCACCAGAGACTGAACCAACGAGCGCCATGGGCCTTCATGGGGCGTGGACATGAGGGCCGCCGAGGGCAGGTTCAACTCGCCCGGCGACGAGGCATCGCACTCACGCAACAGGCTGTGGGGTACCTTGAGGATGAACTGCTCAGAGCCGCGCTCCCACCACATCCGAATGCTCTTGCGCGGCGCGATCAGGGCCGTGCGGCCTTGCGGAATCGACACCCGCACGCCATCGGCCTCGATTTCGGCGCCCCCGCGCAACGACAGGTGCACCAGCGCGAAGCTCTGGAACGGCCGGGGCCGCACCTCCACCTCGGCACCATAGCGCAGCACGAACATCTCCATGCGCCGCATGCCCGCCTTGTACATGGCGGTGTCCACCGCACCGTGGCGCCAGCGAAGGTCGTGATCTGACAGCTCCCGCGCCACCTGGTCGTGCGAATCCACCTGCGCGTCTGAACGGAAGAGGCAGTGCTGGTAAAGGTGGCTGAGATCGAGGGATCCAGCCGGGGGCAGGGGTGCAGACAGGGTTTGCATCGCGGGCATGGACCGTGGCAGGAACGCCAACACGGGTCGGGTTGATGTGGATCAACCCGCAAGATGCGTGCCAGTGCTAGGTCACACACTCAGATAGCGGGCGGTATGGGATCGTGCCCCCGACGAATACCTTGCTGGGCAACCCCCAGTCGATGGTGGAGGTTTGGTGGCCGGCCATGGTGAGGGCCGCCTTGACCAGCACACTGTGGGCTCAAAGGGGCGCCGCGCTTCTATCAGGGCTTGGCCACTCGCGTGAGCACCGCGATGGTGCGATGCAGATGGGGCCATTTCGAATGCGGTGGGCCGCCGGCCGGGGCCAACAAAGCGAGGGCAAGGCCGGCCAGCCGCCCCTCACTGCGTAAGGCACTTCAGCGTGGACGAATGTCCTTGAGCGGGTCAAAGGGCAATCACCCCTGACGAGACCGCCGATCTGCGCGACATCGCAGAAGAATTTGAACGTGCCGCAGACGCCAGAGATGCGATTGCGCTGACGAACACTGACAGACGTTTCCATGAAAAGATCACGGAGATTGCCCGCAATTCCATGCCGCAGGACATCTTGAGCATTCTTCACGCGCGCTCTCAGCGCTTCTGGAGTCCCTCACTCGCAGCTCCTGGGCACATCCAGGACGTCATTGATGAACACAGAGCGACCCTGAACGCCTTGATCGCCCATGATGGTGAAGCGGCCAGCCAGGCCGTAAGCGATCACATTGCATCCTTCAAGCAATCGCTGCTGAGCCAGGCCCGCCGGTAAGCCATGGCCTGAGCGCCATGTGTCAGGGGCCGTCGCAACGGCCAGAGAACCTGTTCAGCCTCTTTTTCTCTTGCAGACGGGTGCCCTGAGCGCCAGATACCCGTTGACATCCAAGCGTGTAACTCGGGTTTGAAACCCGCGGCCTTGAGCAGATCACTGCCCTGAGACACTTCCGACACGGTCACTCGTTGAACTTGCTCAGGGGTGTCGGTGACAGGCCTGATGCCCAGTTCGCTGAAGCGCTCCGAGAGGCCGGTGTCGGCCACCGCGGCATTGATGGCCTTGCTCAAGGCCAAGACCCGTTCAGGGGATATCACGGGGTGCCCCTACACCGTACCAGGAGGCCTAGGCGCCTCGACACAGCCCGCTATCGGCCATGGTGAGTACCTCACAGCGCACTTCGCTCGATGGACGTGACCGCAATGGGCCGGACTTTCCGCGAAACGCGCCCTATTCCCACCCGGAATCCAAGTCACATGTCATCCGGGCGGTGTCTATGCAAGACACTCTCAGAGTTGCTCGCTGCTGCTCCAGTTGGCCATCAAAGTGTTGGAGGGCAAAGACTCATCAAGCAGCTTGTGAGCAGTTTCGGCACCAGCCACAGGTAGACCCTGGGCAGTGATGGCACCAATTTGAACCAGCACGCTGGCTTGATCCCAATAGATGTGTTCATGGCATAGCTTGTTACCCCGGAACCGAATCACCCCCAGCATGGGTACTTCCACCTTGCGTCCGGTAGGCGCGATACCGGGCAGCAGCCAATCGATTGTGGTGGTGTGGGTGAATGAGAGGATGAACTCATCCACGACCTGATTGGCACCGATGGTGCGTGACAGTGGTGCCAAGGCCGTGTCGGGTGGGTTGCCATGCACGAAATGGTGCTTATAAAAACGGTACAACTGTTTGTAGCCAACCCCACCCGTCATAGTGGGGATGTGGTTGACATAGGGTTCGGCCACCATGGTAGCCATGGTGTCATCCACATTGCGTGTCCCAAACTCATATTCGCAGTGTTTGTCCCACAGCGCAGACAGGTCATATTCGGGGCCGATGACTCGTTTGAGTGCCGCTATGGTGCGTTGGTGAGCCATCATGGTTGCCATTTTGTCGAAATGCTGACCTCCCGCACGTGCAAAAGCATGGTCTACCCCGGGATAGGTGTAGAGCTCAATACCCTGTTGCCCGCGCAGCTTGCTCTCGATGGCTGAACGTGCTGAAGCGTCACAGTAGTTGTCCAGTTCTGCGAAGTGCAACACCAGCCGGCCCTTGATGTTTTCTGCTTCGTCCAGCGCCTGTTCAATGCCCATGCCGTAGTACCCGACCGAGACAGCCACATCGGTTCGACAAGCAGCGAAATAGGCCAAGCGCCCCCCAAGGCAAAAGCCTACCAGGCCGACACCGACGGTCGTATCTACTTCCGGCATGGTACGCAGCAGGTTCACGCAGGACTGAATGTCGGCAATGCCGAGATCAAGGTCAAAACCGTGGAAGTAAGCGATGGCCTTTTCGAAATCTTCGGGCGTGTAGCCCAGTTCAACGTGCGGTTGCTGCCTCCAGAAAAGATCGGGGACGAGCGCCACATAACCTTCCTCAGCGTAAAAATCTGCCACGGCACGCATGTTGGCGTTCACGCCGAAAATTTCTTGCGCGAGCACCACGGCTGGGCCACTCCCGCTGGCGGGCAACGCCAGGTAGGCAGAGAAAGTCTGGCCTTCATGGCTTCTGACGGTGATATTTTGGGTCATGGGTTTCCTCGTTAGGTTTGAGATACAAGTGCTCAGGGAGCGCCTCAAGGAGGGATCTGACACCCATTCGCCGTCGAGCTCTATCCGGAAATCGCAACGCAGCTGCTGCGCCATCCAACTTGCTGAAACTGGCCAAACCCGCTGTGTCGACGGGCAAGCTATCGAACATTTATTGGCGCGCATCTTGCTTCAATCCAAGCGTATCGGCATTGAATTTCAGCCTGCAGAAGTTTTTAAGCAGGCCAAGAACTACACCCAATGAACCAGGATGACCCCACATGAAGCTCCTTGCCTTAACGAATAGAAAGCCTCAATCTCTGGTGCGCACACTGGGGCTACCGTGACGCTCACAGTCCCTACCCTTGACCTGTCGCGTGTGTATTGCCGACGTGAGCATCAAACCAGAAGCGTCCAGCAGTCACAGGATTTTTTGAGTCATTCTCTTTCTGAGCACGAGCTGCGCTGTGGCAGTGGTGACATTGACTCTACGCTGTTCAGTACCAGCTCGAAACGCCTGAAAATGATGGTGCTCCGGTATGGTCCTGAGGTAGAAATCAAGCCTCAACCCTTCAAGGATTTTTGCCTTGTTCAAATGCCCTTGCAGGGCTCGACAGAGATCATCAGCGATGGCCAGCGCATCACAGTGGGTCCGGGACAGGCGGCTATCGTGGCGCCCAAGCGTCACATCCGCCTTCATTGGAGTCGAGATTGCGAGCAGATAATTTTGCGGGTGCCCACTGCCTTGGTATGTGAGGCTGCAGCCAGTTGTGGAAAGCCTTGGTTGCCCAAAAAGTCTGAGCTTTCGTGGTTCCCATCTGCCGTCATGATTGACGGTGAAGCTGCGTCTCGTTGGGTAGGCCTGCTTCAGACCTTCACTGAGTTGACCTTGCCTGAGCTTGGGGATGGCAACGTCATGGCTCAGCCCTCTTGGCTGGAGCACATTGAATTCAGTTTGGCGCTCTTTCTGCTAATGCAGAACGCGAACGGTTATGCCGATAGTGGATCGAGCTACACCCTGAATCCGCAAGACAGCAAGTCATCATTGCGTTCTCAGGAGTCGCCCCTCGCGGCTGTCGAGTTGTATGTGCTCTCGCGTTTGTATGCGCCGATTAGCCTGGAAGATCTGGCACGTGCGGCGGGTGTCAGTTCACGAACCCTGCACATGCACTGCAAGCGCGAATACGGCGTTGGGCCGATGGTTTGGCTACGCAACTTGCGCCTTGACGCAGCCCGACGTCAACTCAGCAGCCTGCCCAACTGCCAGGTCACCAAGGTCGCGATGGACTACGGCTTTGGTCACCTGGGACGATTCTCGGCCTACTACCGAGAGCGTTTCGGCGAGCTGCCGCGTGAGACGGCAGCCAATCGGCTCTAGTGGCCACCCCCATTCTGCATGCGGCTGAACCACTCACGTGGTGACAGGCCCTGATCGGGCCCCATGCTGGTAAAGCCACCGTCGACTGGCAAGTCGACGCCGGTTATCCATGACGCGTCAGCTGAACAAGCAAATGCTACCGCAGCTGCAACTTCTTCCCCTCGGCCCACACGCCCAAGAGGGTGCACTATGGCGCCAAGGCGATCAGCGACCTGTAGGCTCCCCTCGCTCAGTGCTGACATGGACGGCGACCAGGTCCAGGCTGGGGAGACACTGAGGCAGCGAATGCCCCGAGGGGCCAGCGTCACAGCCAGGTTTTTCGTCAACTGCATCAGCCCTGCTTTGGACGAGGGGTAAACGGCGCGTTCGGCGGCTCCGAATTTGCCGCCAGTGCTGCCCATGTTGACAATCACAGCGCCAGCCCCCATGAACTCTGCCGCCTGCTGCGCAAAGACAGCGGCTGAAACAAGGTTGACGTTCAACGCATGCCACCACTGGGCCCGAGTTGAACTGAATCCGGCGTCTGCATACACGCAGGCGTTGTTGACCAAGATGCCTAGCCGACCAACCGCCTGGAAGTGTTGCTGCGCCGTGCGAATGGCTCGCGCAATTTGATGATCGTCAGTGACATCGGTTTCCTGAAAAAAAGCCCTCTTCCCCATCTGCTCGGCCGCCTGATTTCCCGCTTCGGTCTGAGTGTCAGCCAACAGCACTGCCGCGCCGTCGGCGTGTAAGCGCTTGGCAATGTCCAGCCCCAAGCCCTGTGCTGCACCTGTAACAATGGCGATCTGACCTGCGAAGCGCTTGCAGGAGGTGGATTGCGAGGACGAGGTGGTATCGTTCATGCGCGATCCTCCAGCAGCCCGAAGGCCGCATCAATCTCTGAGATCTCCGCCACCAAGGCCATGCTAGCCAGGGAAGCGGCGTGGGTGTCGTGACTTGCTGCCGCGCAGGCGTCGGCAGCGACCACCACATGAAAGCCCCGGTCGGCCGCATCCCTCACTGTGCTCTCAACCACGGAATGTGTTGCGACCCCTCCCACCAGCAGGTGCTTGACCCCGAGCAAATGCAAGGTTTGCTCGAGCGGGGTGCCTGCAAAGCCGCTGATCCGATGATGCGTGATGACAAATTCTGTCGAGGTCTTTTGCGGCGTCAGTGTTTCCAGGAAGGCGCTGCCCCATGCCCCCTCCTGCACCGCGCCGAGTGCCATGGTTTGGCGAAAGATAGGCGTATTGCTTGGGCAGTCGGCATAGTCAGGGCGGAAGGCAATGCGCACATGAATGATGGGCCATCGACGTGCACGCGCCCCCATCAGCATGCGCCCCGCAGCAGCAATGACACGAGCCCGCTGAGCTTCATCACCTGCCAACCCTACGCGAATGCGGCCCTCGGCGTGTAGCACCTCATTTTGGTAATGCAAGGCCAAAATGGCGACTTCCGCCTGGGGCAAGCTGATTTCGGACGTTTCTGTTCCGGCAGCAGCATCAATCACAGAAACACCTCCAGGTTGGCAAATATGCTGTCGCAATTCACCAAATCGACCCGCTTCAGGTACACGCGCCAGCCGCCTTGCTCGGTCGCCATCAGCTTATGGTGCACCGTCGCCGCCAAGTCACGTTGTGTCAAACGGTATTCGCTGTAGTGCAACTTGGAACGCACGATCAGGTGGCCCTGGGGGTCTAAACCTTCAACCTGGACACCGCCTACCAATCGACTGCTGCGCGTGACAGGTTGCTGTGACCAGTTGCGCGCATTGAGCAGTCTGCGCACCCGTGTCTCACGCAGCATGCGGTCCTCCCAGAAAAGAGAGATTTGATCGAACGGGTTCACTTGTCCGTGGTGGCGTGGCACCCAATACCGGCTTTGGTCAGCCCAGAGCGCAAGCCACGACTCATACTGACGCTCGTCCAGCAGACGGGCTTCGTCATAGAGGAACTGCTCCACACCACGCAGCGCCTCGTGGCTGAGAGTGGCTTGGGTACAAGGGGTCAGGGTGAGATCAAAGCTCCGGTCAAGCAGCATGGTGTGGGCACTCCGAGGTAATGGTGTTGTCTGCGTGGAGGGGGCTGTCATCCAGCATGTAATCGCGCCAAGCGGCGAACTGGTTCCGCATGGGGAGTTCGCTGGTTCCGTTGGTGGATACCGCCCCGTCGGGCAGTTGGTGATCGGTCCCAAGGTAGCGGTGCAGGCTGACCCAGTCGCCGCCAAAGGTCTGGTTACCCTCCTGGCAGCGGCGGTAAACCTCGACGTCATCTGGCATGACATTGGAGGACGGTGAGTTGATCAGGTTGGCATAAGTGAGAGCGCGGTCGTAAACCTCAGGCGGCGCCCCCTTGCAGCGGAACAATTGGATTTCGACCAGCGTGCGGTCGACGGCCAGCGGGCGAATGACTCGGAATTGCTGAAAAACATTGTGAGGTGAGCCGCTGCCATACAGGATGGTGTTGTGGCGGTTCATCCCCAAGATGTCACGAGCTCGCGCCTCTCCGTAAGCCTCCGTCAGGCAGGCGAAATGGGCCCTCGAAACGGGATCGCGCGTAGCGGCATTGGGATCGAAGATTCCCTCCATGTAGCCGTGTCCATGGTGATAGGCCCGCAACTCCAGTTTTTCCCAGAAGGCATAAGGTTCGCCATTGCCATCCTGGATGAGCAATTCGAACGGCATCTCCCCGATAACCTCGGCTTCTTCCCTGGCCGCCATGAAGGATGACTCGTGCGTGATGCGCGCGTGCATGGTGTCGTGCAGGTTTTCGTAGAACACCTTCCAGTTGGAGGGCTGCATGACACGGAAAACCCCACCAGCGACTTCAACTTCGCCCACAGGAGATCGATCGCACAAGTTGTCAATGGAGGAGGCTGCGCCACCCAGAAAGTCTCGCAGTCCAATACCGCTGTCGCTCTGGCTCGCAAACACGAAGCCTCGGTAAAGCTCCACGCGAGCCACTTGCCGCATCGAAAACTGGGGACTCGCCGGGTTGTACTGAGTGCCCTCAAACCCGGAGCGAAGTGGGGCAGAAAGGTGTGAGCCGTCGAGCTTGAAAGTCCATGCGTGATAGGGGCATCGAAAGAACTTACCGGCACAGCCGTCACCTTCCGCAACCAGTTTGGCACCTTTATGGGGGCATCGGTTGTAGAGGACATGGACCTGACCATCCTGGCCTCTCACCATCACCACATCTTGATTGCCGATGCGGGTGGTATGAAAGTCGCCTGTGCCAGGGACTTGGCTTTCATGACCCACGTAGATCCAGGCCCGGCCATAAATTCGCTCCATCTCGAGCTCAAAAATCGAGGTGTCTGTATAGACACTCTTGTGCACGCGGTCGGGCCGAATCAAGGCGGCCAGTTCTTCAGAGTTCATCATCGCAAGTTCCTTTTCGGGGATGAATAGGTGATGGCCACAAGTGTGGGCAGACGGGGCGACGGGGAATAGCCACCATTCGCACCCCTTTGTCCGGAATCTGCAATGCGCGATGGGGTAAGTCGCCCGGTTTCCGGATTCGGACAAGTTGCTCAAGCTACCTGCGGATACCGGATAGCCGGCCAGATAGGAGCTTTCTAGACTTTGCTTGCGCTTTGATATCGCGCAAAAAATCGAAATCGAAAATGCGTTATGGCACGCTGAATAACGCCCCATCGTGACGACATCACCCCACTCACTGGAGTTTGCTATGAGAGCTCGCGTTCGTTCTGGCTTTGCCCAATGGACCCTGTCTGTCTTGATTTGCGGTAGCGTCAACTCACACGCTGCCGAAGTCTTCAAGGTCGGCTTTCTGACCAGCCTGTCTGGGCCTGGAGCCGTACTTGGTCAAGAAATTCGGGATGGTTTTAACCTTGGTTTGCAACACAGAGGGGGCAAACTGGGCGGGCTGCCAGTAGAACTCAACGTGGTGGATGATCAGCAAAATCCTGAAAGCGCCCGCCAGACTGCGGAGCGATTCATCAAACGAGACAAGGTGGACGTCATCACTGGCGTGGTGTTCTCGAACGTTCTATTGCCCATACTGCCGATGGTCTTGAACAGCGATACGGTCTACATCAGTACCAACACGGGTCCCGAAGACTATGCGGGGGCCAAGTGCCACCGCAATTTCTTTGTGGCTTCCTGGCAGAACGAAGACATCCCACAGGCGATGGGCCAGTTCGCAGTTGAGCGCAAGTTCGCTCGGGTGGCTTTGATTGCGCCCAATTACCCAGGTGGTCGAGAGTCTCTCGGTGGCTTCAAGCGCAAGTACACCGGGCAGGTGGTCGAGGAAATTTATTCGAAGATGGGGCAGCTGGACTATTCAGCAGAAATTGCGACGCTACGGGCGGCCAAGCCGGATGCCGTGTTTTTCTTTTTGCCTGGCGGCATGGGAGTGAACTTCATCAAGCAGTTCGATGCCGCGGGACTCTCAAAGCAAATGACTTTGCTGGCGCCGGGCTTCTCTGCAGATGAGGACACCATCAAGTCGGTGGGAACCTCTTTGGTGGGCACCTACAACGGATCTCAGTGGGCGGCAGATTTACCCAACCCCACCAATCGCAAATTTGTAGAGGACTTTCAAAAGGCGTTCGGGCGCCCCCCCAGCATGTACGCATCCCAAGGCTATGACACCGCATTGTTGCTGGACTCTGCCGTGCGAGGGGCCGCTGGCAAGGTAGAAAACCGGGACGCGTTTCGCAAGGCGCTGCGGGCGGCCGATTTCAAGTCGGTGCGAGGCAACTTCAAGTTCAATACCAACCAATACCCAATCCAGAACCTCTACATGCGGGTGGTCGAAAAGGATGCCAGTGGCCGCGTGAGCAACAAATTGGTCAGTACAGTGGTCTCTGAACATACCGATCCGTTTGCCGTCAACTGCCACATGAACTGATCGGGAACCCTAGTCATGTCCAAGATCGCTCTGGGGCCTCAACTGACCCTGCAAATCGCAGAGGCACGCTTTCTCAACCCGTCGGTACGTTGCCTGCTTTTGCGCCCGGCCAACCACAACTCTTCCAGCTTACCGGGCTTCACGGCCGGGGCCCACATCGGTATCCAAGTGCGTCTCGCCAATGGAGACAAAGATTGGCGCCAGTACTCGCTGATCAACCTCAACCCGCTGCCCGACGCAACGTCACAACCCGTCGAGTACCTGGTCGCGATTCGCCTGGAATCCGAGGGGCGCGGAGGCTCCCGCTATCTGCACGAGCAAGTGAAGGTGGGGGACTATCTCAAAGTCAAACTTCCGCGCAATGACTTTCCCTTAGCGCCGGGTTCAGGCCGCATTGTTTTGCTGGCTGGAGGCATTGGGGTCACCCCCTTGGCCAGCATGGCCGCCCATTGCGTGTCGGAGGGGCGGCACGTCACCATGCACTACGCTGGCCGCCAGCGAACATCCATGGCCTTGCTGCCCGAGCTGCAATCGCTTTTGGGTGAGAACCTCCACGTCCATGCAGATGACGAGTCTGCAGGCCCTCTGGACCTGAACGGACTTCTGGACCGTTGCGGGCCCCTTGATCAAGTTTACGTGTGCGGACCGCAGTCTCTGTTGGATGCGGTGCTGGCACAAGTACAGGCTCGCCAGTGGGAGCCAGGCAGGGTGCGGTTCGAGCTCTTTGCTGCACCGGCCTCCTCTGAGAATAACTGTAGTTTTGACGTGGTGCTAAGCAGCAGTGGTCAGCGCCTGACGGTGCCGCCGAACAAGACAGTTCTGGCGGTCCTGAATGAAGCTGGTTGCGACGTCATGTTTGACTGCGAACGTGGTGAATGCGGTGTGTGCGCAGTTGAGGTGCTGGAGGGGGTGGTGGATCACCGCGACTACGTTTTGTCCGAACTTGAGCGCCTGCACGGCCGAGTCATGCATGCCTGCGTGTCCCGATCCAAAGGGGGGCCGCTGGTGCTCAAGATGTGAGTCGTATAGGCCACCGCTGCTTTTGATGGACCCTTCGCACCACAGGCCCTCACTGGCCTGTTGATTTCCATCTGGCGATGACCCACTGAATCCCAGGATTTCCATCTAAACACCCAGACAGACGCTTTCAACACCCCATCACACCCAGCCAGCCCATGGCCGCCTGCCCGCAGCCCAAGAGCTACGTCAACTGCAGCATGGACACCGCACTGCCCCAGCGCCTGGGTTGGCACCCGCGCTTGTCAGAACGGCTGGGCTTGTTTCGCTACGTCGAGTGCAGCGGCAGCCATGAAGTGTGGTTCACCGACCCGGATGCGATCGCCTCGGCGATTGAATAGGCGGGGCGGGATTGACGCCTGCGCTGAGGCCCTGTAAATGATCAGGCCAGAATGTGCTTGCGATGGCGCTGGCCGCGACTGCCATCCAAGCGCTGCGCGCCAGCAAGAAAAGGCCTGGCACGGCCCTCTTAGGTTTGGTGCCGCTGTTCGGGTCCACCCAAGGCCCCGCCAACCTGCATGATGATGCGGTTTCACAATCGGAGGCCGGCCCGTCTGCAGCAGCCTTGCCGGCGCTGAACAAGCCTTGCACTCGCCACACCGCAACCGGGTCAACATGGGGCTGCCGACAGGCGCAGCTTCGGGTGTTGGGGTACGGGCACGGTAAGCTCCTGTGGGTTCGGCCTCTGCAGGGCCGGGGTTGAGACAGGGCTTATGGTGCTCAGCGGCGCGTCATCTGGCTTGGTCAGGATTCTCCCAAGCTTGGTCTGGGCTTCTCTTCAGAAAAGCCCGATGACGAACTTACTCAGGTTTGAAACCCGCAGCCTTCAGCAGCTCGCTGCCCTGCGACACCTCCGACACGATAAAGCGCTGGAACTGCTCCGTGGTTTCGGTGACAGGCTCAATGCCCAATGCACTGAACCCGCCTGCGCGGGCGATGTCAGCCACCGCGGCATTGATCGCCTTGTTCAAGGCCAAGACCCGCTCAGGCGGGGTGCCACGGGGCGCCCAGACGCCGTACCAGGAGGCATAGGCATAGCGGCCCAGCCCGCTTTCGGCCATGGTGGGCACCTCGGGGGCCAGCGCGCTGCGCTTGACCGAGGTGACCGCGATGGGCCGCACCTTGCCCGACTTGGCCAGGGGCAGCAGCGAGATCATGGAGTCGAGCAGCAGGTTCACATGCCCGCCCGCCACATCCACCAGGGCCGGTTGCGTGCCCTTGTAGGCCACATAGGTGAAATTGACCTGCCCCATGCGCGCCAGCAGCAGCGTTGCCAGATGACTGGGGGCGCCCGATGCAGGGATGGCGGCAGTCCACCCCTCCGGCTTGGTGCGCGCGGCCGCCAACACGTCTGACAGCTTTCTGGCTTCCTGATCAGGGGCGATCACCAGCATCAGGGGGGCTTCGCCGACGCGGGCGATCGGCGCGAAGTCGGTCTGGGGGTCGTAGGGCGGGCTTTTCAGCACCTGGCGCGCGTAGATGTGGGTGGCGGCTGAAAACAGCAGGGTATAGCCATCGGCGGGCGAGGTCTGGACGTACTTGCCCCCCAGGGTGCCACTGGCGCCGGCGCGGTTCTCGACGATCACCGGCAAGCCCAGCTGCTTGCCCAGTTGGTGGGCCAGCAGGCGGGCTGCAGAATCCACACCGCCACCGGCGGCAAACGGCACGACGATGCGCAACATGCGATCGGGCTCGGGAAAGGTGGCCGCCTGGGCCAGGATCGGGCTGGCCAGGCCCGCCAAGGCGCCCAGCATCTGTCTTCTCGATGTCTTCATTGTTGTCTCCAGGGTTGTCACGCTATCAGTTCAAGCCGGTTGTTCACACCGGCCTAGGCCGGGTGCGGCGCCTGGCCATCACGTCGAGGGTGCTTTCGAGCACGTCCCGGCTCAGGCCTCGGGTGATGAACACCAGGCGGGTGCGGTGGTCTTCGGAAGGCCAGGCCGGCAGGGTTTCGGGGGGGTGAAACAGGTGCTGCACGGCATGGACCACCATCGGTGTATCAGGCGACTGCGCGATCTGAACCAGGCCCTTGAAGCGCAACAGCTTCTCGCCCTGCGACGCCACCACCAGATCCAGCCACTGGGCAAAGCCCTCCAGGTCCAGCGGCTCATGGCGCACCAGCACAAAGCTCTGCACATCCGCCAGGTGGCTCGGCAGCTCGTCTGGCACCCCTACCGGGTGGTAGAAATGAGCCTGCTCTGATGAGGCCGGATCGGGCCCGGGCGACAACAGGCGCTGGCGCAAGATCTCCAGCAAGGGGGCCAGGTCCGCGCGGCCAGCCTGGCGCACGCGCGCCGCCGGGTTGAGTTGGGCCAGGCATTGCAGCAAAGGCCCGGTGGCCCCGGGATCGGCCAGCAAGTCGAGCTTGGTGAGCCACACTTCATCGGCCGCCGCCAACTGGGCCAGGGCCTCGGGATGGCGCTCCAGGCTTTGGAGCCCCAGCACGGCATCGACGGTGCAAAGCACGGTGCCCAATCGGTAGCGCTGCGACAGCAAGGGGTCCAGCATCAGGGTGCGCAGGATGGGCCCGGGCTCCGCCAGGCCACTGGTTTCGATCACCACCCGCTGGATCGCCTGGCCGGGGCGGTCCAGCAAGGTGCCGAGCGCTTTCACCAGGTCGCCCCGCACGGCACAGCAGAGGCAGCCATTGGGCAACAACACCACATCGTCGGCCGAGGCGGCTGTGAGCAGCTCGTGGTCCAGGCCTGCCTCACCGAACTCGTTGACGATGACCGCGGTTCCCGCCAGATCGGCAGACGACAGCAGCCGGTTCAGCAGCGTGGTCTTGCCGCTGCCCAGAAAGCCCGTGAGCACGCTGACCGGCACACGGGGCCCCGATGGTTGCGCCTGGGCCTGCAACAGCGCAGAAAAATGACCGCTCATGCGCCGGCCCCCCCGCCATGCAGCGCCTTGAACGAGGTCAGGGTCTTTTCGACCCGGGGCAGCACCCAGTCGCACACCGGCGCGGGCAGTTCGCCCTCGCTGGCTTGCTGCAGCAGCACCAGCAGCGGTGAAGGCGGCCAACCCGCAGCCTGCTGGCTGCGGAAATACGCGGCCACCGCGGGCAGATCGCTGCGCAGCGCGGCATCTTCGAGGTAGTCGACGATGTCGAGCTCGAAATCCTCCAGGCGCAGGCTGATGCCCCCCGCCCCGCAGCCACAGGACATCCCCAAGGCCACGTGACGGATCGACAGCTCGCTCCACAGGCTGACCAGCCTGGCCGCCTGCATGAGCTGCTCTTCGGCCATGGCGAGGCTCACTGGCCGGCCCAGGCCACGGGGTCGCTGGTCGCCGCCTGGCCGGCAGGCTGCGCGCGCAGGGCGCGAGTGGCCTCGGCATCGACCTGCCCGCGCGCGTCCAACGCCACCCGGTAGACCTGGCGCGCCACTTCGGCGCTCACATAGCCCTCGCGCACATCCTCGGCCACGCTTTCCAGATCGCGATCCAGCGGGTTGCCGAAGCCGCCACCACCGCCCGACAACATCTTGTAGGCATCGCCACGTTCGAGGCGCACGTTGAAGATCTTGGCGTTGGGATGGTCGGTCTTCCACTCGCCCTTGTGGCGCACGGCCAGCCCGTTGCCCATGGCGTCGCCGCCACCGTCCAGGCCCCAGGGCTTGCAATGCACGCGGTCGATCCGGGTGGTGACGGTGAAGGGCGACAGCGCCTGCACCACCATCTCGGCCCCCAGGCCCCCCCGGTACTGGCCGGCACCGGCGGAGTCACGGCGGATCTCATACTTCTCGACCAGCACCGGGTACTTGGCCTCCAGCTGCTCGGTGGGGCTGTTGTGGGTGTCGCCGTCGTTGATGCAGACGGTGACGGACACGCCGTCTTCCTTGCTCTTGGCGCCCCAGCCGCCACCCAGCGGGCCGATGCCCACAATGAACAGGCGGCCATCTTCGGGGCTGATGCCATGGATGTTGGGGAACACCAGGTCGGCATGGTGGCCGGCAATCGAGCGGTCCGGGATGGCCGGGGCCAGCGCCTTGAAGATGGTGTCGATCACCGTCATCGGGAAGGTCATCCAGACCCGCATCGGGTAGGGGCGCTCCGCGCTGATGACGGTGCCCATCGGCATGATGACCTTGAGCGGACGGAACGAGCCATCGTTCACCGGGTAATCGGTGGGCGTGGTCAGGCACTTGTAGGCCACCTGGGCGCAGGCGATGCCGGTGGTGAAGCCCGAGTTGTAGAAGCCGCGCACCTGCTTGCTGACGTCCGACAGGTCCACCGTCATCTCGTCACCCGACACCGTCACCTTGACGCGGATCGGAATGCGCTTGCCGATCTCCAGGCCATCGTCGTCCATGAAGGACTCGGCCTCATAGACGCCATCGGGGATCGACAAGGTGTTCTGGCGGGCCACGGCCTCGCTCGAGTCCATGATCTGCGCAATGGCCCCATTCACCGCGCCGGCACCGTAGCGTTGCAGCAGCTCCACATACCGGCGCTCGCCCGTGGTGATGGCCGTGATCTGGGCGCGCAGGTCGCCCAATGCCCGCTCGGCGAGCCGCACGTTCATGGCAATGATGTCGACCAGGTCTTGATTGACCACGCCTTCGCGCTGGTACTTCATGATGGGGATCTGGATCCCCTCGCTGAAGATGTCGGTGGTGACATTGCCCAGCGTGCCGCCCACATCCAGCCAGTGCGCCATGCAGCAGGTGAAGCCCTCCAGCCGGCCCTCGTGGAACACCGGCATCGTGAACGTGAAGTGGTTGAGGTGACTGCCGGTGGTGTAGGCGTCGTTGGTCACCAGGATGTCGCCGGGCCGGATGTTCTCGTAACCGAAGTGCCTGATTTTTGCCTTCACGGTCTCGGACATCCCGCGGATGAACATCGGCAGACCCAGCCCGATCGAGACGGTGTCGCCCTCCTTGGTGAACAGGCCAACCGTGAAATCCAGGGCCTCGTAGATGATGAGGTTGTAGGCGGTGCGGGTCAGGTTGGTCTTCATCTCTTCCGTCACGGCATACAGGCCGTTGCGGATGATTTCGACGGTGACCGGGTCCACGGTCTTGAGCTCAGCTGTGGTGTTCATGTCCGATCACTCCCAATCTCGATTTGCAGGTTTCCAAGTTCGTCGACGCGCAGCGAGTCGCCCGGCTGCACCACGGTGGTGGAGGCGTGCTCCTCGATCAGGGCCGGGCCCACGATCTCGTTGCCTGCCAGCAGGCGATCGCGCAGGTACACCGGCGTGTCGGCCCAACCCGAAGACCGGAAGTAGACCGGCTTGGTGGCCCGCACCGCCGCGGTCTCGGGCCGCGCCGTGCCCTGCGCCACGCTGTGCTTGGGCGGCTTCTTCATCGTGCCCAGCACGGTCACGCGCAGGCTCACCAGGTCGGCAGGCTCCTGGGGGGCCGAGGTGCCGTAGCGCACCTGGTGCAGCTGATCGAACTGCTGCTTGATGGCCGCGCGATCCTTGCCCTCGAAAAAGGCCAGCGGCAGGTCCACCGTCACGGCATGCTCCTGACCCACATAGCGCATGTCGGCAGCGCGTTCGATCACCACGCCATCGGCCTGCACGCCGGATTGGGCCAGCGCGGCGCGCCCTTCGTCTTCCATCTTCTGGTAGGCCGCCTCGATCTCGTCGAAGGAGACATCGTTGAGCTTGCGGAACACCGAGCGCACATAGTCGTAGCGCAGGTCAGAGAACAACATGCCGTAGGCCGAGAAGTAGCCCGGGGCATAGGGGATCAGGACCTTGCGGATGCCGATCTCGCGGGCAATCGCCGAGGCGTGCAAGGGGCCCGCGCCGCCGTAGACCACCATGGTGAAGCTGCCCGCATCCAGGCCGCGCTCGGTCGTCACGGCCTTCACGGCATGCGACATCTGGGTCACGGCGATCTGCAGAATGCCGTCGGCCGCCTTGGTGGCGTCCAGCCCCAGCGGGGCGGCAATGCGTTCGCGCATCTGGCGCTGGCAGCCTTCCAGGTCCAGCTTGAGCTCACCGCCCAGGAAGTTGTCCGCGTCGAGGCGGCCCAGCACCAGATTGGCATCGGTCACCGTGGGCTCGGTGCCCCCACGCCCATAGGCCACCGGCCCCGGAATCGACCCCGCGCTTTGCGGGCCCACCCGCAGGGC
>Ga0066477_1000207_pt1 | contig 20113 bp, 20 predicted proteins | sample LakWasM115_HOW13_2_FD_59554 | JGI IMG/M metagenome (GOLD analysis project Ga0066477, IMG submission 59554) | Freshwater sediment methanotrophic microbial communities from Lake Washington under simulated oxygen tension - Sediment Metagenome 115_HOW13 | ecosystem: Environmental > Aquatic >...
GCCCGGGGCCATCTCACGCACCACGGGTTCAGCGACCAGGTGGAACTCTTTCACGCCCTGATTCATGCGCCACGGTAAAGTCCAGCCGTTCAGGGTCACGACCGGGTTGTAGGGCCGGCCGCTGTTGGGAACCAGTGGGGCCATGGTTTCAGCGGAGCTTTGAAGAATCGGCTCAGGCAAAGCGGCCATGGCCACACGGTTGACGGCGGCCGCCGCAACGGCTCCACCGGTCAGACCCGCGTACTTGAAAAATTCTCGTCTGGATGTCATTGAATTTGCCTTGGTGATCAGTGCCCCGAGTCGCCATTGCCGGTGGGCCCGCTCGATACAGACAGGGAGGTTTTGGTGGGACGGCCAATCAAGGAGGCCTGAAGTGCGGCATCGGCCAGCCAGAACTGCTGTTCGGCATTGATCGCACCGATCACGGTATTGACCTGATCTCTGGCATCAGCCAACAGCTCGAAAACGCCGATGATCATGCCGTTGTAGCGCAGCTGGTTCTCTTCGGAAATCACCTTGCGAACGGGCACGACCTCATCGCGGAAGTGGCGCGCAATGTCATAGGCTGTCCGATAGGCAGAGTAACTCTCACGCAAACTGGAGCCTGCCGACCGGATCGTCGACTCCAGCTGGTTGGCTGCCGCGAGCGTGCGTGCATTCCAGGCCTGTCGCTGCATGCCGCCCCAGTCGAAGATGGGAAGACGCACACCGATTTCATATCCCCGTTGATCGGTCCGAGTGCCTGCGGCACTGTCCCATTTGGTGTTGCGGCGGGCCGTCAGCTCAATGTCGGTCAAGCTGGTCACAGTGTTCAAGCCCTGGGACTTTCCTGCGGACGTCAAGGCGCTTTGCGCCAACCTCACATCCAGGCGACCTCGACTGGCGAGTTGACCCACGACGCCGGGGGCAAGTGCCTCCTTCGGCAGGTCAGGCAGACGCTCGGGCAACTGCAATTGCTGGGCCTGAGATTCATCCAAGCCCAGCAGCCGGACGAGCTCTTCACGGTTCGACGTGACGTCATGGCCTGCCGCTGCCAGGCGCGATGCCGCGTCGGCGTAGAAAGCCTGCTCTCGGGCCCGAGTGAGTCGGTTGTAATTCCCAACCGATTGCATCCTGCGAGCCAGCTCGGCACTGGCTTCGGCGCTTTCAAACACCTGCTGTGCGTACGCCAAGGTCTGCTGGCTGGCCACAGCACGAACCCAGGCCTGGCGGACTCTGGTGACGTGATCGACAACGTCTCCAGTCAAGCGCAGCTGGGCTTGTTCTATGCGGCGCTGAGCAATGCCCTGCCGCGCTGGCAATGTCAGGACATCGAGCAAGCCGAAGGACAAGGCCCGGTTCAATTCAAGATCGCTGCCTGCCGTCAGGCGCTCGAATCCGAAAATGGGGTTGGAGATGCGACCACTTTGCGCTGCGGTGGCCGAATCCGCCCATCCTTGAGCCAGGAGTGCCTGCAAAGCTGGGCTGTTGATCAAGGCCAGTTGCACGGCCTCTTTGGGTCCCAGCGGGCTAGCCAACAATTTGGCTGAAGCATTTGCGCGTTGGGCTCGCTCTTCTGCCGTTTGGACCAAGGACAATTGGCCGCCCGTGAAATCAGCGGCTTCGGCATTGACCCGATCCAGGTTTTGCTCCAAGGATACACTGGCACATCCCGACAAAAACACAGCCAGGGCGACAGCGGTGAAAAAGCGAGTTCGAGAAATGGCTGGTGCTCGACTCATGGCTTCACGCCTCCATGTGTGGCGTTGTGCCCGTTCGTCCCTGAATCGCCTGAAGCCGGCGTCTTGTCCGATACCTCTTTGGCATAGGTCCGCCAGCCTCCGATGCGTTGAACACGATCATTGGCCTCGCGCCACGGGCGAACAGCCTGGTCGTTGTAGGGAGCATAGTTACTGAGCAACGACCGGTACTGCAGGGGCTGAGCCCAAATGGGATTGGCTCCAGTGGTCTGGCTACCCGTTGGGGCCTGAGCTGCCACTGCGCTTGCAAACATGGCCAAGGTCAGAGGCAATGGGATCCTGACGAAATGAAAAGGCATGGGCGGGGGTCCTCTTGGTTTTCTCTCAACGCACGCGGCGATTTTGAAGAGTGGAACCTTTCAGAAACCCACCTGAAAGATTACATGTTTGTTATCTTCGGAACAGGCCTGCCCAGAGACTGCACACTACGAGCAGCGCGGAAACTGGAGCGAGGGCTGTGAAGATCTTGATCGTTGAAGATGAGGCCAAGACAGGTGAATACCTGCACCAGGGCTTGACTGAAGCCGGCTTCGTCGTGGACCTGGCCAGGGATGGTGTCGATGGCTTGCACATGGCCGAAGACCAGGACTACGACCTTGTGATCCTGGATGTCATGTTGCCCGGACTCAATGGATGGCAGGTTCTTCAACGACTGCGCGAGCGCGGCCAGCAAATGCCCGCCATGTTCCTGACCGCGCGAGATCAAGTTGAAGATCGAGTGAAGGGCTTGGAACTCGGGGCCGACGATTACCTGGTGAAACCCTTTTCATTCGCAGAGCTGTTGGCCAGGGTGCGGACCATTCTTCGTCGAGGTCGCAGCGGGACCGAGACCACCACGCTGAGGGTGGCCGACCTGGAGTTGGACCTGTTGCGTCGCCGCGTCGCGCGTGCTGGCCGACGCATCGATCTGACCGCCAAAGAGTTCGGCTTGCTCGAACTGCTCATGAGACGCCATGGCGAAGTCCTTCCCCGCTCTTTGATCGCCTCTCAAGTGTGGGACATGAATTTCGACAGCGACACGAACGTGATCGAGGTCGCCGTGCGTCGCCTGCGCAGCAAGATCGACGATGGGCAGGCCGTCAAGCTCATACAGACGGTGCGAGGCATGGGCTACGTGCTTGAAGTCCCGGAGGGCCGGTGAGATGTTGCGTCGCTTTTCATTGATCAGTCGCCTGACCACCTTTTTCACCGCCGTGGCAGCCATTGTCGTGCTGGGGCTCGGTTGGCTTTTTCTGGCATCAGCGGATCAACATTTCGCTGAGTTGGATCGCGTCACCTTGCAAGACAAAAGGCAATTGATTGAAGAGGTGCTCGCCAATGCCAACTCTGCTGAGGACGCCAGATGGCGCTTGAATGAGTCGTTGGACCACCATCACGGACTTTTTGCCTCCGTTGCTTCCGCCAGCGGGGAGACCCTGTTCCGATCTCAGGGCTTTGCGGCCTCGCCCCAGATCAAGCCGTCCTCAACAGGTTCGGACAGCGATGCGATGCTGCAAATGTGGGCGCCCGACGGCAGAGAATTGCGAGCGCTCCGGTTCTCGGTGAATCCAAAATACGAACCGACCACGCTCCTCGACGTCACGATAGCCATGGACACGGCTCACCATGCTCAGTTTCTTGCTGAACTGCGCATGCGACTGATGCTCTACGCCATGGCCGCCACCTTGCTCAGCGGATTGCTGGGTTGGCTGGCTGCGCACCATGGGCTCTCCCCGCTGCATTCCATGAGAGCGCGAGCCGCGGGGGTCAGCGGACAGCAATTGAGCGAGCGCATGCCGGTGGATGCCGTGCCCGTCGAAATGGCGGAACTGGCCAGGGAGTTAAATCGGATGTTTGACAGGTTGCAAAGCGATTTCACGCGCCTGCAGGATTTTTCGTCGGATCTGGCGCACGAACTGCGCACCCCGATCAGCAATTTGCTGACTCAAACGCAAGTCACGCTGTCGAATGCACGAGATGCAGCCGTCTACCGAGACATCCTGGCCTCGAATGCAGAGGAGTTGCAGCGGCTTGCCAGGATGGTGTCCGACATGTTGTTTCTTGCAAAGACCGAGCGCGGCGTCAATCTACCGAGCAAAGAACGCTTCTCCGCCCATCACGAGGTGCAGGCACTGCTGGAGTTTTACGAAGCCGTTGCCGAGGAAAAGAACATTCGGTTGAGTGCAGAGGGAGACGGCGAAATCTTGGGCGATCCGCTGATGTTTCGTCGCGCCATCAGCAATCTGCTCTCCAACGCGCTACGGCATGCACCTGAGGGTGGCGAGGTCCACGTCATCATTGCGGATACGAAGCAATCGACGGCAGTCACTGTGGAGAACACGGGCCAAGACATTGATCCCCAAGCCTTGCCGCGCTTGTTCGACCGATTCTTCCGCGCCGATCCCGCTCGGTCTCGATTGGCTTCCGACGGTGCGGGTTTGGGCCTATCCATCACAAAAGCAATCGCTGAGGCTCATGGAGGCACAGCCAGTGCCACCTCCCTGAACGGGAGGACTCGGTTCACATTGACCTTTCCTCAATCCATGTAGCGTGTTCTTTCATCAGGGACGACCAAGGTCTCGGACCCAAGCGACCACCTCAATGACTGTGTGAATGGTGGGCATCCGGCACATGGGCGTGGCTGTGCCGCGTCGGATCATGTCGATGTACGTGACTGTGCGGCCCGGTGGGCACGATTTCATGCTCGTGGTCATGGTGCCCATCGTTGTGAGTGTGTGCATGCTCATGCAATAGGGCCTCATGGTCATGTTCGTGGTGATGTGATTCCATCAGGTGAACTGCCACCCCCAACAGCATCAGTGCGCCGCCCAGGAGCATGCCCCACCCGCCCGAGCGATCTCCCAGCAGGAACGCGAGTGCAGCACCGATGAACGGAGCAAAGGCAAACACCGACCCCGTGCGAGCCGCCCCAAAGGCACGTTGCGCGAGCAGGTAGAAGCGCAGGCTCAAGCCATAGCCACTGCCTCCCACCGCCAGCAAACCCAGGATCGAAGCTGTTGATGGCTGTGGCTCTCCCATCAGCACCGCCAAAGCAAGCGTTGTGACAGTGCCAAACATTGACTTCGCCAGCACCACTTGCCCGGGATCGCGCTCGGCCAGCGCTCTCGACAAAGTGTTGTCCAGTCCCCAGGCCGCCGTAGCGCCCATGACCGCCATCAGCCCCCAGAACTGACTATGGCCGCTCTGGCCCTGCTCCAGCACCAGTGCGATACCACCAGCCAGAAGCAAGGCCACCGCGGTGGCAACTCGGCGATCCATCGTTTCCCCAAAGAGCCACCAAGCCAGCAGCGCAGTGAACAATGCCTCCAACGTCAGCATCAGGGACGCCCCGGTGCCGCTCGTATGTTGCAGACCCCAGGCCAAGGCCACCGGCCCCACCGCAGCCCCCAAGAGCGCCATTGCCAGCAGGCGGGGCAGATCCGATGGCAACAAGCGGGCCTCTCGTTCGGTCGGTTGACGCAAGAAAGCGCCGACCAGAGCGGCTCCTGCATAGAGCAGTGCAGCCGTTGTGAAGGGCCCGACGCCCAGGCCCAGCTTCTGCACCAACGGGGTGCTGATTCCGAACAGGGTTGCGGCCAGCAGCGCCAGCATGCCGCCTTTGAGCGCAGGCATGGATTGCATTGGAGTCGTCATAGAGCGTCGATTCTGCCCTGTCGTCACCCCGCTGGAGGCCAGTTGTGTGTTTCGCCCTGGCCGTGCTTGCACCAAGCATAGAGAGCGTCGTACATCACCAAGCCATGCTGGAGCATTTCGTGGTCGTCCTGAAAGGTCTTGGACAGGCCCAGCGAGATGGCATACAAGCCCGCAGACTGCGGAGCGAGGTCAAGTCGGGAGGTGTCTGCCCCGCGCACGATCTCGGCCAGTTGAACCAGCGCTGGATCGCGCAGGCCATACTTGGAGAGTAAAGCATCGAAGCTGCACCGTTCGCCAACATGGCTCAGTTCTACGCCAGGAATGTCGTAAGGGATGGCCCCCGTATCTGCGGCGATGGTCAGCACATCGGTTGCCGGGACATAGAGGAACTCGGCGTCGCGGTCAATGAAGCGCTTGACCAACCACGGGCAGGCGATGCGGTCGATCTTGGGTCGTTCGCGTGTGATCCATTGCATGGCGATGCTCCTAACGTTGGGTTGGAATGATCTGAATGTCCTGGATTGGATGACCTTGAAAGCCCAAGGCCAGTCCCTTGTCGTCGCGGATCAACTCCCAGCAGGCGCTGGGGGCAGCACCCGCAATGATGTTGATGCATAGGCGATGAGCGTCGAAGTGCCAGCGGCCCTTTCGCGTTCGGCCCAGTTCCACAGCATCAATGGCGCCGTCGGGCTTGAGGTGGTAGCGCCAGTGGTAACCGTCGGTGATGGCTTGCCCCATCAGTAGCTTGCGCACCTCTTGAGCCGTCAAGACTTGAAGGTGCGGTGGTGAGGTTCCGGCCTGCACGATCCCGATGCCAAACGTCAGCAAGGCCCACGCAAGCCACCTTGGCAAGCAATGTGTAGACAAAGCGAGGCCCACTCAGGCTCCGTGCATCAGCGGGTACACCGCCAGCCCGATCAAAGCCGCAGCCACAACGATCACCGGTTCTGGAAGCTTCTTGAATTTCCACAGGACGGCAGCAGTGGTCAGTGCCAGCAGTGCGGTCACCCAATCGGTGATGGAACGTTCCCCGATCACGATCACAGCACCCGTGATGGCACCAATGGCTGCTGCCGTGACCCCATCCACAAAGGCAATGATGGCGGGTAGCTTGCCGTACTTCTTGAAGTAGGGGGCAGGAAGCACCGTGAACAGATAGCAGGGCAAGAAGGTGGCGAGAGCCGCGACCACAGCCCCCCAAAATCCAGAGACCAGATAGCCGATGAAGCCCGCGGTGATGACCACCGGGCCCGGCGTGATCATGGCCACCGCCACTGCATCCACGAATTGTCGGTCAGTCAGCCAGTGGTATTCCTGGACCACCCCGCTGTAGAGGAAGGGCACGATGGCCAGACCGCTGCCAAACACGAAGCTGCCCGCATAGGCGAAGTAACCGCCCACCTGAGCCAGCTTGTGCCAGTCCAAAGCTTCAAGGGTGAAGAAGGACGCAATGGGCGCGGCAATGGCCTGAAGGCCCCCGCGTCGTGCCCAGGAGGGAGGTGCACGCCAAAACCAGACAAGCACACCCGCGCCCAGGAACAGCCACACCACTTCAGACTTCGTGACCACTGTGACACCGGCACTGATCAGAAAGATGGCCCACAAGAGCCTGTCACGCCCGATGTTCTTGGTGGTGAGCTTGTATGCGCTCATGGCGATGATGCCGATCACCGAGGCGCCCACCCCGTAAAACACTGCCTGCATCCAGCCGATACCGCCAAACGCACTGTAGGCAGCTCCCAGCGCAACGACCATCAGGAAGGAGGGCAGCACGAAGGCGAGTCCGGCCAACGTAGCCCCCAAGATGCGAAAGTGCACGTAGCCCAGGTAGATGGCAAACTGTGCCGCCAGAGGCCCTGGCATTAGTTGGGCCAAGGCCATGCCTTCTTTGTAGTCGCTCTCGGAGATCCAGCGACGCTTCTCGACCAGATCCCGATACATGTAACCCACTAAGGCTACGGGGCCACCAAAGCCCCAGGCACCCAAGGCCAGCATGTACCGAACAAGTTGCCACAACGTGTAAATCGGTCCCGATATGGCGGGCGGCGTCGTAGAAGAAAGCGAAGATGTAGATGTCAAGTCGAACTCCCATCTGGGCACACAGACCCATGAACAGGAGCAGCGCTTGGGGCCAGAACAGCCCTTGGTGGCGGGGAGACTGCTCAAGTCCCCGCCTTGCGATTCTATGTCAGTTCAACTGAGCTCACTTCATTCTGCCTCGTTGACAATGAGCACCAACGCGCCAACATATGCCTGTACCCAATACCGTCAAAGTGTGACATGCACACCGTCAAATTTTCCTTGACGGTTCAGTCAAATATCTGATGCGGTCTCGGATTTAAAAGTACCGAAGGTAGGCGCAACCAGGGGCGCCAGCAACGCTCGCGGGTCGACGCCCAGAGCTTCAGCAATCCGTTGAATGTTGCGGATGCTGAGGTTGCGCCGTTTGCGCTCAATGCCTGAGATGTAAGTCCGATCCAGGTCACAGAGGTCAGCCAGCGCCTCTTGGGACAACTCTCGGCTTTTGCGGATGGCGCGCATGTTGTCCGCGAACAACCGAAGCAGTTGATCCGGATCAGAAGTTGACGATGAGGCTGAAGATCCACGCCCCCGTGGACTCAAAGGCGCCACTTGCGCTGCTTTCACCTGCGCACTCCGACCCACAGCCCTGGTTTTGGGCTGTGTCGTCGGTGACTTTTTTGCCACGGTTGGAGCTTTTAAGGGAGGCTTGACCACCCCGGAATGCTCAATAATGGCGGACTATGAGACCACGGACTATGAGTATCATTTAATTTTCATGAGCGCAGAAGCCCTCCCCATCGCAGCGCCAATCCAGGTCGGCTGCGGTGGGGAAGTTATGCCTCCTCTTTTTTTGCTCCATACGTGACTCATAGTCAACAAATATCAAATACAAAGCTACGGCGGAGGATCGAATGAGTGGATGGTTGACAGAACAAAGGCACCGAGCACCCCTGGTACGCGGCATGACTGCTGGAGCGGTCATCGTCCTGGTCACCGCCTGTTCCAAGGGCCCAGAGGATCAGTTGGTGGAACTGGGACAGTGCTACAAGGCGGCCACAGCGTTCCAAGACAAGGAGATGCTGTTTGGGGTTGGCGTGAAGTTGGACCCGGTGTTTCAGCAAGTCGAATCGAAAGTCGGCAGCAAGGCCATGGTGTCCATGCTGATCAACGAAAAAATCAACGACAAGCTCTACCCCCATGGGTCTGACTCCTCTGCGGAGGACGCAATGCAAATGCTGACGGACTGGCATGACTCGGATCGATGCACGTCACTGCGAATGGCCTTACCCGAAGTGCATCCCAAAGTTCGCCCCACTGTCGTGGTTCCGCAGGTTGACGGTGTTTGCAAGGACCAGAAACAGCTACTGATAGACGCACACCTCGTGCCCAAGCAGATCACTTTGCCAGGCGACCCAGAAGAGCCCGACCAAGGAGCCGTCGGGTGCGCGTATCGCCAGAGCCCTGCAGCAGGCACCTCTGTGCCAGAAGGTACTGAGGTGACCTACCGAACCTGGCTGTACCCAGCAGGAAGCTGACCGTTCGCCACAGCCTTTGCAATCCTTCTGTTGAATCTGGATAGGCCCCTGAATCCGAATGACTACTGTCAATCATTACGACATCTTGGGTGTGCGCACCAACGCATCACCGCAAGAAATCGAGCTTGCCTACAAAGGGCGTCGCTCTCAATACCACCCTGACCGGTACGAACAAGGGGACCCCGAGGCACTGAGGTGGGCCACAGATAAGATGCAACGGGTCAACGAGGCCTACCGGGTGTTGAGTGATCCAGATCGGCGCATCTTGCACGACCGTGAGCTTCGGCAAAGTCAGCGCACAGATGCGAGTAGCCAGGCGGGGCGGTCGTCAGGGCCCTCTTCCCCTCCACGCCAGGAGCGCACTGAAACACCCAAGCCAAAGGAGTCCTCATCCAATTCGGAGGTCGGAACACTGCGCGCTTTTCTGCGCAAATTCCTGCCACCCGATCAAGAGTTCGAGCGGATGTATGTCGCGCCCAAGATCCCGCTCAAGAAACTCAGTGGTGCGATTTCGTCCTATGCCAATGACGTCGACATGGATGACGTCTTGCTTTTGGTGGACGACACCATCTGGGGTGGCGCAGGAGACGGGATCCTCGTGCTTGAGAACCGGGTGATTTTCAAAGAACTGGGGGACACCCGAGTTGCGGTCGCCATCGAAAAGCTGGCGGACATGCGTACCGAGGAGAACGCAATCTACCTGCGAGCTCGGCGCCTGATCAAGCTGAACATGACCGCCCAGATGGAAATCAATTCGGTTTTCAAACTCATCCGTGACTATGCGCGTTTGCGGTACACGGAAGACGCATTGAACGAACAAGCTCAAGGCAGCAGCTCATCGACGTCCTCCTCGACCCATTCGGCCAAGCCAGACGAGCACGGCAAATGGCGCAGCCAAATTCAAAGTGCCAGAGGCCAATCCAAGAGGTTTGTCGCCGAAATCGTCGAAGAGCACCCCGAAGCGGAGGAGATGCTGAGAGAACTCGTCGATGATTTTTTCTCCGATATGGAGGCGCACCTCTACACCACCGGTCTGACCGAAGACGAGCCGTGGGAGCTGCACCAAGCAGATCAGTTACTGGCCAACATTTTCGAGCTGGTCAAGACCGGAAACAGCCCCGATCACCGGCTGTTTCGACGGCGCACCAACGAGCATGAATACCTCGAACTGCTGCGCACGGCTCTTGAGCAAATCGCCGAAGCCAAAGAAGCCCAGGCAGGCCGTGGACAACGGCAAGACTATTGATTTTCCAAACCCACCGAAAGGATGCCCCCATGAACAACGATTCGCAATTCGAACCCACCAACCCAAACAACAAAGTGCCCGCCAAGAAGCCGCCCATTCGCGACATGCTCATCGGCGCATATGCAGTCATGACCGTCCTGGTGACCCTGTACCAATGGCTGCTGGGGCCGGCGTCTTACAAAGGCTTCTGGTTCAACTTTGGTAAAGGGGTGTTTTGGCCAGCGACCGTCTTCCCATGGCTAGGTCAGCTGGTCGGAGGCGTTATATGGATTGGCGTCGTGATCGCGTTGTTTTGGCTCAAAAGCCCAGCCAAACCCAAAGACAGGGACGATAGGCGTTGATGAGGTCACCTTTGAGGGCCTCATTTGTTGTGGATTCCCATGTGACTTAGGTGGCAGTACGGGCGTCTGACAAGGCATGTCGGCCCTCGGTCTATCGCGGGCAGGGTCATCAGAGCCCAGCCGCCCAGGCAGGCTTGGCACCACTGTCGACCAAAGGTTCATCCAAGGGCACGGCAACGATTTCGACCTGCGACAAAGTAGGTGACAGGCGAGGCCTCCCTTTCGCAGGCAACTCAGAACGGTCGATGCGGCTGGTTCCGAAGGTCTTGGACTTCGCTGACCCCTTGACACTGACGAACTGTCGCTTTTTGCACAAGTATTGAAGGTTCTCATCCATCAGGCGGCGCTTTGTCTCATCCGCGTAGTGAACAGTCCCCAGAAAGCTCCGCTCCTTGTAGTCCAAGCGATTGCAGTTGTGACCCCAGGCCTGTGTCGGGTCGAGAAATTTTCGCCACGCATCGACGAACTGTTGCGCCCAGTGTTGATCACGCTCGTGCTGATCGCCATTGACAAAAAGCATCAAGTGGAAGTGATAGCCAGTGCGGGACGCAAACTCCAGAACCCACACGTAGCCCAGCAGCATCTTGCCCAGCCTGGTGGTGCGCAGATTGTTGAAAAATGCCTTTCGGCAATGCAAGGCACTGTCCGCCGTTTTGCCAAGGCCACCGCTTTCTAGGAAGTAAAACTCGACGCGCAGCACCATCAGGCGACTGTGCCGAGCGAAGAGGTTGTCCACCAGTTCGCGTACGGTCGCCAAGTTGCCATCGCATCCGTCATACACCGCCCTCAACTGAGCTTTCACCCGGGGGGAAGCCAACATCAGTTGGCACCGGCGTTGGTAGAGGTTCACCGCAATCAGGAAGCGCCGCAAAACTCGCTTGTGCTGCTGCGACAGCCTGCTGAAGTCGGGCTTTGCCTGACCGAGCGCGCGCTGAACGATCTTCAACTCAACTTCCAGGGAGTTCTGAACCAAGCTGTCGAACGCCACATTCAAGCCGAGCGCGGCAAAAACCTTGGCCTGCTCCTCGAGCGGTACCCAGTAGTGGAAATCGGCCCGCTGCAGGGACGAAAAGCGATATGCACAGCGCAAGACCTCAAAGGCCCTTGGCTCCAAAATGAAGCCCAAGGGGGACTTTCTGCTACGACGGATCAAGCGTCCCTTGCCTTCGCTCAGGACTTGTAGCCACTCGACCAACATTTCGCCCGACCAGGCGTGTTCGTCATCGTTGCTAACGACCACCGTCGCCTCGGTCACGACATTGCCTGCTTGGTCCACCACGATGCCGCCCTCGGGAGTTGCTTTCACGTTACAGACCAGCTGGTACAAGCCGCGTTCGCGGATCTCACGGAAGAACGACTGCTGAGCAGCGTGTTCATCTCGACGAAACACCGACGCCGTGTCAAACGGCATCGATGCACCCGCATCGAATTCAGGTTTCTTGGCATCATCAATGTCCACTACAAACCCTCCTTTTCAGACGATGGCGACCAATCAAACCGACGCGACTCACGTCGCGATTGAAGATCACGCACAACACCTTTAAATCTTGAATCGATTAAAAATCCACTGAAATCAGAAAATCACCACGTCATTCCGGCATCTCATCAAGCTTCAGCCAACTCACACCTAACTCACCCAATAGAAGAATCGTTTTTGTTCTTTTCCAGAACATATCACCGATATCAACCTGATTGCGATCAAGCTAGGTCAAGTGCCAATTCACACTAAAGCAGCACGGCATCTCACCCTGCATCATCAGGATCAATGGTATTGACCATGAAAGCAAAGTCGAGCAGGAGTTATATCCGTCGTTGACATTGATACCAGCATCAATACCAACATTGGCTGTATCTCTATAGATACCGAAAACAAAATCGAAATATCAAAACCACTCCTATATAAGAGGGTATTTCTCAATCAAGATTTTATTGCTACACGATGACCATCAAATCATCGATTTAAATCTCAAAGCTGAGATTCAGATCAGGCCGACGAGTCCATCGTTTCGGCCACGATTTGAGAAATCGGCTTCTTGATCTTGGCCTTCGACTTGGTGATCAAATCAACGCTGAGGCGGTCACTCATGCTGCCGAAAGTATCCTCGCGCAGGAAGTACTCGCGGTAGGCGATGAAAGCAGCCACACGCGCCAGGTTTTGTTTCGGCGACAACAGAGCACCCTCTTCCGGCGACAAGCCGCGGAAGTGAAACGGCGTCCCCGGGATGCTGGTGTGGCTCATGACGCCACGGCCGGCCGTGCAGCGCGCCCAAAGGCCCGACAACTCCTGGCGAATGGATTCGAGCTCATTCAGCCCAGGACCTGCGAAGACGACGGCCATGTGCAAGCTGTGGCCACCCAACAACCGTGCGTGATCGAGGATGAATGCGATGACCGCCGGTCCGAAGTGGACGCGAACGTGCTTGATCAAGGACTGACCCAAGCCTTTCAAATGCTGCGCCTCGACGTTTTCGTCGATCTCCTGGCCGAAGACGGCAGGCAGAACGCTGAGGTCGGCCTGGAGAACATGGACTTGGCCCTCTGCGTTGGAGATCGCCGGCATCAGCGCTTCGCGGATATCGCGCATCCGCGAAGTCCCCTTCAGCTCGTGCATGAGACGCTGCTTAATCGCAGCGGGAGTCCCCAATTCGTCCCGCACCAACGTGGCAATGGCGTTGAGCACTTGTCCCATCGCCACCGGGTTTTCAACGCTACAAAGCGCTGCTGTGCCGAGCCCAAAGGAATTGCCACGACCAATCCAGTGCAACCGGATAGCGTCGATCACCGCCTGCGCATCGGGCTCAAAACGGAAGTTTTCCGGCATCTGGGTGGCAAAAGCCACCTCATCGATCGCCATCATCAGGCGCTGTCCAATCGGGCTCAGTTGCAACTGCAGCGCCCCCCCGGCATTCGAGCGCTTGAGTGCAGCCACAGGACTTTTGCCTTGGGCGAGATCAATCGCAATCTTGCTGACGCGAGCCAGGGACTTGATAGGATCGAGGACAACAATGGGGAGAGGATACGAGCCCGGCGCATAGGGCTCCATGAAGAATTTGTCCACACCAACGCCCGGGGCATTGATGGGGAGACGACCGGCCAACTGCTCGCCGGCGATCAACAATTTGTCCAAGGGTTTCATGAAGTCTCAAAGTAGAAAAAAGGAATTCCAGCCGCTTGTAGCGGTGGGTCTAAAGCCCTGAAAAATCAATGGCTTGGACGAATCTTTCCACGTCATCAATGCGAAGACAAGCGACCACGATTCCGAAAATTCGCCGCAGGGCCAACCCACCAGCGCAACGAAAGACAACGGCTTTCAATGCGCAAAAAAACTTGATCGAAAATATTTTTTGATGGCTTGCGAGCTCGACCAAATAGCCAACTGACTTAGTCAACAATGTGCAGGCAGCACATCCGTGGCGATACCAACCCCGTCCCTGCCTGACTCAACAAGAACACTGAGTTCGCCTGGACCATGACTGAAGGTCCACACTGGTCTGCGTAAAGGTCACTGAATGAAGCCCCCCGAACCCGATCCACCGGGCACAGGCACGCCCTCGTTACCTAGATCGGGGCCACATGTGGGGATTTAACAAGGCCGCACACGGGGAGCATGAGGTGCCAATCATTCGAACTGCTTCGGACTGCCGAAGCCCGATTCCAGGACCAAATCATCGATGCGGTACATTTGATACCAGTGCCATATAAAATCTACGTCGATAACACAAGCAAAACGACATCGGCAAACTGATTCATAATTGATCCGGCCCTCCCACGGCGAGGGGGATGGCATAGCACTTCTAACTTCTGTTATACAGATTGCTCTAGGGGCGGTGATATCGTGTAGGTTCCAATTCTGAGGTACTGCAGGCCTACCCACCCCCAGATCAGCGCCAAATCGTGAAGGATATCGATTTACACCAATAATCAGAAATCGATTATTTATAGTATTTAATTCAGAAAGCCTCAATCAATCGAGTCCAATAAATCCCCGACCCTGAGGCAACCCTGGTTCAAGTCAAAGTTAAATCAACCAACCCTTCATTTCATCGCAGGTCCGGATAAATTCGGCAGCGTCGTATCCCTTGTCCGCCCCAAGCATGACGGAGTTGTCCGGGTCCACCAACGCTTGGCGTGAATCATTAATGCTTGGCCGTTTCGCGCTCAGCGAAGCCATCGGCCACGGTCACCACCGCATTGGCCACCAAGCTAGGTCGGTTGTCGCTCAAGGTGTGGCCCATGTAGCGCACGGTACAGCAGTGCATCCGGGTCGGTCTTGGATTCGTGGGTGTCGTTGCGGCGACTCTCACCCTTGAAGTTGCCAGGCTGATCCAGCGGCGTGTCGTCATCGACCTTGACTTTACGCACAAAGTTCTTGTGGCTTGCACAGGCCTGGATCTGGGCCCCGTCAACGCTGAAGTGCTCGCCCGAGCGCCAGCGTTTCTTCTCGGCAATCTTGAGAACCTCATCTAAGAATTCAACAACTGCGCCGAGCTTTATCAAACGCTCGCGGTTCTTGGTGAAGACACCAGACACACCGTTCAGGGCAGCGCACACGGCCCACGACCGACGACTAACACGGAGGTGCAGTTGGATCTCACGCCGGGCGCTCATTCAGTGGGTCTGCCCGTCCCAAGCAGGTGTCTCTGAGGTGGCTCAGGGCTCAGGTGGAGATATCCACGGTGAACATGGGAGTGATCCTGGAGTAGCGCCAGCAAATAGTGGCGCTCAAAAAAAAGATGCCGTTGACCAGCATGCTCTGTGGTCAAGGGCACCTTGTGAAGGCTCGCGCATCAGGTCGCCGCGAGGTCAATACGATCTGTTCGTCAGATCTGACAATTTATTTGCGTATCAAGAAAAGCTCAGCGAGCAGTGGCATGTTGGTTGACGACCGAGTTCAACATGCGAATGGCCACGGCCATGTGACTGATGGCCTGGGCAAGCACCTCTGCAGAGTCCGTCAAATGAGAATGCCCCTCCGCGCCAGGCGCAGCGGCCACCATGACGTCCATGGACCGATCCAGGGTGTCAGAAGCATTCGCAGCCTCCACCTCAGAGGCCTGCGCAGAATTTGCTTGCGCAGCCATCCACGCAGCGACTGCGTGGAGCGAAAACCGAACGCTGCGGCCACCCTTGTACTGAATCCGCGGCGGAAAAGTCGGATCGAAGTATTTGCTCTCGGGATTTCCCAGGTAGCGACATTTACTCTGGGAGAAACCAAGGATTCCGCTCACCGCCTTGATCGAGATCCATCGATCGCCATCCTGTAAAGGCGGAGTTGTAAAGGCGGGTATCGTAGGCTTGGCCCGGGGGCCGTGTGATTTTTTGGACATGACGATTCCTCGTCGCCTTTCAGGCGACTCACGTTCTGAGGAGGCGGCTGTCGAACCCTCAGGTCACCCACTGAACACAGGGGCACGTGTGGCTGCTTGGGCACACCCTTTTGTAAGGAGGGCGCACATCGCTTTCGCGACATCAGCCGAGGAAAAAATCCAAAGATGGAGCCAGCACGGACCGGTGCCCTGAAAAATACCAATTGAGCGCACGTGTAAGCGCACCCAGAACTGTCGGGGCTTACGCCACCGACAGCGAATCATTGTTTCACCGGTCCCAGAACCACCACAGAAGCGATGATTCACGGAGCAATGGTACCGCAAACGTTGCCCCTGTGCGGTTGAGAATCTATGGAAGTACTCATCAGTTCGAAGAGGCGCCCTTTTGGGGTGCCGTCGAGACAAAAGGATCACTTGTGCCCTCCCCTTTGCAAAGCAAGCCCCAAAGCTCCATCAGTTGAAGCCGCTTCTCGAACATGGTGCCGCGCTGATATGCCCGCTCCACTGCGTCCGGCAACTGGTGTGCCAATGCATGTTCTGCGACCTCGCGAGGGAAGGTGGTTTTTTCAGCGACCCACATTCGAAATGTCGACCGAAACCCGTGCACTGTGATCAACTCACCGGCCGTATCTCGCCACGTGCCCGGAGCCTTCTCGTCCATCCGTCGAATCAGCGCTGTCAATGTCATGTCCGACAGCGCTTGTCCTTTTGTACCCGGGAAAACCAATTCATGCGTTCTTGCCATGTTCCTGAGCAGGTTGACCGCAGTGGAGGAAAGTGCCACCTGGTGCTCACGGTGCGCCTTCATGCGTTCTGCAGGAATCGTCCAAATTCTGGCTTCCAAATCAAACTCAGCCCATCGAGCGCCCCGCACCTCGCCAGAACGAGAAGCGCACAAAATGGCCAACTCCAACGCCTTGGCGGCTGTACCGGGTTGTTGATCCAGGCTCCGAATGAAGGCAGGTACGTCCGTCCATGGCAAAGATGGATGATGCTTGACCCGTTTGACCTTACTGATCTTGGCGAGTTGATATTCGAGGTGCCCTTTCCACCGCGCGGGGTTCTCTCCCACCCGGTAGCCAGCGACTGTTGCCCATGCGAGAACGTCTTCAATCCGGCCCCTAAGACGGGTAGCGGTTTCGTGCTTTTGATCCCAGATCGGTCTCAGTGCCTTGAGTACCAAGCCTGTGTCAACGTCTGCAACAGACATGGCACCAAAGACGGGCGTGCAGTAAGTCGCCAACGTCGACCGCCACTGGGCAGCGTGTTTTGGGTTTTTCCAACTGGGCAACTTGGACTCGATGCAAGCCTGCGCACACTCGTCAAACGTCACAGCACGAGCTTTTTCCAAAACTTCTGCGGCTTCGTTGCTGCGCTTGGCCTCCAAAGGGTTGACGCCATCCAACAACTGGATGCTCAACTCGTGAGCCTTCTGACGTGCTCGCGCCAAACTGACCAGCCGGACCGGCCCCAACCCCATCATGTAAGCCTTGCCCCGGATCATGAATCTGAACACCCAACTCTTGACGCCAGCGCGAGTGATTTGAAGGGCGAGCCCTCCTCCATCACCGTGGTATCCGGGCTTGGTCAAGCTTGCAATTTCTCGGGCAGTGAGGCGGTTGATTTGACGTGGCATTCGAACTCTCCCACCATCAATTCAACCATCAAATTAACATTGACACCAGTTGTTTTTACTTAACACTTATTGTTCAATAAACCTCATAACACATTGATAAACAAAGATTTTTTACAAATCATTGATAGCCATTGAAACTGGACATGGCAGACGCCCTCTCCGCCAAATGCAACCCCAAGTGACTCACGTCACTTGGGGTTTTTTGTTGGCCACGGCACAAGCACCCATGGCATGCCTGGCGGCAGCGATCACGACGCTTGGGGTCGCTGCAATGCCCAGACACCGCCTGGGCTTCGACGCTCGTCAACCCACGTACCCGTGCAGATGCCGCGTCTCACAACCCCCAACCGGGGCATGCACCTCCAACTGAGGCAGGCCACTGGCCAGGCGGATCAACCAACCGGGCACTTCCTCGGCCGGCATGGCCTTGGCAAACAAGTAGCCCTGGAGTTTGCGCAGCCCGATCTCACGCACCACATCCAACTCTTGCGGCGTTTCTATGCCTTCGGCCGTCACCTCCAGGTTGAAATCGCGGGCAATCGCCAACACATGGCTCAGCAGGCGCTGACGACGCGGATCCACCAGCAGGTTGCGCACAAAAAGCCGATCACACTTGATGCCCCGGATGGGCAGTTCGGCCAACATGGCCAGCGATGAATAGCCGGCACCAAAATCATCCATGACCACCGCGATGCCCACCCCGGCCAGCGCACGCATGGCGTCCAGCATGGGGGCGCCACTGGCGATGATGGCGTGCTCTGTCAGCTCCAGGGTGAGCTGCATGGCCTCCACTTGATGGGCGGCCAGAGTCTGCGCAAGCCAGCTGTTGAACCCGGGCTCCATCAGCGTGGTCGGAGACAGGTTCACGGAGACTCGCAAACCAGGCAGACCGGCACGCGCCCACCGCTCCATCTGCCCGATCGCCTGCTCAAGAATCAGACGATCCACCCGTGTTGTCTTGCCCTGCAACTCGCACACCAACAGAAAAACTTCAGGGTTGAGCCGCCCGAGCACCGGGTGCTGCAGCCGCAGCAAGGCCTCAAAGGCCGGCGGCTGCCCCTTCTCCAAGGGCACGATGGGTTGGAAATGCAAGACCAGCCGCTGCGCCGTGAGCAATTCCGGCAGGTGATCCGCAATCAAGGCCATCTGCACATCGTGCTGCGGGTTGGCCTCGGGTGTGGCCACCCGCATCATCGACAGACCTTGCCGCAGGCGCAGTTGCAGCCCCTGATCCAGGCGCAGATTGCCCATGTGCTCCAGTGCCACCACCAAGGCAAACAAGGCCACCACCCCGATCGAGCCAGACTGACTGCCCCCCTGCCCCGCCAGTGGCGCCGCAGGGGGAAAGGCGTTGATCAGCATGCAATGCAAGACCAGGATGGCCATGCCACCCAGAACAATGTCGGGCCAGCGCCGCATGACATGGCTGCGGGTCAACAAACGTCGCTTCGCCACACGGTGGCGGATCGACAAGCCCACTGTCAGGCCCACCGCCACAATGAGTGAGGCCAGCAGCGAAGATGCCTCGGCGCACTGCAGACTGGCGCCATAACTCATGGCGAGCAGAAAGTGCCCTGACAGCATGCCCAGCGCCATGAAGGCGCCAGCCACCACCGTGCGCCCACGGCTCACACTGGAGCTGAGCTCAGGAAGCGTCAGCCGGGCGCTGGCAATCATCACCAGCAGGGCGAGCAGACCGTCGTGCAGGCTGGGGGAGATCCCCTCCAAGCGCCTGTACATGAAGAAACCACCAATGTCCAAGGCCCAGACGATGCAGCCAATGATCAAGGCCGCATGCGAAGCACTCAGCCGACGATTGCCAGGATCGACCGACCATGCCGTGTGCTCAACCAGACGATTGCAGACATGCACCACCAAGGTCGCAAACACAACAAAGAACAGCATGGGCATCGGCGATGGAAAGCTCACCGACTCGGGCACGAATAACCCTATCGCCTCATATAAATAATCATTGACAATCATAAATTCCAGACCCCTCCAGCACAGCACAATGATTACCAAAGATGCCGATTAGAAACTTCAGCGGGACGAGAAATGATTCAAGTCAAAATTGCTGACACTTTGTAACACTATTTGTTGCATTTTTAATACAAAACACGACCGGCTCTTTCTGCAACGGACGCGCCGACACGCCCCGCCCCCCCCCTCTGCGGCCGCGCTGCGACAGGCCCCCGCCAGTCCCGCCCTTGGCTTGCACCCAAGGATCTCCCCCCCTGGCCAGACCCGGATGGCAACAAGGCTGGCCTCAGCAGACGATAATCAGGGGCTGTGTGCCAACCGCCACGCGGTGCGCACTGTTCGCCCCCCAAGACCTGGAACGACCCCAAGGACCCCTTCATGCCAGCTTACCGCTCCAAGACCTCCACCTCCGGCCGCAACATGGCGGGCGCACGCTCTCTGTGGCGCGCCACCGGCATGAAGGACGACGACTTCAGCAAGCCCATCATTGCGATCGCCAACTCGTTCACCCAGTTCGTTCCGGGGCACGTGCACCTGAAGGACATGGGCCAGTTGGTGGCACGCGAGATCGAAGCCGCCGGCGGCGTGGCCAAAGAGTTCAACACCATTGCCGTGGACGACGGCATTGCCATGGGCCACGACGGCATGCTGTAT